>Ga0182013_10008690_pt1 | contig 10870 bp, 6 predicted proteins | sample 612S2MmetaG_FD_120487 | JGI IMG/M metagenome (GOLD analysis project Ga0182013, IMG submission 120487) | Permafrost microbial communities from Stordalen Mire, Sweden - 612S2M metaG | ecosystem: Environmental > Terrestrial > Soil > Wetlands > Permafrost | place: Sweden: Stordalen | collected...
ACCGGCGGTTTCAACGCTGGAGCGGCATTCGACCCGCCGCCCGATCCCGCCCCACATCCCGCCAACCCCAACAAACCGCACACCAGAACCGCTACCGCAAGACAGGCCCGCATAACGCTCTCCAGGGAATCCGGAAGAAGCTTACCACCAGCCCATGAACTGCCATGTGTCCGCCGTCACCGCGTTTGCCGTCCTTTGCCGTTGCCGTCCCCCAGCATGTTCTGGATCGGTGCTTCGATCCGCCTTGATCGGTGTAAAGCCTCTCCCAAACCCTGTCAAGTAAAATCTCCCAACTAACTCTATCTACATGGGATAAACTCGCAAACTAACCCGCCCAATCGCGTAGAATAGAAGGAGTGGCCAAATTGCTCGCATTGCCGCTGTGCCGCACCCACCCAGGCAGTGCCCATAACCCGTCCATTTTGACGATCTTAGCCGTAACTCCAACGGAATGCGTCTCTTGGAGATATCCACTACCCGCCAACCCAAACATTCCAAACGAGTTCCCCCCAAGATCATATAGGGGGGAGGGGGGGCGGGGAGGCCGGGACGCTACATCACAATCTGTTTGCCCTGGAACTCCACGAACGGCGAGCCCTGCCGCTCCAGTTCCTGGTCAGCCTCGAACCCAGCCGCACCGGTTTGTGACGACGCCATCCGAATCTCCTCGAGCAGCCTGCGCTCGTCGAACAGGCGATGGATCGAGTCCACCGCGGCGGAGAATCCGGCCAGCCCCACGGGACGCGAAAAGAGAAATCCCTGGGCCTCGTCGCACTTGCGTTGCGCCAGGAACCGCAGTTGGTCCGTATTCTCAACGCCCTCGGCAATCACCTTGATGCCCAGATGGTGCGACATGGCCACGATGGTGCGCACCACGGTTGCCGCGTTCGGCTCGGTCACGGCCTTCATCACGAAGCTCTGGTCGATCTTGAGCCGGTCGACCGGATACTGCAACAAATACGAGAAGCTGCAGAAGCCCGTGCCAAAGTCATCGATGGCGACGCGCGCGCCCAACTGGCGAATCTGTTGCAGCTTCTCCAGGTTCGACGCTGAGTTGATCATCAACGTGTTCTCGGTCAACTCCAACTGCAGGTTCTTGGCCGCTAAGCCGCTGTCCTCCAGCGCCTCGCCGATCACCTGCAGCAGGTTGATCTGCTCGAACTGCCGCGGCGACAGGTTGACCGAGACGTAGAGATCCATCCCCAGCTCATCGCAGATGCTCTTGGCCTGTTTGCAGGACTGCTTCAGCGCCCACTCGCCAAGCGGAACGATCAACCCGGTCTCTTCCGCGAGCGGAATAAAGGTCCCCGGCGCAACCACGCCCAGCTTGGGATGGTGCCAGCGCAGCAGCGCCTCCATCCCGATGACGCGGCCCGTGGTCAGCGAGACCAGCGGCTGATAGTGCAGGAAGAGCTCCTCGCGGGTGAGCGCGTGGCGCAGCGCCGTGTCCATTGACAACCGCTCCTGAGACTCCTTCAGCATCGCCTCGGCAAACACCTGGAACTGGTTTCTCCCGTTCTCCTTGGCCGCGTACATTGCCGCATCGGCGCGCTCCAGCAGGCTGTCGACATCCTCGGCAAAGTCGGGATAAACGCAGACCCCGACGCTGGCAGTAAGGTTGACCTCCAGATCCCCGACCAACGCGGTGCCGGAGACCCGGTCGACCAGCCTCTTCGCGCACCGCTCCACATCGGCCAGACTGGCAATATGCGGCATCACCACGACGAACTCGTCGCCGCCCAGTCGTCCCAGCGTGTCCGAGCGCCGCAGCGATTGGCGCATACGCTCCGCCATGCCCACCAGCACCTCGTCGCCGGCACGGTGCCCCAGCGAGTCGTTCATGCGCTTGAAGTGGTCCAGGTCGATCACAAACGCGGCGACTTTGCGCCCATGCAACATCGCCTTCTCGATAGCCTCAGCGATGCGCTCGCGCAGGAGGGTGCGTCCCGGCAAACCGGTCAACTGGTCGTGGGAGGCCATGTGGTTCAGGTAGGTCATCAACTGTTTCCGCTCGGTGATGTCCGACGCGATCGCGATGAATCCGCTGATCTCGCCGTCCCCGTCCCGCACCGCGGTCACGGCGACATGCACCGGAAGCGTAGAACCGTCGTTGCGGATGTAGGTCCACTCCCGCTCATCGACCTCGCCGCTGGCGGCCTTCGCGGTCAGCAGGTCGAAGCCCTCCAGCTCCGGCTCTGTCTTGGCCGTCGTATGGTCGGGGCGCCGGCTCAATTCATGAGGGTCATGCAAACTGATGAGAGCGACCTTGCCGACCATGTCGGCGCGCTTATAGCCGGTCAATCTTTCGGCCGAAGCATTCATCGCCTGAATCACGCCTTTGGTGTCTGTCTCGATAATGCTGAAAGGAGCATTATCGAAGACTGAGTTGCTGAAGTTGGACAGACTGCGGAAGCGTTCTTCGTTGGCCTTGACCTCAGTGGCGTCGGTGGTGGTGATGGCCACACCGTCACCCAACCTGGTAACCCGATGACGCAGCCACATCTCGCGGCCATCGTCGAGCTGGATGGAGAACTCCTCGGACAAAGCTTCGCCTGTCAGCACCACGTTGCGATACTTGTCGAAGAGCCCGCTAGTGCGATTGACCGGAAACAACGCACAGAGTTCCTGGTTCAGCAGCTTGGCGCGCGGCGTCTTCAGCAACTCCTCAGCATGGGAGTTCACGTAAGCGAAACGGAAATCCACAATGTCTTTGGTTGTGCTTCTTACCGAATCCAGGATCAGAAATGCGTCCTGGCTGGTCTCCGCGGCGGCGATGAAACGCGCATGGTCTGCGCTGGATTTCCGATCGGCTGCCGCGTGGTTTCGTTCTCTCCAAATCAACAGGATGGTCGCAAGGAACGTCGTTCCCCAGATGAACGCATTGGTCGATGCCGAGGCGACGGCCTCACTACGCGGCCCAAGCCTCCACACCAGCAGACCGAGCGCAGCCAGCCCTGCCGCTAAACGAATTGCCCGGGAGTTTTGAAAGCGTTTGAACGATCTTTCTTGCAAGACTGCCTGCCTTCCACTCACCCGGCCGTGACATTGAAACTCGCGTCACACCTATGCTGCTCAAATAGCTGGGATAGCTCAGGATCGAGCGTCAAGCAAGGCTAGCATTCCAGAAACGGGAAGAAACTACCCGGCATGGGTCGGCGACTACAACTTCCGCGCTATGGAATGCGGAACCTGGGTTATAACTCGCCGATAATTCACAGCTCATTCGTGGGCTGCGGAGGCATCATACTAGCGATCGGCAAGAAGACCTACTTCTCCGCGGCGGTCGCCCCCATCCAGCCATGTAGCTGCATCCAATGCTGCAACAGGGCGGGCCACACCTCCAGCTCGGCGAGACCTTTCAAGCCCTGCCCCATGCCGGTCCCGTGGGGCCCCAGCTCGAAGACGTGCAATTCGACTGGAACGCCCGCCCGCTTCAACGCGTCGTAATAGGCGGTCGCGTTCAGCGAGTTGACGGTCTGGTCCGCGGTCGTCGAGTAGATAAAGCTCGGCGAGGTTTGCTTGGTGACGTGCCTCACCGGCGAAATCGTATCCAGCATCGCCGGCGTGGGATCGTTTCCCACCAGGGATTCCATGTTTCCCGTTCGCGGCACCGCTGCGTCCATGGTCAGCCGCGCGTACGAGAGGATGACAAAGTCGGGATGCGCGCTGACCCGCTCCACCGGATCGGTGTTAGCCCGGTCGCGCTCGTCCGGCTCGGTCGCTAGGGTGCCGGCCAGATGTCCGCCGGCGGAGAAGCCCCACACGCCGATCCTGGTCTGTTCAATTCCGAACTCTCCCGCGTGGCTGCGGACGTAACGCACAGCCCTCTCGCCATCCAACATAGGAACGGGAAAGCGGTACGCCGGCGCTAGGCGGTACTGAAGCACGAACGCCGCGACCCCACGCGCGGCCAACCACTTGGCCTCGACGCTGCCCTCCTTCTCCATTACCTCCTGGGCGTACCCGCCGCCCGGAAGCACGATCACCGCGGAACCAACCCCAGGCCCAACCGCTGGATAGTAGAAGAGCTTCGGCACGTCCCCGTTCGCCGAGCCCTTTGCCAGCGGAGCGCCGTTAGGCCACAGCGGAAACGCCTTGGTGAAGCCGGTCGGAGGTGGATCGCCGGCATTTGGCCGGGACGCAGTTGCTGGCGTCTGGGCATGACCCAACGCCACAGCAAAGAGCAGTGCGAAAGAGGCGAGGGACGTGCGATTCATGGTTGCTGCCAGCATACGCCCGAAGGTTGGCTCGCAGGCCCGAGAATTTGCGTGGCCGGCGCAACCGTTTGCCGCCGTTTCCGTCTATCGTCTAGTCATGGCTTACACAAGAGTGTCTCGATCTGCCGTGTTTGCAACACTGCTGGTTTCGGCTGCGTGCAGCAAACACGTACCGGCTCAACAGCCTGCATCGGGCCCCACCTTCCACGTGCCGGCTGCGGGCGGCGATCAGGCCCCTGCCACCACCATTAACGTGGACGCGCGCCTGGTCAATATTCCGGTCGTCGTGCATGACAAACGAGGCGCGCTGGTCCAGAACCTTACCAAGGACAACTTCATCCTCCAGGTCGACGGACATCCCCAGACCATCCGCTACTTCAATCTGGATACCGACTTGCCGCTGACTCTGGGGCTTCTAGTCGACGTCAGCGTGAGCCAGCGCGATGCGATTGACGATGAACGCACCGCCAGTTCCTCCTTCCTCGACGACATGCTGAATGCTCCCGGGGACCGCGACAAGGCATTTGTCGTCCAGTTTGCCCATCAGACCGACCTGCTACAGGACATCACCAGTTCCAAACCGAAGTTACAGGCTGGGCTGAAGCAATTGAGCACGCCCGACTCGGGCGGGAGCGATACCAGCGTGACGGCCCCCGGTTCAGATACCGGCGACAACAGCTCCGGACGCGGGCGGCGGGCCGGGACCACGCTCTACGACGCGTTGTTTCTCTCCTCCGACGAGCTGATGGGCAAACAGACGGGCCGCAAGGCGGTGGTGATCCTTTCGGACGGCGTCGACAATGGCAGCAAGGAGTCGCTGGCGTCGTCGATCGAGGCAGCGCAGCATGCCGACACCATCGTCTACGCTATTTACTTCAAGGGCCGGGAGACGGCGAGCAACCAGGACCGGAACAACCAGGGCGGAGGTTCTCCCGGACGCCGCGGAGGGCTGGGATATCCAGGTGGTGGCTATCCCGGCGGCGGAGGCGGCTATCCGGGCGGGCGCGGCGGAGGCAGACAGCCCTCGGATACTGCCAGCCACGTCGACGGCAAGAAGATCCTGCAGCGCATGGCCGACGAGACCGGCGGGCAGCTGTTCGAGGTGAGCAAGAAGGACACGTTCGCGAGTATCTACAAGCAGATTGGCGAGGAGCTGCGGGCGCAGTACCGGCTGGGCTACACGCCGGACGAGAAAACCGCCTCCGACGGCTACCACCAAATCGACCTTTCGCTGACCAAGTCGAGCCCCAAGGATCTCTTCATCCAGACCCGCGACGGCTACTACACCGGTAAGTGAGCGCCTAGAAGTGGCGCGCAAGATCGGCGAAGCTGGTGAGCTGTAACAGATGCTGATTTGCCGGCGCCGGATTGACTACTTCGTGTTCCAGCACCCAGGTGAAGTGGTGTGGGATGAAGACTGCGTTCAGGCCCGCGGCAAGCGCAGGATTGACGTCCGACTTCGGGCTGTTGCCGATCATCCAGGTTCGATCGATCTCGCAGCGGTGCTTGGCGGCGAGTTCGCGGTACGCGGCATCCGTCTTCTCGGGCAGGACTTCGACGGCTGCGAAGTGCGATGCCAGGCCGGATCGCCGGAGCTTCTCCCGCTGCTCCGCGTCGTCGCCTTTGGTAACGAGGATGCAACGGTGACGGGTCGCCAGTTCTGAGATGGTGGCAAGTACACCCGCTAACAGCTCAATCTCCTGGTCGGCGATGGATTGGGCGAAGCTGACGATCTGCGCATGCTTCTCCGCAGTGACCGGCTTGTCGGTGAGCTGTTCAAAGCAGGCGATCAGGGACTTGCGGAAGCTCTTGAGTCCGTAGCCATTCGCCTTGATGGTGGCGCGCTCGACCCGGTTGAGATGGGCGCGGATCTCTTCGGGTGAATGCACGCGATGGTCGAGGTAGGAGATGAACGCGGAGATGGCGCGCTCGAAGTAGACGTTGTTCTCCCACAACGTGTCGTCGGCGTCAAACAAAAGGGTCTGACCGGGGGGCGCGCGGAGCAATGCGGAGTCGGCGGTCACAGGTGGATTATAGCGGCGGAATCCTGGCCTGTGACCCAGCGAAATGCTCTAATTGGGTGCGGAGGATCAACCGATTGGTGGGTAACGCTTTGACGCGGGGGGACATCCTCGGCTGCCTGCGCGCCGTGGCGGCCTTCGCGCCTATCCTGTTCGCCCCGGGATATTGCGTGGCATGGGCTTGCAACCTGCTCGGATTCCGAAACCGTCCGGCTTGGGAGCGAATTACCTGGGGTATCGCGCTGTCGTTTGGACTGATGACGACCGCCGCGATCGAGCTGGGGAGATATGCATCGCTTTCCGCAGTGTGCTGGCTGGCGGGACTCTGTGCGCTTGGGGCCTTGGCGATTCTGATCGGGGAGTTCTGGAAGGGGCCCCGCGGTTTGGCAAGCAGATGGTGCCTGCTGGGTGCAGGGATCGCGGCGGCCTGGACATTGTTTGTGGTACTTGAACTGGTAGACGTCGCCGCAGGCGGACGACTTTACCTCGGCGTGACGATCTTCGACCACGCGCTGCGGACGGCCTTTGTGGATGCAGTGATGCGTACCGGCGTTCCGCCCGCCAATCCGCTCTATTGGCCGGGCCATGCCGCTCCGATGCGGTACTACTACTTCTGGTATGTCTTGGCGGCAGCTGCGGCGCGGCTGGGAGCGGCGACTGCGCGGCAGGCAATGATCGCCAGCGTGGTGTGGTCGGGCTTTGGACTGGCTGCAGTGCTGGCGTTGTATTGCCGTCACTTTCTGGGACCGAATCAATCCGGTAGCGAACCCTTGCATGGCAAGAGCAAACGCCGGCTAAGGACGGTTTTTGCCCTGGGGCTGCTTGCGGTGACTGGGCTGGACATCCTCCCGGCTCTGGTGAAGGCCGTCTTCCGGCTGCCCACAGACGCGGACATGGAGTGGTGGTCCAGCGACCAGGTGACCTCGTGGATTGACTCACTGCTTTGGGCGCCTCATCACATCGCCGGACTGGTTTGCTGTCTGCTGGGGTTTCTGCTGGTGTGGATGTCGAAGGGCTGTAGCGCGGCGCAGCGGACAGTGTGCATGCTGTTTGCGGGCCTGTCGTTCGCAAGCGCGTTTGGCCTCTCGACCTGGGTTGCGGTGGGGTTTGCCATGGTGATGCTGGCATGGCTGGTCTGGGTGTTGTGGTGGGAGCCGGAATCGCGGGGGCGTGTGCCGGTTTTGCTCTGCGCGGGAGTGGTCGCTGCGTTGGCGCTTATACCCTATCTGGGGGAACTTCGCCGGGAAAGCTCGGGTGTACTGACAGCGGTGCAGAACACGCCGGCAGCAGACAGAGGAATCGCCAGCGGCGCTGCGAGCCTGTTGCGTTTTGGCGTTCGCCACATGATCGATCCTGACAGCCTGCTGGGCGTTCCCTGGTTGCACAGCCTGGCGCGGGCATATCCTCGGGTAGAAGATACGGTTGCAGGTCTTATTCTGCTGATTCCGGGTTACTTCACGGAGCTTGGATTTTACGGATTGGTGCTGGTGGTTGCAGTCGCAGCCGCGCGGCGTCAGCGGTTGGAGGAAGCTGGCCGGACCGCGTTGGTCCTGACGCTGGCCGCGCTTGTGGCGACGACCTTTCTCCACTCGACGGTGATTAGCAACGACGACTTTGGCATGCGATCCACGCTGATTGCCCAGTTCTTCCTGCTGCTGCTGGCGGTGTGCTGGTGGGAAGGCGCGTTTGGAGCTACGGGACGAACCATGCGCGCTACGATGATGGCGATGCTTTGGATTGGGCTCGCCGGGACCGTGTACCAGGCGGTTGTGCTCCGGGCTTACCTGCCAGTCGAAGATAAGCTGGACAGGCCGGACGAAGCAGGACTCTCGGAGCGGGCGATGGCGCTGCGGCGCGCGTTCGATGCGATGGACCAGCGTGTCCCGAAGACTGCGATTATTCAGTTCAATACTGGGCAACCGAGCGACTTCTTCCACTACGCGCAGGTCATGCAGGCGGGGCGACAGATGGCGAACGCGCTTCCGGAGTGCGCGGCGGCGTTCGGCGGAGATGCGTCCGCGTGTCCGGGGATCCAGGCCAGCGTGGCGCGACTGTTTACACCGGTCGCGGGACGGGCTCTGCCTGAAGATGGGGCCCGGATCGAGTGCGGCCGGCTTGGCGCGAGCGATCTGGTTGCGACGCGTTGGGACGGCGTCTGGTTCGATCCGGAGGGATGGGTCTGGAAGCTGCCTGCGGTGGTGGATACGGGCGACGTTCGGGTCGTAGACTGCTCCCATCCGTAGGTGCGCCGTTGCGGGGCCCCCCCCTCCCCCCGGTATATACCATCGGATGCGGTGCCAGTTTGCGCAATTTTATTCTCTAAGGACTTAGGTCGTAAAGTCCTTCCTCTAAAGGGGTTAAGTCTGGACTTGGGGAGGAATGTCCAGATGGGTTAAATGCGAAAAGCCCAGCCGCGGGGCTGAGCCTGGTTAATTGATAAACCAACTACTTTTCTCTTAAATCATCTTTAATTCCATTATAGAGGATGGAGGGAAACTACTATGCCAAATTTCTTTTAGGAGGAAGTGGCTCAAACGCAGAGGGTTAGGGAGGTTGGAAGCGGTTTGGGGGCTTGACATGGGTCCGCGGTGAGCTGCGATTTTGCGCTCTTGCGATCCGCGGGCGATGGCTCCCGCTTGAAGCAGATAGGGATTCTTGTGTCGTCTTTTCATCTGCTCTGAGGTCTTTGCAATCTGCCAACATAGCTGGGGAGTTTTCCACAGGGGTGCTAACTAATCGATTAGTTGTTCGTCTAGAGGATGTAAGGCGGCGACCCCTGCTGCCGCGAGTTTGGTTGGAAGCCAATTCTGTTGCGAAGGGTGGGGCGATGCCTCCGAGGAAGTCCATCACACTGACCGAAGCCGAGCTGAGGCTGATGAAGCTGCTGTGGGCGCGCGGCGAGTCGGCGGTGAGCGACCTGGTGGCCGCGATGCCGGAGGGTGAGGCGCTGGCGTATACGTCGGTGCTGACGACGGTGCGAATCCTGGAGCAGAAGGGATATTTGCGGCACCGGCAGGAGGGACGCGCGTTCCTTTACAGCCCGTGCGTCGAGGAGCAGGAGGCGAGCCGGTCGGAGGTGCGCCACATGATGCAGCGCTTCTTCGGCAACTCGCGGGAGCGGCTGCTGCTGTCGCTGCTGGGCGACGAGGAGATCGATCCCGAGGAGCTACAAAGGCTGAAAGAGGCGATTGCGAGGGCTGCGGACGACACCGCACCCACTCATCACGATGAGACTGTGATGAATGGGGCACCCGCTTCTGTGACGGGCCGGAAGGTGGCGCGATGATCCCGATCGCAGCGCACGGATGGATGGCCGAGGTGTCGCAGGTGGCGACTGGATCGCTGATTGCCGCGGTATGGCAGGGAATTCTGCTGGTGGCGGCGGCGGGGTTGGGCTTGCGACTGCTTCCGAAGACGCCGGCGGCGGTGCGGTTTGCCATCTGGTTTGGTGTGTTTGTGGTGGTGATGGGGCTGCCCGCGATTGCACTGTGGCCTCAAGCGGCGCGCGGGGCTTCGGCGGGCGCGCGGGGCCCTTGGGTTACGGTTGATGCGCGTTGGAGTTTGGCGATTGCGCTGGTGTGGGCGGTGGCATCGCTGGTGCGGGCAGGGACTTTGGTTGTAGCGGCGTTTCGGGTGCGGGCGCTGTGGCGGCGAGCAACGCCGGTGGGTACTTCGTACCGTTCTCGACGCGCTGGCACGCGTGAGTTGCCCGAGGTACCCGGATTTCTAAGGCGGGCGCAGCTGTGCGTTTCCGATGAGGTGGATCGTCCGACGGTGATTGGGTTCTTCGCGCCGAAGATTTTGATTCCGGCGTGGTTGCTGGAGAAGCTGTCTCCTGCCGAGCTGGAACAGATTGTGCTGCATGAGGCCAGCCATCTGGGACGCGCGGACGACTGGATGAACCTGCTGCAGAAGATTGCGCTGGTGATCTTCCCGCTGAATCCGGCGCTGGCGTGGGTAGAGCGGCGGCTGTGTTTCGAGCGCGAGCTGGCGTGCGATGAGCGGGTGCTGCGGGCAACCGGCGCTCCCAAGGCCTATGCCGCATGCCTGGCGACACTGGCGGAGCACCGGCTGGGGCGGCGTGGGGTTGCGCTGGCATTGGGTGCGCTGGGGCGTGAGTCAGAGCTGGCACGGCGGGTGGGCAGGATTCTGCGGTGTGACGAGCGGATGAGGCCTCTGCATGCCAAGCTGGTGCTGGGCGCAGCGATGCTGGGGCTGCTGGGCGGCGTGGTGGGGCTGGAGCGCTGCCCGCAGTTGGTTGGCTTTGCGGCAAAGCCAGGGATCGCCGAGACAGCGATCGCAAAGACAGGGAACAGGGAGCAGAGAACAGGGACCAGGGCGGCGGCCAGTGGGTACGGGTATAAGAATGTGGTATTCCGTCCGGCCGAGATGGGTTCAAAGGCGGAGGACGCCCGTTCCGGAAGCGGATTGGACCGGAGATTCGCGAGACCCATATCCCAGGGGCTAAAGCCCCAAACATTAGCGCCCGTAATGTCCGGGCTAAAGCCCGGACCTATCTCAGAGGCAAATGCAGCCATAGGGACGAGGGGAGCATTAGAGGCAAGCGCAGCCATAGGGGCCAGAGCAGCTTTAGAGACAAGTACAGCCCTAGAAACGAGGGCAGCTTTAGAG
>Ga0182013_10008691_pt1 | contig 10867 bp, 8 predicted proteins | sample 612S2MmetaG_FD_120487 | JGI IMG/M metagenome (GOLD analysis project Ga0182013, IMG submission 120487) | Permafrost microbial communities from Stordalen Mire, Sweden - 612S2M metaG | ecosystem: Environmental > Terrestrial > Soil > Wetlands > Permafrost | place: Sweden: Stordalen | collected...
CTTGCGCCGCTTTATTCAGCGTGAGGGCTTCGAGCCCCAGTCCAACGAACTGCCCAACGAGATGCCCTCATGGCTGCCCGGCTCCGACTATCTGACCAACTTCCAGAAGGGTGATCCCTTCATCAAGGTCGACGATGGTTACGCCCGCCTGCCTGGCGCCGGCTATGAGGCCCTCCATCCAGAGCTTGAGGATGTAGACCCGGAGGATTACCCGGACATCAACAAACTGGCCATCCTGGCCGATGTGGCTCCTTACAGTCGCCAGTTTCATACCTTCCGTCAGAAGGTGGCCTCCGAGGCCCAAGACGATACCGAGCTGCAGATCGAGTACGAACGCATTCTCGATCGCGTGCGCCAGACCCGGGAATCCACCATTCAGATGGAGGAGCGGCACTTCAGCGCCCCCACCGAGACCATCAGGGGAACCATCGCAGAGACCTCTCCCCACGGCGTCACCCTGAAAGAGTACCCGGGCCGGTTCTTCTCCTTCTCCTCCGTGGGCATGAGCGCGGCCGACATGTCGGCGCGGATACTGGGCGAACATAATGACATGACCAGGTGTCTTCTCCGGAGGCTGTCCCAACCCTAGTTGAAAGTTGCACGGCGGTTCATCCCGATTCTGCAAGAATCGGGTTGCCAACCTTTTACAAGGAGAACCGCCGTGAAGAAAGCTTATCGCACCATCCGCAATCAGGGAAAAGCCAACGAACAGGACCTGGCCCGGTTTCTGAGCAGCAACGGGCAGTTTTTATTACCCATGGTGAACATGGTCGAGCAGTGCCGTCTGGCCTGTGACGATCTGATCGCCATGGCCGGGCGCGCCACCATCCAGGCGGTTCTGGAACTATCCGCCGCCGAGCGAGCCGGCGGTCCGCCCCAGCAAGGCAAGCGCCGCTCTTCCGAGGTCGTCTTCTATGGCCGCCAAGCGGGTCAGGTCACGCTCGGCGACCGGCAACTGGAAGTCGAGCGGCCCCGTCTTCGCACCCGCGGCGGCCAAAGCCGCGAGGTGGAAGTGCCAGCCTATGCGGCGCTGCAGAATCGAGGCGCCATGAGTCAGCGCATGCTGGAACTGCTGATGCACGGCGTCTCCACGCGAAATTACAAGGGAGTGATTCCGCAGATGGCCCAAACCACCGGCATCTCCAGGTCAAGCGTGAGCCGGAAGGCGCGCGCGGCGGCCGAGGCCGAGGTCGAGAAACTGCTCTCGCGCCGCTTCGAAGGCCTGGATCTGCTGGTCATCTACGTCGACGGGCTGGTCTTCGGCGAACACACCATGATCGGCGCGGTGGGTGTGGACTCAGAAGGCAACAAGCACGTGCTGGGCCTGCGCGAAGGCGCCACGGAGAACTCCACCGTGGTTACGGCGCTGCTGGAAGAGATCGTCGCGCGCGGCGTGGACCCGAGGCGCAAGCGGTTGTTCGTCATCGATGGCTCGAAGGCGCTTCGAGCTGCGATCAACGCGGTCTTCGGCGCCGATCAACCTGTGCAACGCTGTCGTGCTCACAAGCTGAGGAACGTGCTCGATTACCTGCCCAAAGAAGACCGGGCGCAAGCCAAGAGCGTGCTGCGCGCGGCCTGGAAACTGGATCCGAAAGAGGGTATCAAGCGGGTGAAGAAACTGGCCGCATGGCTCGATGAGCGCTATCCATCGGCTGCCGCCAGCCTCCTGGAAGGGCTTGAGGAGTGCTTTACTATCAATCGCCTGGGCCTGCCGCCATCGTTGATGCGCTGCCTCGGGACGACCAACGTCATCGAGAGTCCGCACGCCGGAGTTCGCATCCGCACGCACCGCGTCACACACTGGCAAGACGGCAAGATGGTCTTGCGGTGGCTGGCGTCCGCCTTCCTCCAAACCGAGAAACACTTTCGCAAGATCATGGGACACCGGGAGTTGTGGATACTCAAAGCTGTCCTCGCCGATGCGCAGCCCGCCGTAACACTGGCCGCCGCGTAGTATCATCAGCCCAACCGCCGTTGGCAACTTTCAACTGAGCGCGGGACATCCTCACATTCGGCGGGCTGATCCAGACTCCCACCTTCGACAATCTGGCCAACAATGGTTTGCGATATACAAACTTCCACACCACCGCAGTTTGCGCTCCCACCCGCTCCGCGCTGCTGACCGGTCGCAACAGCGCATCCGTGCACGAATCCGGATTTTCAGACGTTCCGGTCTCCGCCGGTTTTCCGGGCTGGGATGGCCGGATTCCGTCCACCGCCGGAACCATTGCGGAAATTCTTCGCGACAACGGCTATAACACCTTTGCGGTGGGCAAGTATGGCTTAACGCCGGACGATGAGGGAACCGACGCTGGCCCCTTTGATCACTGGCCGACGGGCAAGGGCTTTGAACACTTCTTCGGATTCCTCGGCTCGGCGACCGACCAATACAAGCCTGACCTGACGGAAGATCAAGCGCACGCGAAACCCGATGGCCGCCACCTGAATGACCAGATCACCGACAAGGCGATCTTCTACATTGACCGCCAGAAGAAGGCCGCGCCCGATAAACCATTCTTCCTCTACTACGCGCCGGGCGCCACGCACGCCCCGCATCAGGTTGACAGATACTGGAGCGATCTATACAAGGGAAAATTCGACAAGGGCTGGGATGCGTATCGCGAAGAAGTCTTCGAACGTCAGAAGAAACTTGGTGTGATTCCTGCCAATGCGATCTTGCCCGACCGCAATCCGAGGATCAAGGCCTGGGACAAGCTGACGCCGGATGAGCAGAGGCTTTATGCGCGCTTCTTCGAAGTTTATGCTGGCTATTTGACCTATACGGACTTCGAGATTGGCCGTCTGGTGAATCACCTGAAGGAAATCGGTCAGCTCGATAACACACTGATCTTCATCTCCATCGGCGACAACGGCGCTAGCAAGGAAGGCACGTTGAACGGAGATATTGACCGCAATGCTTGGGGCAAAAACTTCAATGAAGCGGAGAATATTGCCTACAACCTAGCCAATATCGACAAGATCGGCACGCCGGCCGCGTCGGGAGGCAATTATCCGCTAGGCTGGGCGCAGGCCGCGAACACCCCGTTCAAGTACTGGAAGCAGGATGCAAACAGCGAAGGCGGCACGCATAATCCGCTCATTGTCTACTGGCCCAAGGGCATCAAGGAGAAGGGCGGCATTCGCACTCAGTACGGCCATGTGATCGATCTTCTGCCTACCACGCTTGACCTGGTTGGCGTCAAGGCTCCAGAAGAGATTCGCGGCATCAAGCAGCAGCCGATCGAAGGAACGTCACTGGCTTACTCGATTGACGACGCCAAGGCGCCTAATCGTCACACACTGCAGTACTACTACATCTTTGGTTCGCGGTCGATCTACGACAACGAATGGAAGGCTGAACTGGCTTATCCCAACGACTTCAACTTCGGCGATGCCACTAATGCGCCCTTTGATGAAAACGCCTGGGAACTCTACAACCTGAATGATGATCCGACCGAGCGCATCGATCTGGCCAAGAAGTACCCGGAGAAGCTGACGCAGCTGAAGGCCGAATACGAAGAGCAGGCCAAGTCGCATCATCTCTACCCCTACATCACCTGGGATGATTTGTTTCAGGGACGCATTCACCACACCTACCTGCCCAAGGGGTATGTTGACCTGTGGCATATTGATCAGCAAAAGGCACAGAGCAGCAACAACAAGTAGCATTGCCAGCTCGGCTTGTTTTAGTTGCAGTCAGTTCACGCAAGCCGTGGACTGACTGCCGAATTAGCTAGGCATCAGATCGCCGAGTCATCTCTGAATGGCTTGAATCGACAGGAGATTTATGATTGAGAGTAAGGTACTGAATGCGTTGACATCGACGCTGGTACTCGCGGCGGGTGCAAGTTTTCCGCTGCACGCGCAAACGGCACAACCGTATCAGGGAGTCGTGGGCAGAACTCTCGCCGAATCAAAAGAGTGGTGGCCGGAGCCTGTGAAAGCGCCTGACGGCGCCCCCAACGTGATCTGGATTCTGATCGATGACGTGGGCTTTGGCGCTGCCGGCACATTCGGCGGGCTGATCCAGACCCCCACCTTCGACAACCTGGCTAACAAAGGTTTGCGTTATACGAACTTCCATACGACCGCGGTCTGCGCCCCCACCCGCGCCGCGCTGCTGACTGGCCGCAACAGCGCCTCCGTGCACGAATCCGGGTTTTCACACACGGTTCTTTCTGCCGGATTCCCCGGCTGGGACGGCCGGGTTCCCTCCTCAGCTGGAACCATTGCAGAAATTCTACGTCAAAATGGCTACAACACCTTCGCGGTTGGGAAATATGGTGTAACTCCTGACGAAGACGCGACCGATGCAGGACCATTCGATCGTTGGCTACCGGAAAAGGCTTTGACCACTTCTTCGGCTTCCTTGGTTCGCAGACCGACCAATACAAGCCGGACCTGGTGGAAGATCAGGCTCATGTGCGTCCGGATGGCCGCCACCTGAGCGACCAGATCACCGATAAATCTATCAGCTATATCGACCGTCAGAAGAAGGCAGCTCCGGAGAAGCCCTTCTTCCTCTATTACGCGCCCGGCGCCACGCACGCTCCCCATCAGGTCGACAGGTACTGGTGCGATCTGTACAAGGGCAAGTTCGACAAGGGATGGGACGCGTATCGCGAAGAGGTCTTCGAGCGGCAGAAGAAACTGGGAGTTATTCCCGCCGATGCGAAGCTGCCCGAGCGCAACCCGGACATCAAGGCCTGGGACAAGCTGACGCCGGAAGAGCAGAAGCTCTATGCGCGCTTCATGGAAGTGTATGCGGGCTACTTGACCTACACGGACTTCGAGATCGGCCGCCTGGTCAATCACCTGAAAGAGATTGGACAACTCGACAACACGCTGATCTTCATCTCGATCGGCGACAATGGCGCCAGCAAGGAAGGCACGTTGAGCGGAGATGTTGACCGCGCCCTGTGGGATAAACATTTAACGGAAGCGGAGAATATTTCCTATAACCTGAAAAAGATTGGCGAGATCGGCACGCCTGCTGCCACTGAGGGGAATTATCCGCTCGGCTGGGCACAGGCCGCAAACACGCCCTTCAAGTTCTGGAAGTCGGATGCGAACAGCGAGGGCGGAACGCACAATCCTCTCATCGTCTACTGGCCAAAGGGCATCAAGGAGAAAGGTGGCATCCGCACGCAGTACAGCCACGTCATCGATATTCTTCCCACTACACTTGATCTTGTTGGCGTACAGGCTCCCGAAGAGATTCGCGGCATCAAGCAGCAGCCCATCGAAGGGACATCCCTGGCGTACTCGATTGATGACGCCAAGGCGCCTACCCGTCACACCGTGCAGTACTACTACATCTTCGGTTCGCGGTCGATCTATGACCATGGGTGGAAAGCGGAACTCGCCTATCCCAACAGCTTTATCACCGGAATTGAGACGCCCCCGTTTGATGAAAATGCTTGGGAACTCTACAACCTGAATGAGGACTACACCGAGCGCATCGATCTGGCCAAAAAGTATCCGGAGAAGTTGGCGGCATTGAAGGCTGAGTTCGAAGAGCAGGCCAAATCTCATCATCTCTATCCCTACATCACTTTTGACGATGTATGGAATGGGCGAATTCACCGCAGCAAGGACTCCAAGTCATTTATCGATGCTGTGAAAGATATAACCAAGGCCGGCGAAAACCAGTAACTTGGGAAGCTTTACCGGTTTTACGTGCCAGCGGGCGATGGGTTTTTTATAGAGTCATTCTCTGTTTTGACCCATTTGCCCCTGGCGGAGAACGCCGGCGCCGATCTTCGCGCAGCCGATAGCCCTTGCGCCGCGTCGTGGCGGCCAACGCTCAGGGAGCAAACCATGGTTTATGAAAGAGATCTGAATCCCAGGAAAGGGCTGATCGCGCAACTGGACGGGTTGCGCGGACTGGCCGCGCTGATTGTCGTTGTCAGCCACTACAGCAATGAGACGCTGCTCTGGGGCGGAGTGCTGGGCAAGGGCGGCGGGCAGACCGGCGTCATGCTCTTCTTTCTGCTGAGCGGGTTCTTGATGGCCCACCTGCATTTGGGCGAAGCCTTCACGGCTCGCAACGTAGGCCGGTACGCGCTACGCCGCATTGCCCGCGTTTATCCGCTCTTTCTCATCGCTGCCGCATTGCCGCCCACACTGCTGGCGCTGCATTTCCGCGGCGGCGTCGCCATGAATACGGTGAACAGCTATGGTTTGTATCTGCGCCAGGTGGCGCTGATCGATCGCGGCGCGCTGGTCTTCTGGACGATTCGCGTCGAACTTCTCTTCTATGCCGTTTTTATTGCCATCTGGCTGCTGCACAGGCTCTCCCTGCGCTATCTGAGCGGCGCATGGGGCACAGCCGGCGCGCTGATCCTCTGGCTTTCCTACCTTCGCATTGAAGATTACGACTTTCGTATCGAATTCTTCCAGCATGTGCACTACTTCCTGTTTGGCGTTCTCTCGGCCCTTGCCTGGCGGCGCCGCGAGAGCTTCCGCAACGCTGCGGTCAGCATCAGCGGCTTGGCTCTGGTGGCTGCGCTGCCGCTCACTTATCCGATGGTTTGGCTGCATCTCGGGCACGGACCGATTCCCGCCTCGAACCTGCTTATGGCCTCCTGGCGCAGTGACGGGGTGGCGCTGTTGCTGATCACGTTTTTTCAGCTCTTGCTGCGCGACCGGCTCTGGCTTTTCGGGCTGCTGGCGTCGAAGCCTTTCCGCTGGCTGGGCAAGGTCTCTTACTCCACCTATCTGCTTCACTACTTTGTTCTCTCGGCGCTACTCTCCTGGATTCCTCCGGCGGCGGGCAACCTCGTTCGCTTTACCTCATGCATAGTGGTGGTCCTCATCGTCTCCGGTTTAAGCCACCGCTGGGTAGAAAAGCCATTGCAAAATCTGGTGCTGCGTTTACCCGAGCTTTTACGCTCCAGCGGCCTTCGCAAGCCGGAGCGGGCGCAGGCGGCGGCCTAGCTGTTTTTTTGCGCCGCGGTGAAGCGTGCCACGCAGCTTTTCGCTGGCGAAAAGACTCCGCATTGAACCAGGCCGCGCGCCTATGCGCCGGCCATTAACCATCAGGAATCGATCAGGAGCACTTGAATGAAATCTACGCAATCGATCGGTCTTGCGCTCGGCGGCGCTCTCGCCGTGGGCGTAACCTCGGCGGCCTGCAACGCTCAAGAAACGCTGCCCAAACCCGATCCCGTCTTTCATGGAAAGGTTGCACCCAGCATTGACAGCAAGCCCGCTGGCGAAGCGCACTTCAACCGCTTCGGTCCCTTCCGCAGCGGGGAGACGCTCGGCGTTGGCGCCGATACCGGCTCGCCGGTTACCTCCAGCTATTATTCATCGATCAAGTTTAACGGGAAAATCGAGCAGGTCAAGATCGATCTGATCAACTGACGCCTGCCGATGGCAAGAGGCAAAAATGAAAAGAAGCATTCTCGACAATGCAATCTCCTCGACCCTGGGTTTGTGGCTGGCGATCGCCATCACCCAGGGAGCTTTTGCTCAAACAGTAAAACCCGCGGCCGAGGAGAATGCGATACCCGGCTGGAAGCAATGGACAAGTCAGCTCGCACGCCTCGACCAGCAGGTCGTCTCGCAATTGCCAGACCGGTTGCGCAACGATCCTCAGATCCGTCAGGAGGCGGGCCGGCTGCTGCTCGAAGCGCTGGCTTCGCGGACGATCGCCGCTCTTGGCGATGATCCGGATCATCCGGTCTTTCTGCCAGCGATCAACTTCTACTTCAACATCGGTCAGCCGAATGCCGACACAACTTACCGCAGCGCCGCCATCGACGACACTGGCAGTTATCGCCTTCGCGGTGAGCTGGGTTCGCTGCGCATTCTGCGTGTTGGCCTCTTCGGCGTCGCGCCAACCGGACCTGGCTTTTCACTGCCGGTTCCCACTTACTACGATCTCAAGACTCTCCATCTGGACGCAGACGGGCGTTTCGATTTCCTGCTGAGCCCGGCGCGGCCAGAGGGCTACTCCGGCGACTGGTGGCGGTTGACGCCAGGAACGCAGCAATTGCTGCTCCGCCAGGTGGCCTTCGATTGGGCCAGCGAGCGCGATCCCCGCATCTCGATCGAGCGCACCGACCATTCAGTCGAGCGCTCGCGTCCGCCAGCAGACCAGTTGCAAAAGCATCTGCAGTCGCTGGCCGAGGAAACAGCCCACAGCGCGCTCATGCTCTTTAACCACGTGGAGGGATTGCGCAAGGAAGGATACATCAACCGGCTTAAGGTCTTCGATGTTTCGCACATGGGTGGGCTGATCGGGCAATTTTATTACGAGGGGGCCTATGATTTGCAGCCAAGCGAGGCCTTGATTGTGGAGGCCAAGGTTCCAGCCGGATGCACTTACTGGTCCATTATTCTTACCAATGACCTATATGAAACAACCGATTGGTACAACAATCAGAGCAGCCTGAATGGCTCGCAGGCGCGCCTGGATGCGGACGGCGTGGTACGTTACGTGGTCTCTGCCAAAGACCCAGGCGTGCCCAACTGGCTCGACACCTCAGGCTATGCAAGCGGAGCCATTCAGGGCCGTTGGACAGAATGCTCAGCCAATCCAATTCCCACTGTCCACAAGACCGACTTCTCGCAGATTCGCGCCTCTTTGCCATCCGGCACGCCTACCGTCACGCCGCAGGATCGCGAGAAGAATATTCGCGAACGGCGCTCTCAACTTCAGCAACGGCCGCTCTGGTAATCACTCCTCAAGGAGAAGGAGAAACCATGAAAACGCACTGTGCAGTAATGCTGACTCTGCTGGCAGCTCTTTCGATTTCAGGTGCATTTCTAAAGGCGGAGACGCCTGCAACCGCTCAGGATGCGCAGCAGACAGTCTCGCTTGCTTATCGCTACGCCCTGCCTGTTTATGAACTGGCCCGCCTTCGCTATCAGCAGAGCTTGAATCCTGCCAATCCGAATCGATTGCCTCTGAACACGCTGCAGCATGCGCGCCAGCTAGCCGATCACAACTCGCGCTGGGTGACAGCGCCCAACAATGACACGCTCTATTCGTCAGCCAATCTGGATTTGCGCTCCGGACCGGTGCGGATCGATGTGCCGGACTTTGGCTCCCGCTACTATTCCATCGCTTTGGTGGATGCCTTCACCAATAACTTTGCCTATATTGGCAAGCGCACCACGGGAACCCATGCGGGCAGCTATCTGGTTGCCGGGCCGGGCTGGAATGGTGCTGCTCCCGAGGGAGTTCACCTCATCCACGCGCCTACGCCAGACGTATTCCTACTGGTCCGCATTCTGATCGATGGCCCGGAGGATCTGGAGGCTGTTCACAAGCTTCAAGATGCGATTCGGCTGACCGGCCCGACGCTGCTTCACGATGCGCATGCGCCCCTCGCGCCTGTTCCCAATGACGGTCCCAACTTCGTTGCCGTAGTCAATCAGGCTCTCCGCGACAACCTTCCACCGGCTCAGGATGCCGCCATCCTGGCAAATATTTCCCGGGTCGGCCTATGGCCTGGGGCCCCTGCTCTTTCCGCGGAAAACGAAGCGCTTTGGAAGTCTTCCTTTGCGCAGGCGCAGGCGGAGCTGCGCAATGCAAAGCGTCCTTTTCGGCTTGCGGACGGCTGGAGCTACTCACCGGCGGAGATTGGCGACTTCGGTACAAACTACGATCTGCGCGCTGCCGTTGCGCTCTCCGGCTTACTTGCCCTCACACCGGAGGAAGCGACCTATGGAAGCGCTATTCTGGACGCAAAAGGACATAAGATTGACGGCACCCGTCGCTATCGCATTCATGTGCCCAAAGAGGTTCCCGTCGACGCCTTCTGGTCGATCTCGATCTACGAAGTTGAGCCGGATGGCCGGGTCTTCTTTGCCGATAATCCAATTCATCGCTATGCCATTGGCGACAGGACGCGCGGACTAAAGCGGAATGCCGATGGCTCCATCGACATTCTGATGCAGCGCGACAAACCTGCTGGCAATCTGCTAGCCAACTGGCTTCCCGCACCGGCGTCAGGCCACGCCCATCTGTCCCTGCGCCTCTATCAGCCTCGTGCAGAAATCCTGAATGGAAGCTTTGCCTTCCCGGCGCTGGAGCCTTTGGATTGATGATGATCTCGCGCCTCGATCCTCGAACTTGCAACCGACGCAATCATCTTGCGCTTCAGCCAGTTTTGTCTCTTGGCGCCATTCCGCGATGTCGCGCCTAAGCCCTGCGGGCAAAGGCCTTTCCCCGCGCATACCTTTCTGCCCCATTTTCAAACTGAATCACTTGGAACAGGATACGGCTTTTCTAACTCATTCATACGCAAACTTACTTTGGAGAACTAACAATGAAATTCAGCCAACGGATAGGATTCATCCTGAGCGGAACCATGGCCTTCAGCGCCTGGCCCTCCGCACACGCACAGAGCACCCCGCCGCAGAAGCCATGGCCGACGCTACCTGTACACGAAGTGCCCGCATCCTCCTGGCCTGAGCCGCCCAAGGCGCCAGCCAACGCGCCGAATGTTGTTTTGATTCTGATTGACGACGTTGGCTTCGGCGCGACCTCGGCCTACGGCGGCCCCATTCACACGCCAGTCTTCGAGAGTGTTGCGAATGCTGGTTTGCGTTACAACAGCTTCCACATGAATGCGCTCTGCTCGCCGACGCGCGCCGCGCTTCTGACCGGGCGCAACAACCACCAGGTGGGCTTCGGTTCGATTGCCGAGTGGTCTGCGCCTTATCCGGGCTATAACACTGTGCTGCCCAAGAGCGCGGCGACCATTGCCGAAGTGCTCAAGGAGAACGGCTACAGCACGTCGGCCTATGGCAAATGGCACAACACGCCGATGTGGGAGGTCAGCCCGGCGGGCCCATTCGACCGCTGGCCCACCGGACTAGGCTTCGACCATTTCTACGGATTCAATCAGGC
>Ga0182013_10008694_pt1 | contig 10866 bp, 10 predicted proteins | sample 612S2MmetaG_FD_120487 | JGI IMG/M metagenome (GOLD analysis project Ga0182013, IMG submission 120487) | Permafrost microbial communities from Stordalen Mire, Sweden - 612S2M metaG | ecosystem: Environmental > Terrestrial > Soil > Wetlands > Permafrost | place: Sweden: Stordalen | collected...
AACGCGATCGTTCTTCCCATCAGCGGATGGCTGGCGAACCTCTTCGGACGGAAGCGTTTTTTCCTGATGTGTATTTTCATGTTCACGCTGAGTTCGCTGGCGTGCGGCGTCGCTCCGAGCCTGGGGATGCTGATTCTGTTCCGGGTGATCCAGGGGATAGGCGGGGGCGGGCTCCAGCCCATGGCCCAGGCGATTCTCGCGGACACATTTCCGCCGGAGAAACGCGGCCTGGCCTTCGCGCTTTACGGAATCACCGCCGTCATGGCGCCCGCCATCGGTCCGACGCTGGGTGGCTGGCTAACCGATAACTACTCGTGGCGCTGGATTTTTTATATCAATCTCCCGGTGGGATTGCTGACCCTGTTCCTGGTTATGCGGACGGTGGAGGATCCGCCATATCTGGCCCGCAACAAGAGCGCCGGGGTCAAGATCGACTACATCGGCATTTCTCTTCTGGCGCTCGGGATTGGCGCGCTTCAGATCCTGCTCGATAAAGGCCAGGAGGATGACTGGTTCGGTTCTCACTTCATCGTCGCCTTAGCCGCGATCTCGTTCATCTCCCTGTCATCGCTGGTGGCTTGGGAACTGCGCAGCAAGGCGCCGGTGATTGACATGCGACTGTTCAAGAGCTTCAACTTCGCCGTAGCGTGCCTGATGATGTTCTTCCTCGGAGTGCTTCTGTTCAGCAGCCTGGTGATGATGCCGCAGTTTTTGCAAACGCTGATGGGCTATACGGCGGAGTCGGCCGGACTGGTGCTTTCCGGCGCCAGTATACTCATCCTGTTTGAGATGCCGATTGTAGGCCAGCTCACCACCAGAGTCCCCGTGAAATATATCATGGCGTTCGGCTGGGCGCTGCTCGCTTTTGGCATGTGGTATTCCACAAGGGGGCTGGATTTGCTGATCAGTTTCAGCGCCGCGAGCCGGCTCCGTATGGTGCAGGCGGTCGGGCTGGGCTTTCTGTTCGTTCCGATTACGCTTAGTGCGTACATCGGGATTCCGGCGGAAAAAGGCAACAGCGTATCGGGTCTGGTGAACTTCATGCGCAACATCGGAAGCAGCGTGGGAACGTCGATGGTCACGACGCTTCTCGCACGCCGGTCGCAATTTCATCAGGACAGGCTCTCGTATCACGCGACGAACTACGATCCTGCATTTCGCAATCAGCTCAGCGGACTGAGCAGCCAGCTCCACCAGGCCGGTGCGAGCGTGCCGGACGCACAGGCGCAGGCTTATGGGCGCATGTATCAGGGGATGCAGTTGCAGGCGCAAACCCTGGCGTATGTTGATACCTTCATGGTGCTGGCGGTTGCGGCGGGCGTTATGTTTCTGCTGGCGTTTATTGTGAGGAAGAACGATCCGGCTTCGGGCGGACATGTAATTGTCGAGTAAAAGGATGCCTCAATGATCAGAATCCTGACGATCGAGCGCGAATACGGGAGCGGTGCGGACAAGATAGCGGCGAAGCTCGCAGACCGCCTGGGCTGGAAGTTATGGGATCAATTGCTGACCAACGAAATTTCCCGGCGTCTGGACTGCCGCAGCCAGCACGTTGAGGAGCATGAGGAAAAAAGAGATCCTCTCCACTACCGTCTCTTCAAGTCCTTTCTGCGGGGCAGTTTCGAGGGAACCCTGAACACTCAACAGGGGATGAAGATCGCGGACGCCGAAGGGATTCGCCGCTGCTCCGAGAAACTGGTACGAGAAGCCGCGGAAGAGGGGAACGCCGTGATTGTCGGACGCGGCTCGGCTTATTACCTGCGGGACCGGCCCGATAGTTTCCATGTTTTCATTTATGCGCCGTTCGAAGAACGGGTGCAAAGGTTGCAGCAGGTGGGCAAAAGTCAAGGAGAGGCCATTGAGCTCGCCGAAACCGTCGATCGCGAGCGGGCGGCATTCATCAAGCAATTCTTCGCCATCGATTGGCCAGCGCGATATTTTTTCCATTTGATGGTGAATTCCACGATGGGCGACGCGGCGGTGGTGGAGACGATTGTGGATGGTTTGCAGGCGGTGCAGAAGGGATGAGTCGTACAGCGTACTCGTGCCGCATTCTGATTTTCACTCTCCTGGTCCCTTGCATATCGGCAGGGCAGGACCAAGGGGCCGTAAGGGATTGGATCGAGTCGCTTCTTCCCAAATCGCAGATGGCGCTGGATGCTGAGTTCTCTTCATTGAGCCCCAGGTTAACCGCCGAATTGAAGCGCGCCGGGCTAGTGAGCCGAATCGAAATCTCGCGCCCCGCCGAGGATCCGGGCAAACTGGCCGTCATCGTCGGAGTGGAAGTGCCTTGCGGCTATGACGATGCGGCTTACATCTACGATTACGGCCGGGACCAGCCACAACTTGTGCTGGAATCCCATGGAAGCCGCGGCCACGGCGAAAGCCTGTCCGGTATTCGCTTCTCGCGGAGCGATGCACTCGGCCGCCAACTAATTCTCACCCTCCGATATGGCGTACAGTGTGCTTCCAGCTGGAACCGGTTGTCCTACGACTTGTTTCGCTTGTCCACCGTGAGCACGGCAGTTCCAATTCTGAGTGGTGACCACGCAATCTGGTTCGGTGCCGACGAGCCCTATCAAGTCCGCCTGGAGCCGGATGAACTGCTGATGGAAATTCGCGACAGAAGCATCGACGCCGGAATTCACAACCGCGCGCATATTTTGCATTACGACACTGCCAGGACACCAGTGGAGCGTATTGATCCCGTTGCCCTACAGCCGCAGGACTTTGTAGACGAGTGGCTGACCCGGCCCTGGCAGGAAATGGAATCGAGATCGGATGAGGGCAAACGGGGCAGCCTGGAAAAGTGGCACGAGTTTCTGGGCTCCAGATTCGTTGGGGGAGATTTTACTATCGTCCAGGCGTGCAGGGAGAAATCAGATGAGTGGCAGATCGGCGTTGATCTGAACTGGATTAATGGTAAGGAATTGCCAATTAGCCTTAAGGTGTACTTTCTGATCGAACAATCCGGCTTGTACCGCTTCAAGATGATCGATATCGCCTTTGAACGCCAGGAGGGCTGCGCGGGCGCGGCTCGACCGATGGAAGAGAGTCCATCTCTGTTTCCGTCACGAGGTCAGTCTCCGCGGATGCCCGGCAGCGCGAAATAAAATACGGCTCGCCCGGTGACCATGAACAATCAGGGTTACTGCGCGGGAGGGGCGGACGGAGCTGCTGTCTTGACCTCGTTCGGCGCGTTCTTCAGCAGCGTTGGATAGACCCAGCCCGAAGGTAATACGCGATCGGGATCGGGACGCACGCTGAGATATGTCACGTGATCCGTAATCTGACTCCAGCCGTGTGCGACGCCGGTCGGGATGATGATCACGTCGCCGGTTTGCACTTTGCGGCTGTAGGCGCCCCTGCCCGCTATACCGCCGCCGCCCGGACCGTTCATGACGTTCGGCACGCCGTTGCCGGCTTTCTTTTCGTCGATGACGCCGCCGGTCGTCAGGATGCCGGAGCCCGAGGTGATGATGTAGGTTTCGGCTGTGTAGTCGTGATAGAGAACGTGGATCGGATCGCCAGGTTTGTCATTGGTGGGCCCGCGATAAATGATGCCAACGCCCATGTTGTACTTGCCCATATCCACTACACGAATCTGCTTGTCTCCGCCTGGATGGTCCTTCAGAAGGAAATCGATGTCGGATTTCGTGATGTCGAAAGCATAGGCTGGGGGGGCTCCTGCTCCCTGCCCCGGCAGTAATATGTTTTCTTTGCTCTGTCCAAATACGCCGGGAAGCAGAGTGAGCAGGGCGGCGAACCCGCCTATGATTGTTCTCTTCATTTTTATTCTCCTTGTTTCAGGGATATCGTTTCAGGGATAACCCTGAAGTCTTGGTGTTGCGTGTTTCCATTCCGCGACTGCGAAGCCGTTGGCGTTTGGCATCTTCACTGCCGGAAGAGATTTTTCGTTCATCACCTCATCCTCTTTAATGACGTTGTTGCGGAAGAGGAGGAAGGCGGTGAGGGAATAGACCTCGTCGGGCTTGAGCGAACCTTCGCGGCCGAGCGGCATGCCGCGGTTGATGTAGTCCCAGATTACGGTGGCCTGCGGGGAGTGGACGCCCATTGTGTTGTTATCGTTCACGCAGGGCTCGAGACACGTCACCATGCCGTCTTTGGGGCGCGGTTCTTTACTCTGAATGAGCGTCGGTGCGTGGTTCTTTGAATAGCCTTCGGGGCCGTGGCATCCGGCGCACTTCACTTTGTAAATCGCTGCGCCTTCCTTCGCGGTGCCGTGGCCTGGCGGGAGTTCCTTGCCGGCGGGGCCGATGGAGATGTCCCAGGCCTTGATTTCTTCCGGAGTCGGTTTGCGGCCTACGCCGTAGTCGGGCGATTGTGTCCAGGCATTATGGCAGACAAGTAATGCCGTCGCGATGAAGACGAGTTTACGCAAGGCCATTGGTTACGCTCCCGTTTGCGGCGATCTTCCAGGGCTGAATCGTGTTGTCGTTGCCGCGAACGCGCACGTTGTCCGGCCGATCGTTCCAGTATTTGCCGACTTCTTCGCGCGATGGCTGCACGGTGCCCAGGTCATCGGTGCAGCGCGACATCAGAGTGCACGGCTGGCCGTCCCACTTCCAGGGGAAGCCGAAGCGCGTGTGGGCCATCTTGTAGGCGGGCGTGCGAAATTCGGCGGCTTGCCAGGTGCGTCCGCCGTCGGTGGAAACGTCAACGCCGCGAACCGCGCCTGCACCCGACCAGGCGAGACCGCTGATCTCATAGAAGCCCGGGCCGTTCAGTTTGTGTCCGCCGGAGGGATACGTAATGACCGATTTCGGTCCGATCTGGTTGGTGAGCGCAGCCGCTTTCGGGTCGGGCGTGATGTGGCCGTAGTCGTCGTAGGTGAGGTAGTGGCCGTCCACCACTTTGATGCGGCGCAGGTATTTGATCTGATAGATGCCTTCGAAGCCGGGAACCATGAGGCGCAGGGGAAAGCCCTGCTGGGGGCGGATCGGTTCGCCGTTCATGGCGTAGCAGACCATGCAGTCGTCCATGGCTTTCGCGAACGGGATGCTGGAAGAGCCTTTCACCTCTTCTGAGCCTTCGGCAACAACCCATGTCGCGCCTGGCTGGACGCCGGCTTCCTTGAAAAGCAGGGAGAGCGGGACGCCGGTCCATTCGGCGCAACTGGTGAGGCCGTGGGTGTCCTGGACTGTGGCGTCGGTGGCGCGGGCGCGGTTGCCGAGGCATTCGATGAAGTGGACGCGAGTGACGGAGGGCAGGCGCTTGAGTTCGTCGACGGAAAAGATCAGCGGGCGATCGACCATGCCATGGATCATGAGTTTGTGCTCTTTCGGGTCGATATCGGGGATGAAGGACCCGCGGTGAGTCGCAAAGTAGTGAAGGGACGACGGGGTGATGATGCCGACCGAATCCTGGAGGGGCGTGAGCACGTGGAACATGAGGCCGAACTCGTCGGGGGAGTGGCGGCCGGCGACCGGGTAGCGTTTGGAGGTGACGAAGCGGGAGCGTTCTCCGCAGGCGATTAGTTCTTCGGTTTTTTTGGCGGCGGGGGTTTGATTCGTGGCTGCGCTTTCGTGGGTCGTTTGCGCGGCTAGTTCGCTGGCTGCGCCTGCTGCGGCGATGCTGGCGGCCAATGCGGTGGCGCCGCCTTTTAGAAATCGGCGTCGATTGGGTTTGTTCGTATCGATTTTATTCGAATCCATATATAGCCGCTCCTTTTAGTTCGGGGTCACAATGGTTCAGAGTATATATCAGCTTGAGGCCCTACGGAGAAAGGTTCAGCAGATGAAAACAACGATCATTTGGTCCGTCCTTCTGGCAGCGGTTGAACTCATTGGGACCTTGTCTGGTCAATCCCAGCAGGCCCAGTCCCGGGATGAGATCGCCAGGCAGCTTGCGGGCATGTGGAGGCTGGCGGGGAATCCGCAGCGCCTTGCTGACGGAACTACGAGAGAGGGAGCCAACAGCGTTGGCTATGCATTCTTCGATGCCAATGCGGGGCACATGTGTTTCCTTAGCATGAATCCCGATCGACCGCGGTGGAAATCGGGAGCGCCGGCGCCGGAAGAAGCAGTGGCCGCGATCCGGGGCTTTGGCGCTTACTGCGCCACGCTTGAGATTCACGCGAAAGAGGGGTTTATGGTGCGGCATTACGATATCAATCAAAATCCCAATGCGGTTGGCGGCGTGACTACGCGATGGTATAGCTTCCAGGGCGCGGACCGGATGTCATTGCGGGTTGATGCCGCGGAACTGAATCGGCCGGTTGTGGAGAGCACGTTTGTTTGGGAGCGCGTGAAGTAAGCTTCGTTCGGCTGGCTCAGGCTGACGGGGCTACGCTGCATGGCGGAACGGCTGTTTGCGGTCGTTTTGTTTACTGTTGAGGCGATTGTTTTCCATGTAGCTGGCGGCTTGGGGCTTCTTCAACTGGCGTTTCCGTGCCGCGAAAGCCCGGATTTGATGAATCGAAAAAACGAACCCATTTGTGCCTTGCGTTTCCGTATTTTCAATGGGTTGATGATCGACTTCGTTTTGTTCGAGCAGGGCGGATAGTTCATCCAGATCTTCCTGACGGCGGGCTTTGCGATCGGTTTGGAGGGCGGTCAGGCGGTCGAGGGTCTTTTGCATGTCGCGGTTGGTGCGCTGCATATATAGGGAGAGGAGCTGGAATTTATTGGGCGCGGCGGCGAACACCTGTGCGGCGGTCACTGCCGCATCTATTTCCGGATTGTTGATGTCGAGGCTGGCGGTGCCGAAATGCATGGATTCGGGATTGCCGGGGAAGCCGGGGCCAAAATGGCCGATAGCGAAGATGTTGGTTTCGATGGCGCGTCCGCGGTTCATGCGCCAGTTGTCTTCGGCGACGGCCTGGGCGAATTGCGTTTCGAGTGGTCCTTCGGGCAAGAGGCTATCGACGATGGCGGCGCAGAATTTGTCGTGCGCTTCGCGATCTTCGTCGGGCATGAGATTTACCTGGCCGGTCAGGCCGTGTCGCAGTGCGTTCATTTTCGTTTTCTCCCAGGATTCCGGTTTTGGACCGGTTGATTTCTTTGCATTCGCGCGGTTGGCAGCGACTTGTTTTGGTGAGGCCATTGCGACATCGCTTGTACCACGGGTCTGCAAGGGTTGGAGCGCGGAATTCGGGTTAAGTGATTTGTTTCTGGCGAAAAATAAAGTAATTCTGGTTGTCACCGGCCTGGAATTAATCAGGAGTAATGGAGCAGGCTTCCCGGAACGGGACATCTGGACAACTAATCGGAGGGCCGCCACCCACGGTTAGAGTTTCTTGCCCCCTAAGCGATTTCCTGCCAGATCCGTGCCGTAGAAAACAGCGCCAAATGCCGGACATTCGTGGTCGCAATCACCGTGTCATTATCGTTGCGGGCCAAAGCTCCCGCCTGCGCCGCAAGTATCATGTCCGCATCCAGCGATGCGTCGTCCGCCGATTGGCGACCCAGCTTCCGGGCGGTTGACCAATACTCCGCGGCCTTGATCATGATTTCCGTAGTGATTGGCGCGTATCTCAGCAATCCCTTCAGAGCGTCCAGACGACCTAAGCCGCGGTCTTTTTCCGCCCGCAGTAATTCTCTTCGCACCTCGTAATCGGCAATTTCCGGGATAACGACCTCTGCGCCGCCCAGCGCCAGCGTCGATAGCCAATTCTTGCAAGCCTCGTTTTCCGGCGAACTTTTCGGATTGGTGATCATGCCGAGAGGGCCGGCATCCAGCAGAACGATCACGTCGCGGGGAAGAGCTTATAGCCTTCCGGCCGATGTTCGTCGAGGCCATGGCGCAGGACCTCAAATGTCTGCTGCTGTTCTGCCTTATCGCCCTGCATCCACGTATCAAGCAGTCTCTCCAGCGCTTCCGGGTCGGGCATCGGCGGACGCGCGGATCCTCCGGACCCTGCCGACCGTTGTGACTGATCGCGATTTGTAGTATTTGGCATTTGGCTCCGCTCCAAGCGTCAACGCCGAGTCGTTAATCCTGCTGACTCGATCATATCGCGTCGAGGCGCCGGAACTCCGGCCGGGACTTCCCGGAAGCCGACTTGGAAGGCTCGACGAGGTCGCCTGACGCGTTCAGAGCTGTTCCATAGTTGGAGCAAGTGTTGTGATCACTCGCTGTTAACTGCGCCTGTTCGAAAGGACCCGCCGCCGCCCGGGCTTTGAATAGCTGAATCCGAGTCCGTGGATATAGATCTCGGGCAAGTAGTAAAAGCCACCATCGTTATAAATGGCGCCATTCTCCTCGAGAATCCGAAAGTCCTCCGCCTCCAGGCCTGCGAAGGATGTATCGAAAGGAACAAGTCGTTGCGACAGAGGAACCTTTTCGATTTTCTCAAACACCTTGCGGAGGGCTTCGTTCTCTCTCTTTATTTCTGTAATCTTTTCCAAGCTGCACTCGGGCATGGCGTCGCGCATCGCCTGAGGTGTCAAGACCCTATCTATCCACTTTCTGTCGGAGACGGATTTGCTCGCGGCTATGGAGATGAACCTAACCAAATCCCGGGCCTGAATCTGGTTGTTGTAGTCGGATAGGGCATTCAAAACCCAGTCGGCCGATCTGGCTTCCCTGGATTCATCAGAGCCGAGCTTGCGGCCCCATAGGGGAAACAGGTGCTCTTTCAACATTTCTTCTTCCCAATCGGGTCGTTCTCCAGGAGACCCAACGGCGTTATTCCAAAGCCAGTACGTCAAATGCAGGGCTTCGAGGCGGTCCCATTGCAGACGATAAGGTCCGTATCTATCCAGCAACTGAGCATAGTTCTGCCGCACAGCCAGACTGACCAAATCGCGACGAACATAGACGAGAATCGCCAGATTTCGCGTTGGCCGTTGTGCCAGCCAAAGGGGTACATCCTGTAAGAGCACTCGCAACGCGAGCTGCTGGGGAAGACTTGTCGTTATGTCCTGAAACAGGTCTTCGAGACCGTCGAAAAGCGCAATGAGGCGCTGGCCGCTTCGATCTAGCGTCTCAGCCAGCAGTCGGCCCGCGCCCGTTACATGCGGGCGAAACCCTGTCGTCCATGCTATGCAATCGAGCCACAAATCGCGCCAGTCCGCTTCATTCCGACTAATAGTCAGGCGCCCACGAATAACATCGTGAACGTCTGACGCAAGCATAGGCTCTTCAAAGCCGAGGATGCTGCTTGCCTTTCGCCGTGCTTCGGTAACAAGGTTAAAAGCGTCTTGCTCCAAATTCAACGAAGACAGCACGGGACTCATCGGCGCGTCGATATCCGGTGGCCGTTTGATCACTGCTGTCACAAACCGTTTCCATGTCCCGATACGAACTTGCTGGAGAAAAGTGAAGGTCTTGCCAGCCCCCTTTGCGCCCACAATCACGGCGATCGGTAGCTGTGATATGTTATCCCCTGCCAGAGCCCGTAGTGGCCCTGTGTCGAGGAATTCCTCACCAACTCGTTTTTCAGCAAAAATCTTCTCGTGCGCTGACTTCTCTAATCGGCTTCTGCGCTCGGCGAGTGATTCAAAACGTTCGACTTTGTCTCCCTCGGGCAGCGGGCTGCTAGCGACAGGTAGCCATTCGAGAAGGGCTTTGGTCGCGCCTGACAGGGAAGCAGATCGTTTAATCACACGAGTCGCATCCTCCCAATCCGCCGCCGTCATCTGCAGTGTCTGGTCGAAGGCACTCTCCAGTATTAAAGGATCCTCGGTAGGATCGGCCCCTTGCGGCAAGAACCTCGCCCTGGCCTCGACCAGTCTTCTAAACTCACTCTTCCAGTCTTCCTTGCGCAATCCTTCGGGTATTTGGCTCACGACTACTGCCGGATAAGGCTCGTATTCCTCTGACGACGGAGCGCGCTCGCCGAGAACATTAAGAAGCTCAACCGTTCCTTCTAGTGCTTGCCCGCTCAACGTTGTAACGAAAGTCCGGTAAACTCGCGGGTCGAGTAGCAGGCCCGCCGCTAGCTCGGAGTAACCCGCACGCAAATCGACAACGACTAGACTGGCTCCAAGTCGACGTCCGATGGCACTGATGATTTCAGTCAGAATGAAGGGATCACTTTGTCCCGTCAACAAGTGTTCGGGACGGATTTCAAGAAATGATAATCGCTTTAAGTTTCGAAATGCAGGCAAAACGAAGCATCCGGCGGAGGTTGGCGGCGATGACGATTCAACGAGCGCATTCCGCAGACGATCGGCCACAAGAGTCACTGTTTGCTGACATCCGGGTGACGAGTCCCCGTGAGCCAACGCGATAAGATCGGCGAAGCCGATCGGCGGACTTGGAAGTCGCGCCCGCATGAGCCAGCTGATGCCGGGAGCTTCAACATCTGCGTCTATTAGCAAAACGCTGTGCCGTTCGGAGGCTGCTAGTGCCAAGCTCACCGCATGCGTCGTCCGGCCGACTCCGCCCTTGAAGCTATGAAACGCCGCTATTGGGGGTGAAGCTAGCGGTTGTTTGGGATGCGCCATCGTCCTGCCACGCTCAACTGCGGACGGGCGATGGAAGGTCGGGGGAAGAGGTAGCGGCGCAATGCCCTCAACAACCTCTTCAAAGACGACTGGCAGGACACGTTGGTCGCCGTTAACTGCTTCAAGAACGACGCCCATCCGATCGCCTTCTTCTGAAATGCGCGGGTCGAACAGCTGTCGAATCCACTGCCTACCTTCTTCGCTGCAATCTCTCTTGACACTGATTGTGAGCTCGTTCCAATACGCGCTCGCCCTGACTAGCCAGGCGGGCGAAGCTGGTTCTGAGGCGGCCCTTGCAACGACCTCTTCAACATCCAGCCACGTAAACAACCGGACATCCGAAGGGATCATAGATACTCCCGGACCACAACGTCACAGATTCTTTGTAGCCACGTCACAAATTTGTCTTCATCCTCAGCGATTATCCGCACACCATAGCGCCAAGCCTGATGCG
>Ga0182013_10008695_pt1 | contig 10866 bp, 10 predicted proteins | sample 612S2MmetaG_FD_120487 | JGI IMG/M metagenome (GOLD analysis project Ga0182013, IMG submission 120487) | Permafrost microbial communities from Stordalen Mire, Sweden - 612S2M metaG | ecosystem: Environmental > Terrestrial > Soil > Wetlands > Permafrost | place: Sweden: Stordalen | collected...
CACACCGACTTCGACCTCTATCCCGGCGAGATTCTCGCCGTGATCGGCGACAACGGCGCCGGCAAGTCGACGCTCATCAAGGCCTTGTGCGGCGCGCTGACGCCGGACGCCGGCGAGATTCGCCTCGCTGGCGAAATCGTGCATTTCAAGTCGCCGATCGAGGCGCGCGAGGCGGGCATCGAGACCGTTTACCAGAACCTCGCTTTGTCGCCGGCCCTGTCGATCGCCGACAACATGTTCCTCGGCCGCGAGATCCGGGTGAAAGGCGGGATTGGCGGCCTGTTCCGGCTGCTCAACCGCGCCGCGATGCAGAAGTTCGCGCGCCAGAAGCTCAACGAAATCGGCCTGATGACGATCCAGAACATCAACCAGCCGGTCGAGACGCTGTCGGGCGGCCAGCGTCAGGGCGTCGCGGTCGCCCGCGCCGCCGCCTTCGCGCGCCGCGTCATCATCATGGACGAACCGACCGCGGCGCTCGGGGTCAAGGAATCGCGCCGCGTGCTCGAACTTATCCTCGACGTCAAGCGGCGCGGCCTGCCGATCATCCTCATCTCGCACAACATGCCGCACGTGTTCGAAGTCGCCGACCGCATCCACATCCATCGGCTCGGCCGGCGGCTCGCCGTCATCGACCCGCGCAAGCAGACCATGTCGGAAGCGGTGGCGATGATGACCGGCGCGCTCGCCCCGCCGACGGAGCAGGCCGCCTGAGCCGAGCGACTCCTGTCGCAGACCGGCGTCACGTATCGATTCTGGTCAAATCCGCGTTCGGTCACTGGCGGCTTGCACATGACGCGAGCCGCCGCCTATCCTGGCTCGCCGCGCGCGGCTCAGGCATCGCGTCGAGCAAGGAGCCTCCTTTCATGCACTATCGTCCGCTTGGCCGCACCGGCCAGTTCGTCTCGGAAATCTGCCTCGGAACCATGACATTCGCCGGCGGCGCCGGGATCTGGCGCGCCATCGGAACGGTCGATCAGAAGGGCGCGACGGCGCTGGTCGAGCGCGCACTCGCCGCCGGCGTCAACTTCATCGACACCGCCGACGTGTACTCGGAAGGCCAATCCGAGGTCATGCTCGGCCAGGCTTTGCGCGATTTGAAGGTCAATCGCGAAGACGTGATCGTCGCCACCAAAGTGCGCGGCCGCACCGGCGCCGGCGCGAATTCAGTCGGCCTGTCGCGCGGCCACATCATGGATCAGATCGCCGGCAGCCTGAAGCGGCTCGGCCTCGATCACGTCGACCTCTATCAGATCCACGGCTTCGATCCGGTCACGCCGATCGAGGAAACGTTGCGCGCGCTCGACGATTGCGTGTCGCGCGGGCTCGTGCGGTCGATCGGCTGCTCCAATCTCGCCGCCTGGCAGATCATGAAGGCGCTGGGGATTTCCGAGCGGCGCGGCTTCGCCCGGTTCGAGACGGTTCAGGCCTATTACACCATCGCCGGGCGCGACCTCGAGCGCGAGATCGTGCCGCTGGTCGAGGATCAGGGGCTCGGCGTGATGGTGTGGAGCCCGCTCGCCGGCGGCCTGCTGACCGGCAAGTTCGCGCGCGAGGGCAAGGGACCGGAGGGGGCGCGCCGCGTCGCGTTCGACTTTCCGCCGGTCGACAAGGACCGCGCCTTCGCCATCGTCGACGCGATGCGGCCGATCGCGGAGGCGCACGGCGCGTCGGTCGCGCGCGTCGCGCTCGCCTGGCTGTTGCAGCGCAAGGGCGTGATGAGCGTCATCATCGGCGCCAAGACGATCGAGCAGCTCGACGACAATCTCGCCGCCGCCAAGCTGACGCTCAGCGCCGAGGAGATCGCGACGCTCGACAAGGCGAGCGCCCTGCCGTCCGAATATCCGGGCTGGATGATCGGGCGCCAAAGCGAGGGCCGCGTTCCGGCGGAGAAATAGGCTAGCCCTCGGACTGCGCCGAGCGCGGCAGCGGCGCCTCGTTGAACAGGCCGGGCACGACATAGGCGACGGCGACGGCGACGAACAGGGCGAGCGCGCTCACCGGGCTGATCGCGGCGACGAGGATCGAGACGAGATAGACGATGTTGGCGGCGCGGTTCTGCCACCGGCGCGCTCGCGCCGCCGCCACGAATTCCGCATCGTCGCGCCTTTGGGCGACGATGGTCGAGTAGGTCAGCATGAACGCGAGCCCGCAAGCGAATTGCAGCGCCGCGTAGACCATCGTCGCCAGCGGCGAAATGTGCGTCTTGCCGACATAGGCGGTGGCGAACGGGATCAGCGACAGGCAGAGCAGCAGCGCGTTGTTGGCCCAGATCAGGCTCACCGTCGCCTGCCGCGCCGCCATCATGATCGCGTGATGGTTGATCCAGTAGATCGCGACGAAAGCGAAACTGACGACATAGATGGCGAAGGACGGCCACAGCTTGGTGAGCGCGGCGAGGTCGTCGCTCTCCGGCGCCTTCAGGTCGAGGACCATGATGGTGATGATGACGGCGAGCACGCCGTCGGAAAAAGCCTCGAGCCGCGCCTTGGAAAAGGCGTTCTCCGCTTGAGCCATAGGCGCGTTCCCGTCCGGCGGCTGAGAAGCAAGCCGATCCGGCGACGATAGGGCGCCGGCGCGCGCGGCGGCAAGCCCGGCGGCGGTTCCGTCGCGGCGAAAAATCGCTATTGTGCGGCGCTGATCGCGAAGGGGAGGACAAGATGGCGCGTAAAGTCTCGTGGGGCGTGCTCGGCGCAGCCGATATCGGCCTCAAGCGGGTTATTCCCGGCATGCAGCGCGGCGAGGTCGCGCGCGTCGACGCGATCGCGTCGCGCGATCTCGCCAAGGCGAAGGCGGCGGCCTCGACGCACGGCATCGCCAAGGCCTACGGCTCCTACGAGGAACTGCTCGCCGACCCGGCGATCGAGGCGATCTACAATCCACTTCCCAACGAGCTGCACGTCGCCTGGACCGTCCGCGCGCTCGACGCGGGCAAGCACGTGCTGTGCGAGAAGCCGATCGCGCTTAACGCCGACGAGGCGAAAGCGCTCGTCGCCGCGCGCGCACGGACCGGTAAGCTGGTCGCCGAGGCGTTCATGGTGCGCCATCATCCGCAGTGGCGGCGCGCGCGCGAGATCGCGCGATCGGGCGCAATCGGCGAGGCGCGGGCGATCCAGACTTTTTTCGCCTATCGCCTGCTCGACGCCGACAACATCCGCAACAAGCCGCCGGGCGGCGGCGCGCTCTACGACATCGGCTGCTACGCGATCCTGACCGCGCGCTTCGTCTTCGGCGCCGAGCCGACCCGGGTCGTTGCGAGCCTCGACGTCGATGCGAAGTTCGGCACCGATCGACTGGCGAGCGCGCTGATCGAGTTCCCCGGCGGCCGCCATCTGACCTTCACCTGCGCCACCCAGATCCAGGACTATCAGCGGGTGACGATCGTCGGCGAGGCCGGCCGGGTCGAGGTCGCCGTTCCCTTCAACGCGCTGATCGATCGGCCGATGCGCATCACGATCGACAGCGGCGTCGATCTCGTCGGCGGCGGCGCCAAGATCGAGGAATTCCCGACCTGCGATCAATACACGCTGCAAGGCGACGCGTTCTCGCGCGCCGTTCTCGGCGAAGCGCCGCTGGAATTCCCGATCGAGGACGCGATCGCCAACATGCGCGTCATCGACGCGCTGTTCCGCTCGGCGAAGAGCGGCGGCTGGGAGAAGCCGTAGACGGGCCCGACAACAGAACGGCGGCGAGAATGAACGCGCCGCCGGCGATCTGCAGCGGCGTCATCCCCTCGCCGAGCACGGTCCAGGCGGCGAGCGCCGAAAACGGCGGCTGCGCGAGGATCACCAGCGCGATGACGCCGACCGTCACGCGGCCCATCGCCGCCGAGGTCAAGCCCTGGCCCAGCGCGTGGACGCCCAAGCCCAGCAGCGCGGCGATCATCCAGCCGAACGCACTCGACGGAATCAGCTTCTCGCCGTGGAGCCACGCCGCGACGGCGAGGACGACGGCCGAAATCGCCGCCGACCACAGCGTCGCCCGCACGGCGTCGAGCCTGACACGGACCTGCTTGATCAACAGGAGATAGCTCGCATAGGCGATCGACGAGCAGAGAGCGAAACAATCGCCGAATCCGATTCGATTCGGCGCCGCCATTCCGGCCATCGTCCACGCGCCCAACAACGCCAACCCAAGCGCCAGCCAGATCCGCGACGGCGAACGCTCGCGGAAGAACAGCACGCCGCCGACGACCGTGACGATCGGCCCGACCGCGCCGATGAAGGCCGCATTGGCGATCTTGGTGCCGGTCAGCGAGATGTGGAAGAAGCCGATGTTGAGCGCGAAGGCGAGGCCGGCGAAGATCAGCGGGCCGAGGGAACCTCGGAGGTTCGCAGCGTCACGCTTGTCGCGCCGCGCCAGCCTCGCCCACGCCGCCAGCGCCGGCACGGCGAGCGCCAGCCGCCAGGCGCCGGCGGCGAACGGTCCGACGTCGATCAGGCGCACGAGCACCCCCGACCAGGCGGTGATCAACGTTCCCACGATCATCGCGAGGACGCCGGAGCGGTCGACATTCGAAGGCAGGAGGGGGAGCGCGCCTTCAAGGCGCGAACTGACGGACATTGGCCACTCGATAACTGATTTGCGCCGACGATGGCCGGCGCGAGATCAAAATCGCGCGTTTGTGAACGAAGGATGCGGCCTGAAGGCGCCGGCTCGACGGACAACGCTCGACTAGGCGCGGCGGTTCGGAGAAGCCGTCGGCGGCCCGGCGAGCCCGCGCAACCAGGCGATGATCGCCGCGCCGAAACCGGCGGTGGGCGGGATCGAGGACGATCCGGGGCCGCAAGCGAGGGCGGACGCGCCCTCATCCGGCGGCTTCGCCGCCACCTTCTGCCGCGAGGCGGGAGAAGGGACTGGCCGTCAAGCGGGGCGTCAAGTTTCGTCAAGTCTTGTCAAGTCTTGGCGACGGCATAGCCTTTACGAGTCAATGGCTTGCGGCGCGTCAAGGGCGACCTTGGCGATCGGCGAGCCGTCTTCGCCCGGCGGGGCGTCGCGCCGCTTGAGGTTAATTCGCGCTCCCGCACCGCGCAGCGGCGGCCGGCCGGGGAGGGTAGGGGCGCTTGGGTCACGGGTCGCCTCCTTCGGCGCGCTCCGACTGGCTGTGGAAACGACGAAGGAGTGGGATAGTATGTATTCTGTAGAACAGAAAGAGATTCCGGGCTTCGGGGGGCGTGGGGGCGTTTCAACGATCGCCTTGCGCCCAACCTTGCCGTTCAGTCGGAGGTCGTAGCGCCTCCGAAGTGGACATTGAAGCAAAGGCTGTCGGGCCTATTGATGCAGTCGGCGGTGACTGTTGGTCGCGGTGATTCACAAGCTTTGCAAGCGATTGGATTTCATGCATAACGCCGTTCGCACCAGAGACGCGCCAAACAGGAGACGACATGGCCAAGACTATTGCACGCTCGAAGAAGACGCCAATTCGGCGACCTTGGTCGAAAGACGACGTCCGCCTGCTCAAGGGTATGGCTCGCAAGGAACCGGTCGCAAAGATTGCGAAAGCTCTCAAGCGAACAGAGGCCGCAACGCGTCAAAAAGCGACGAACCTCGGCGTCTCGGTCAGCATGACGCGTAAGAAGCGAGCGTCCGCTAAAACGCGCTGAGATGGCGCGCGAGTCGGCAAACCGCGCCTTACGGCATCAGTTCGGCAAGCACGGGGCTTAGAGGCTGATCCATCAGCTTCTCAATCCGCTCGGAGAACCGAATGGTGTGGCTTTGCCGAACGTGGTTTTCAAACGCCGCCAGGCCACGCCAGCGCGAATGGACTTAGAATTCCCCCGGATCCTTGATCGATTGGAACGCATGGTCGTCAAGACATCCCGGTTCGGCGCGGGTTGGAACCTGGACGTCGTGGATCGCTTTCTTCATTTCGCGCTGAGCGCCCGGACGTCCTTGAAGTCTGGCGAAGAGGTCGATCTCCATCTCGCCTGCTCTGCTATGATTTGACCGAAGCGAACCATCGCGCCGAGTTCTCAGCTTCGTCTTCTATCGCGCGCCCGGAAAGCGAGAACCCTTCGCGCAGGACCGGTCGCCTCGGAACTCCTTTGCGTAGTGCGGCTTAGAACGCCTGCGCCGACTCTTGTCGTCCTTTGCCGCTTCGTGTCCCTCCACGCGGCGCCGCATCGAAAAGTCGGCGATTTGACGAGCGCCGACCGACAAAACCCGGCAAGTCCACGTCAGCTTCGCGCCCATCGACGCCATTCTGCAGCAATGGATCGTTCCTCGAATGCCGACACTATGCCGGCCGCGGAGCGGGCCGCTTGGGTAGTCATGTTCGTGTAAATTGCTGCGATCGACCGATTCCGATCCTGCCGCGCTTCGACGCCGTGCGGAGATCGCCAAGTTTTGGCGCAGCGCCGACCTTGCCAATTTTTGACGACGGAAAGGAACAGCGAGATGCCGTCATTTGTCGCCTGCGCGGCGCCGTGATACCCCTGAACACCCTTCGCCGATCTTCTTAAAGGCGCAGGCGAAAAGAATAGTTTTGGGAGGAATGTCCGATGGTGACGATGTTCGTGAGACACACGGTCTCGGACTATAAGACTTGGCGCAAAATCTACGACGATTTCGCCCCGATTCAAAAGGCGAATGGCGTAGAAGCCCAAGCCGTATACCAAGCGGCCGACAACCCCAACGATATCACGGTGACCCACAATTTCGCCACGCGAGAGGCCGCGCAAGCCTTCGTCAAGAGCGAGGAGCTGAAGAAGGCTATGCAGAAAGCCGGGGTGGTTGGCGCGCCAACGATTTGGATCACCAGCAACGCGTGAGCGGCTTTACCGGCTTTATCGCGCCTCTCTGGAAGTCGATGCGCCGGCTTGCGGCGCGTCGCGACCCGCTCGACAAGCTCCGCGCGGCGTCGATCACCTCGCCTAAACTGTCGTTTCGACCGCGCGCTTCGAGAAAGTGCGCGCGGCGAAATAATGGCTGGCGCGCGCCCATGGTGGAGACTGGGCGGCGTTTCAAACGATAAATCTCCGCGACGGGAGGAAACACAATGGCCACCTATGTAACGCTTTACACTTTCACCGACCAAGGTGTGAAAAACATCAAGGATACGGTCAAGCGCGTGGAAGCCGCCAAGAAGGCTGCGGCGGCGGCCGGGATAACGATCAAGGAAATCGTCTGGACGCAGGGGCAGTACGACTTGGTCGCGATCTCGGAAGCGCCTGACGATGTCGCCGGCGCCGCATTCGCTTTGAATACGGCAAAGGCCGGCAATGTTCACATCCAGACGTTGCGCGCCTTCACGGCGAAAGAGATGGAGAAGATCTTGGAGCACGTCGCTTAGCTTCAAACTGCGGTGACATTGAAGGGGACGGACCGCTCCGCTTCGTCATGACAATTGGCGAGGCGTTGCACTTTACACGCGACGCCTCGCTCGCTGACCCGGATCGATCCCGGCGAAGCAACGCCAATCGGGAGCTTGCGAGGCCGATCGGCGTACAAGCCCGCGCTGATCGACAGTCCAAATCATCGGCATGGCGTCCGCCCCGTGCGGTGCGCGCGCTTGCGTTTGCGTCCGGCGTCGCGATACGACGACGGGGCTGCGCTATTCGTATCAAATCCCCACTGACCGCCGAACGAACTTCGGCGGGCGACGGCTCCAATTCCTCCGACCGGTTCGCCATGCGTCCCGCCGACCCTCTCGACAATCCAATCTGGTCCGCGCTCACCGGGCCGCAGGCGAGCATGGCCTTCGGAGCAGGACTGGCGCGCCGGTTCGCGCCAGACGTTTCTCCGCTCGCCGGGCTTGCGGCGCCGACTGCGCAGGCCTTCGCCGATCTCGCCGCGTTGGCGATCCCCGGCGCGCGCTTTGCATTTTTCTCGCCCGATCTGCTCGACCCGCCGCCAGAATGGAGCCTCGCGCACGCAGAGGCGCTCGATCAGATGCTCTGTCGCAAGCAGACGCCTCGGCGCTCGCGCGAGCCCTGCGCGATGCTCCGGTTGGGCGATTCCGACGCCAGCGAAATGCTGGCGCTCGCGGGCCTGACAGCGCCAGGCCCTTTCTTAACCCAGACGCACAGGATGGGGCGCTTCCTGGGCGTGCGCACCGACCGCGGCGTGCTCGCCGCCATGGCGGGCGAGCGTTTGCGGTTGGCCGATTATGTCGAGATCAGCGCCGTCTGTACGGCGCCTGAATATCGCGGACGCGGCTACGCCGAGGCGCTCATGCGCGCGCTGGCCGACCGGCTCCACGCGGAGGGAAGGACCCCGATACTGCACGTGCTGCCGGCCAACCCCGCCCGGCGGCTGTACGAGGCGATCGGATTCGACCTGCGTCGCCGCCTGCGCCTGACGATCGCCGTTCGCTCTTGAAGGCTTGGCGATCGTCCCAAACTGCGCAAGGTTCTTGATAGCTTCATGCCTCGGTTCGAGGTCGCTCGTCGCCCGGTTTTCCGGGGCCGCGATCTTGCCCGGCGGGGTCAATGCGGCGCGGTCTCGGACTTGTCGGCGCGGGCGCCGAATTTGGGGAAGCGATCGCGATCGGCTCCTGTCGTGCGATGCGCAGGCTGTCGTTCGTTCATGGCGCCCCGCCGCCGCTCTTCCCCTTCCGCCCCACTCGTGGCAAGACGCGGTCCCCCGCGCGAAGGGAGCCTCGCCGCCATGACAGACGCCGCGCCGCGCGGCGCGCCGACGCCGCCGATCGCCGCCAGAAGGCCGGAGCAACGTCACGCCCATGGCGTCGCCTGGGTCGACGACTATGCCTGGATCCGCGCCGACAATTGGCGCGAGGTGCTGCGCGACCCCGCGACGCTGCCCGCCGACATCCGCGCCCTGCTGGAGGCGGAGAACGCCTATGCCGATTCCGTGCTGGCGCCGACCCGCGTCCTGCAGCGCCAGCTCGCGCGCGAGATGCGCGCGCGGCTGAAGGAGGACGACAGCGAGGTTCCGCAGAGCGACGGGCCTTACGCCTATTATTCGCGTTTCCGCCATGGCGGCCAGCACCGCATCTTCTGCCGCAAGCCGCGCGCCGGCGGCAAGGAGACGATCCTCATCGACGGCGACGCGCGTGCGGAAGGCAAGGCGTTCTTCCACCTGTCGCTCGCCCGCTGGTCGCCCGACCATTCCAAGCTCGCCTGGAGCGCCGACGACAAGGGCTCGGAAATGTACGCGATCTGCGTGCGCGACCTCGCCGGCGAGACCGACCTTGGCGATCGCGTCGAGAACGCCACCGGCGAAGCGGTGTGGACCGCCGACTCAGGCGGCTTCCTCTATGTCGAGCAGGACGAGGACCATCGCCCGTGGCGGGTGATGCTGCATCGGCTGGCGACGCCGCAGAGCGAAGACGTCCAGATCTTCGAGGAAGCCGATCCGGCCTTCTTCATCGCCGTGCGCGGCGCGCGCCTCGGCCGATCGGCGATGATCTCGGTCCACGGCCACGATTCGTCGGAGACGCATGTCGTCGACCTTGGCGATCCCGCCGCCAGGCCGCGGCTGATCGCGCCGCGCCGGCCCGGCTTTCGCTACGAGGCGATGGACCACGGCGACGTCTTCTACATCCGCGCCAACAGCGGCGGCGCGGCCGACTTTCAGATCGTCGTCGCGCCGCGCGAGGCGCCTGAGGAGGCCAACTGGCGGCCGTTCGTGCCGCGCAAGCCGGGGCGGCTGATCGAGCGCGCCACCTTGTTCAAGGACTTCCTCGTCTTGCTGGCGCGCGAGGACAACGTTCCCCATCTCGTCGTCCACGCGCTCGCCGATGGGAGCGCGCATGAGATCGCGTTCGAGGCGCAGACCTACACGCTGGCGCTCGAGCCGGTCTACGAGTTCGATTCGCCGACCTTCCGCTTCAGCTTCGCCTCGATGGCCTGCAGCCAGGAGATCTACGATTACGACCTCGCTCACCGCCAGCGCATCCTGCGCAAGAAGCAGGCGACGCCGAAGGACTTCGACGCCTCGGCGTATGTCGCGCGCTGCGTCTTCGCCCGCTCCGACGACGGCGAGCGGGTGCCGATCTCGCTCATGTATCGCCGCGACCTCAGGCTCGACGGAAGCGCGCCGCTGCTCGTCTACGGCTACGGCGCCTATGGCCATGCGATGGAGGCCGGCTTCTCGACCAACCGCCTGTCGCTGGTCGACCGCGGCTTCGTCTACGCCATCGCCCATGTGCGCGGCGGCACCGAGAAGGGCTGGGGCTGGTACGAATCCGGCAAGCTCGCCGCCAAGCCCAACACCTTCGGCGATTTTCTCGCCGCCGTGCGCCATCTCGTCGCCGAGGGCTATGGCGCGGCGAGCCGCGTCGTCGCCCACGGCGGCAGCGCCGGCGGCATGCTGATGGGCGCGGTCGCCAATATCGCGCCGCAGCGCTTCGCCGGCATTGTCGCCGACGTTCCTTTCGTCGACGTTCTCAACACCATGCTCGACGGCAGCCTGCCGCTGACGCCGCCGGAATGGCGCGAATGGGGCGATCCGATCCGCTCGGCGGCGGCGTTTGCGTCGATCCGCGGCTACAGCCCCTACGACAACGTCCGCCCGCAACCCTATCCGGCGATCCTCGCGCTCGCCGGCCTGACCGATCCGCGCGTCACGTATTGGGAGCCGGCGAAATGGGTCGCCAAGCTCAGGGCGACAATGACCGGCGGCGGTCCGGTGATGCTGCGCACGGCGATGGAGGCGGGCCACGGCGGCGCGTCCGGCCGGCTCGAACGGCTCGACGACGTCGCCCGCATCTACGCCTTCGCCATCGCCTGCGCCGATGGGCGGATCGGCGCGCGAGCGGGGCAGGGGGAAGCGCAGACGGCCGGGTGAGCCGAAGCGCAGCGAGGGGGCTTCACGCCTCTTCGCCGTCCGGCTCGTCGGGGGCGGTTGGAGCGCCCGGCACGACATAGACGCCGCTCAGCCAGCGGTGGAGGTCGACGTCGGCGCAGC
>Ga0182013_10008696_pt1 | contig 10865 bp, 8 predicted proteins | sample 612S2MmetaG_FD_120487 | JGI IMG/M metagenome (GOLD analysis project Ga0182013, IMG submission 120487) | Permafrost microbial communities from Stordalen Mire, Sweden - 612S2M metaG | ecosystem: Environmental > Terrestrial > Soil > Wetlands > Permafrost | place: Sweden: Stordalen | collected...
CTGAGCTGCTAGTTCCCAGTGACCTCAGGCGCCAACACCAACAGCGTCATGGCCAATTTCCCTTGCAGCACCTTGATCGCGGACCGTGCCGAATGATGCATCAAACGGAACATCGCTCATTTCGACGTCGGTTATGAACATCCGCCTGAAGTCGTGCGGCGTGAAGTGCACCGGGTGGCCGTCGACGCCCACCAACCCCGTTCGGGCGATGGCATCGTTGATCAGCGTGTTCACGAAAGGGATGTTGAACTCTTTGTGCTCTGGTCCGACCCGGTGCTGGAACAGCAGCGGCGATGGCGGCAACCAGGCCCGCTCGTGGTAGTCCCAGGCCCGGACCATGCGCACCGTCCCGTCGGGGCCGCGTACCCGGCGGATGACCTCGCTCAAGACTTGGGCGAGGTCGGGGCTCACGACCAAGAGCCGCTCGGAGTCGGTCTTGGACGGGGCGACTTGGAGGAGAGGGACGACCTCGCCGGTGGTGGGGAGACGGTACTTGACCAAGCTGTAATGGCTCAGTTCGAGCAGCTCTTCGACCCGCAGCCCTGTGAAGCGGAAAACCTCTATGACCGCCCAGGCCCAAAATGCATGCTCTTCTTCGCGGTCCAGCAATTTCGGTTTGCCGCTGACCTGGTCCTGCGCCCAGACGTTGCCCTCGATGCGGGGCCGGAGCAGGCTGGCGCGGACAAAGCTCTGGCCGGCAGCACTGAAGGCTTCCCCGGGCGAAGCCAGCCGGCCAGCAGCCAATATGTCGGCGGCATCGTTGCGCCAGCGTTGTGTGCTCCGCACGAGCTGGGGTAGCAGGGGCAGGCGCTCGCGGGTCCTGGCGTCCATGCGTGCCTTGCGCTGGCGGACGAACTTGCGCCGGCTGAGCTCGTGCTGGCGGATAGGGCACGGTTCCACCCACGGTCCCCATCGGGCCGGGTCCTCCAAGGCCCATTCGGCCAGGTCGAGATAGAAAGCCCGCACAGTGTAAAGGACATCTAGGTAATTGAGCCTCTCGTCGCTCGCACCCGAGGCGGTGCGAGCGACGACCTTCTTGGTCCGCAGGCGCCCTTTCCAGGCGCTGGCGACCTCGGGTGTAAGCCTCAGCCTGTCGATGCCCGGGTGGTGAGCTTCGAGGTCGGACCAAAAACACCTCACCAGCGAATAGCAAAGCGAGACCACGGTGCCGTAGTCGACCGATGGTTGACGTTCTTTCAGGTAAGCAACCAACAGGTCGCGCATCGGCCGGCAAGCAATTGGGTAACGGTCGACGAGCTCTTCGACGCTGAGCTTGCCCGTGCGCCGCAGCGACCTCCAGGCCGGGACTTCGGCCCCGAAGATGCCCATCTCCCGGAACACCTTGAAAGTTGCCGGCCGAGAACGGGGGTCGGCTTTCAAGTGGTCTTCAGCATCGAACAGCTCCACGACGTCACCCACGGTGATGTCTGCGAGCCGGCCGCCTTTGGCGGCAATGATGACGGCGCAACGCAAAGATATGTGGCCTTCGTCCACCGGGGTCACCGCCGGGTCAGCCTCACAGGCCAGGCGCAGGCCCGCGAAACCATCCCGGTCGCGGTCGCGGACCTTGTCAAAACCAAGCCTGTGGCCCTTCCCCCCCGTCAGCAGCCAAGCGATCGAGGGACGGACGACCCCGGCGCCGAGCAGGGCTTCTAGGGCAATGGCCAGGTACCTGGCCCGGGCCCTGGCCAGGCCGTGGCGCTCGAGCCACTCGGCCGGGCCGGCGGCCCAGTCCCTGCCGGCGGCGTCGGCCCCACTGGCCAGCCAACGCTCCTGCCAGGTATGGCCCGACTGGTCTTCTAGCCAGTCGAGCAGGAACTGGAGGCCCCTGCGCTTGCTGTCGTAGCGCGTGGCGTCAAAGCCGTGCGAGGCGACCAGCTCGCACACCTCTGCTCGGCTAAGTAGGGTCTCGGGCCAAACTTCGTCGAGCGGACGGGGTGGGAACTGCGCCAGCATCCCAGCCTTTAGCTGCGCCGGCAGGGGCCGTGCTGCCCGTTCGGGCGCCCCGGCGCTTTGGACCGGGCTGGTGCTGAGCAGGCTCACCTGGTGGGCCTCCCGAACAGCACGTCGAGGGCTTGTTGGTCATAGCTCGGGGCCGGAGCCGGGACCGGGCGCTCGGCGGTGCGCCGGACCTGGTCGGCGTGATGAGCCAGCACGCGGCGAATGACGTCCTCCTTGCGGGGGGTCAAGTACACCTGGGTCGTGGAGAGCTGAGCGTGGCCGAGCACCCAGGCGACGTCGGTCAGGGGAAGCTCAGGGTCCTCGGCCATCCTGTAGGCGGCAGTGTGGCGGAGCGCGTGCAGCGTCGCCGAGCTGCCCGCGAGGCGGTTCGCCCGCTCGAACATACGGTGGGCGGCTTGATAGTTGAGGGGGCGGAAAGGACGCCGCAGCGTCCACCACAACGGTTGGCGGCGTCCTTTTGGCACTAGGTCCTCGACTTCGACCTGGTAGAGGCGTAGCCACACGAAAGCGTCGACCGAGGCCGGGAGCTCTTGGGCCGCCCGGGTCCCCTTGCGTACGACAGTTACCAACTGGCGGCCCGGGTCGACGCCGCCCTGGCTGACCGAGAGCAGCTCAGAAGCCCTGGCGCCGGTCGAGACGTAAAAAGCGACGAGCGCTCGGTCCCGGTTCGAAGCCAAGCGGGCGAAGATCTCGTTGAAGACCTCGTCAGGGACCGCCCGGGGCACCCTGGCCGGTACCCGCGGCCGGTAGAGCCCGGCCCGGGCGCCAATGTGGGCCTCCATCGGGTTGTGGTGGGCGTTGGCCCGGCCGGCTCGCCGGGACCGGTCCAGGGGGAAGGGGTTCATGATGGGCCCGGTGGCCGCCTCACGGTGGTACTCGTAAAAACTACGCAGCACGGTCTCGCTATGGGCGCGCACAGATGGTGCATAACTGTCTTCCCCCAACAGGGTTGGGAGACCTTCGGCGCCGGCCTGGCCCTGTTTGCGCCAGTGCAGCCGCAGCGGCTTGCCGCCGACCTGCAACGAGAGACAGAAATCCCGTGCCTCTTCTCGTGTAGCCCTGTCCCAAACGACGCCGAGCGCCCAGAGGAAGCGGAACCAGCGCAGCAGGTCCATCCCGTAGGAGCGAAGAGTGGCCTCCGAACGCCCCGATGCCAGGAGGTCGGCAAAGAAGGCCGACACGCCCGCCACCGCCTCACCGCCGGGGCTCAACAACCGGTACGGCTCGAACACGTCTCCTGTTGCGAGCAGTCGGCCCACTTGGGGCACCGCCGTCTTTGCGAAATCCCAGGGCCCAAAGTCGTTCCTCATGGCCTGTGTTGTCTAGCAGGATGTCGAACAAAAGTGGTGGATTACCAGGAGCTATACAAGAGATAGTTAAGTCAATAGATGGTCGTGGGGCCCGGGGTCGCCGGCGCGGGTGGTGGCGTGGCGGGCGTGGGCGTAGACGAGGCCCTTGGTCGCCGTCGGGACCGCGGCCACGCCTCTGCGTCCCCCGCGCTCTTTGGTGATGCCGTCCAGGTAGGCGAGCGTCGCGTCGCGCTCGGCGTCCATGATGGCGTGCATGTCCTCGGCCCGGCCGATCACCCCGAGCTCGGCGACGGACTTGTGCGCCGCGATCACCAGCTCCATGCCGGGGCGCTTGGCCGAGACGAGGCGCGCCCCGCTGCTCGGGTGGGTCGCCCCGCCGGGGCCGTAGATGGCGTCGTAGGCAGCGCCCTCGACCGCGCCGGACAGCCCGAGCGAGCTGGCGCCCGAGCCGCCCCAGGCGAGGGGGGTCTCGCCCCGGGAGGCGTAGTAACTGAGGGCGGCGCCGGGGTGGTCGTCACCGCGGCCGATGACCGTGTCGCGGTGGTAGGCGACCGACTCCGCCCCCATCATCCGCATCCACGCCACGCCGGCTCCTTGTCCCCAAGGGGGCACCCCCCTTGCAATCGTGTTCAGTACCTTAAGCCGTGGGTGTGACCGGGTGGTGGACCACTGGGGCCAGGTGCCCAGCACGGCCCTCCATTGGGGGGCGTGGGCCGGTGCTCAGGCTCGTGGGACGGTCATCATGGGCACGGCGGCCGAGCCTGCTTGCCTCCCCAATGGGAAGTTGTTGGCCCTTCGGGACCGCGGCGCCTTGGGTCAACGGCAAGGCCCGTGCCGCCTTGCGCGGCGATGCTCCACCGGGCTCGTGGCCCCGGCAACGCTCCCGCCCTCGCTGACGCTCGGTTTGGGTCCGAGGACGTGACCGGGCGAGTCTCCGCCTGCGAATGTGCAAGAGGCCGGGCGGTCCTTACGGCCGCCTGAGGAATTGCCGGCCATTGCGGAAGCGCTTGCCCGCAAGGCCGGCTTGGATGTATCGGTAAAACCCTAAGGCGGCGAACGCGATCCCCAGCGCCAACAGGGCATAGCCGACGACGGCACCCGCTCCTTGGGCCCGTGACGCGATGAGTACCAAGCCGCCTGAAACCCCGATCGCGGAGCCAAACCCCTGTCCCGCACGACCGGCAGCGAACAGCACCACCCCGTCGGGGCCATAGTTCTGTTGCAAGCGGTGCACTAATGCGTTGTTGGGGTGCGCTTCGTGCCGCGCCAAGGTCCGCTGCACCGTGGACCGCTCATGAGGGAGGAACACGTGATCTTGCAATGGGTCGTTAGTGTTGGTTGACATAGGCCTCCGCTGTGTCGAGGACCGTGGCATCGAAGCCCACGAAGGCGCTGGTGAGATTACCGAGCTTGCCGAGGAACGCAGTCACCGAGAGGCCCTCGGTGACGGCACTGGCCCCCTCGGCGGCTTCAGAAGCGTTTCCCAAGACCACCCCAGCGCCGGCGGCAAAGGCCGACGCCAGCCCAAAGCCCATGCCGGCGCACGCCGCTGTACTGCCGCTGCCACCACCAAAACAACCTTCGGCGTCCACAGCAGTCGCGGCAAGGCCTGTGACGATTGAGGTTGTCGCTAGGGCCCCCGCGGCTGCCGATCCCGCCGCGTCAGCGACCATAGCCAGGCCTCCGGTCGCCACCGACACAGCACCCATTACGATCCCCGCGACCACCAAACCGGAGACACCACCCGACGAGGATTGAGGGACGCCGAGGCTGCGCAACGAGTTGGCGGATGCCCCTGCCAGTGCCCCTGCGTCATTTCCGAGGGCTAGCGTGTCTTTCGTGACGCTGTTTGCGTAGGCTCGCCAACTCTGCGGTCCAAAACCACAGGCAGAGGAGCTCGCGCTGTCAGGTGTGTCGCATTGCTCCAGGGCCTTCTTCTCAGCAATGGAGTCTGCTGCCAACTGTTTGGCCGCGGCCTCTTCCACCCCGAGAGCTGTACCTTCTGCTTTCGCCGCCGCAAGCTGTGTTTTCGTTAGCGGGGCTTGCGCCTTGACGCTGGGTGCACATGAGCCGGCGGTTGGGTGAGCTTTGCAGTACGCCGACTCGCCTGAAAGCCCCGACGGGTCCGTCCCGTCCAGCGGGTTCTCGTCGGCGAGTGAAAACCCTGACGCGAGTTGCCGCCTGTGCGAGGGGCAAAAGGCCCTCTGACGTGCCGGTTTGGCGTGGCCGAGGGGCTGTTCGCGGGGGTGGGAGATAGCGCGAGGCGCGAACGCGTGTTTTCGGCACCCAGACCTGGTCGACGTTGGCCCCTCGCTCACCGCCACGAGTCTCGCGCCTGGGCACCGGCAGGGGCGACGAGCTGGCGAATCATACATGTCTCGGCTGACCGCCTACTTCGACGAACTTGCTCGTTTTCCAGCTCCACGAAAGAGTCGCTGAGACGTCAGCGCAACAGCGCGGCACCTTCGAGGTCGAGTAGCCTCTCACACGAAGGCTGACTCGGCCAGGCCCCACGCCGAGGAACGTTGAGCGTCCGTCGGAATATGACTCAACCGGTACCCAATCATTGCTGAAGCTGAGCAGAGTCTGCTCCAAACGTGGTCGTGGTGCAGCTGTACTGTACACGAGCAGCGCTGCCGGTCCCGTGCCGTCTTCCCAGTCGCAATGCAGCAGAATTATGGTAGAAGGCGGGTTCGAGGTGCGTGGCACAGATTTCGCCTGGAGCAATTGTAATTGCGACTGAATGCAGTGAACGGGAAATGGCACATGTCGCCAGTCCGTTGGAGGGGATACCTCCTGAGCGTGACTGCTAACCGCCAAAGGTGCTGTCCAAAGGACAAGGAACATGCCGAGGAGAACCGTACGTCTAGAACCGAATGGTCGAGTGCTTCTTGCTGCCGGCTCGTTCATCCTCGACTTAGTGCTCGCCCCAATACTTATGCTAGAGATCACGAGGGCATCCTGGGAAACCGGTGCACGCAAGGGAGAGTGAAAGCTCATTGATTACACCCATAGCCAACATAACTCTTTCCAGCGTGAACACGCTCAATACCGTAAAGTTTGTCTAGGTCGCCGCCGCTCGCCTCCATGGCGCAGGAGATCCCTGCATACAGGTTCGCGACTGAGTTGAGCGGATTATGCGATAGCTCCTGGCCGATCTTATTATTCGTGAGAGTCTCAAAAGTTGGAAGGATAACCTGCATGAGACCGACTGAAGGGGTGCCGTTCACGGTAGCGTTGACATCCCAGTTGTTGATGACGCCCGGCTGGCCCGATGACTCATTCGTGATCATGATGTCAACATCACTTATGTCCTCTTGCAGGTCGCCGGACGGAACGCCAATGAGCGTGGTTAGTACACAGCTGATGACAGGATTCCATTGGTCAACTGGACCAGCAGAGCCATCAGGCGCGACACCCGAGCAGGGTGACCCTTTTGGTGTTGTGGGAGCCCCGAAGGCTGTGTCCAGCAAGGCCGTGTAAGCCTGTGTGAATTGAGCGTCGGTCATCTTGGCCGCCCAGGTCGTTACGGTAGGAATCGGATTCTCCAACGTGGCCAGTGCCTGCGCCTGTGCCTTCGCCTGCGCCGGCGAGGTTGTCGTGGTCGTCGTTGTCGGCGAGGTCTTCGTAGTCGGCGTCGTCTTCTTCGTTGGGGTGGTGCTCGTCTCGCACGACTTCGGGTCCGCAGCACACTTGGCTTCCAGCTCCCCGGCTGCCCCAGGGTCGGTCGCGACCCTCAGCCCTGAAGGGTCGACATTGTCCAGGGGATTCTCGTCGCCGTAGCCGTACGCGTCGAGCGTCTGGCTGAAGTCGGGGTCGCTAGAGAGGAACTCGCCTGTCGCCGGGTCATACCAGCGCGCCCGCATGTAATAGAGGCCGGTGGTCGGGTCCTGGTACTGGCCGGCCCATAGCAACGGCGTGGTTGCCCCGCTCCCCGAGACCGAAGTGGTCGTGGTGGAGGACGGGACCGTGGTCGTTGTCGTCCCCGTGGGCACGGTCGTGGTGGTGGCCCCGGTGGTGGTGGTCGTGGCCGCCGTGGTCGTGGTGGTGCCCCCGGTCCCTCCGCTGGCGGCGAACAGCGCCCCCACCGAGTCCGAGCCGGTGGCCGTCTGAGTGGCGGTGGGGCTGGTGGTCGTGCTCACGTTGGTGTCCCAGCACAGCACGCTGGCCTCGGCACTGGTGATGGTGTAACTGAACCCGGGCGTCGAGCCCGCCTCCCCGCCTCCGTCCACCTGGGCGAAGCCGAGATAGAGCTCGCCCGCGCCCGTCGGGGTGAGGGAGGGGAAGGTGACCGTAGAGGTGGTCGACGAGGTGCTGCCGTTGGCCCCCGTCGACCAGGTGGCGCCGGCCCCGGCGCTGTACTCCTGGGCCATCAGCTCGTCGTCGCTATGGGAGCCGGTAAAGGCCACGGTGATGGTGGAGGCACCGCTGGCACTGACTACACCCCACCAGATCTCGTTGTCGTTGCCCTCCTCGGTGCCGACCTTGGCGATGTCCTTGTTCCAGGTGGTCACCCCGCCGCCGCTCACCGAGCTGACGGGGCCGCCGTCGACATTGACCACAAAAACCATCAGGTCGCCTACCGCTTGGGGCGACACCGACAGGGTGGTGGCCGAGCCGTGGGCGTAGGCCAAGGTGCCGACGGTGCTGATGGTGCCCCCGCCCGCCGCCGTGGTCGTGGTCGTGGGCGCCGTCGTGGTCGTGGTGGCCCCGGTGGTGGTGGTCGTGGCCCCGGTGGTGGTGGTCGTGGCCCCGGTGGTGGTGGTCGACGAACTAGTGGTGGTCGTTGGTGCCGTTGTCGTAGTCGTCGTGGGTGCCGTGGTCGTCGTCGTGCCCCCACCGCCTCCGCTGGCTGCGAACAGCGCCCCCACCGAGTCCGAGCCGGTGCCCGTCTGAGTGGCAGTGGGGCTGGTGGTCGCGCTCACGTTGGTGTCCCAGCACAGGACGCTACCCTCGGCACTGGTGATGGTGTAGTTGAACCCACTAGTGGTACCGGCCTCACCTGTCCCGTCCACCTGGGCGAAGCCGAGGTAGAGCTCGCCTGCCCCTGAAGGGGTAAGCGAGGGGAAGGTGACCGTCGAGGTGGTCGACGAGGTACTGCCATTGGCCCCGGTCGACCAGGTGGCGCCACTGCCGGCGCTGTACTCCTGGGCCATGAGCTCGTCGGCGCTGTGCGAGCCGGTGAAAGCGACCGTGATGGTGGAGGCACCGGTGGTGCTCACTACGCCCCACCAGATCTCGTTGTCGTTGCCCTCTTGGTTGCCCACCTTGGCGATGTCCTTGTACCACGTGGTCACCCCGCCGCCGCTCACCGAGCTGACCGGGCCTCCGACGACGCTGACCACCAATGTCATCAGGTCACCTACGGCCTTGGGCGACACCGACAGGGTGGTGGCCGAGCCGTGGGCGTAGGCCAGGGCCCCGACGGTGCTGATGGTGCCCCCGCCTGCCGTGGTTGTGGTGGTGGTCGTGGGTGCCGTAGTCGTCGTCGTGGCTGCCGTGGTGGTAGTGGTAGCCCCCGTCGTGGTGGTCGTGGCCCGGGTCGTGGTGGTCGACGAGCCGCTGGTAGTCGTGGTTGGTGCCGTGGTGGTGGTCGTCGTGCCCCCCCCGCCCCCGCTGCCGCCGGTCGAGGCAACGGTATTGCCCCAGGCATCGTAGGTCCACGAGCCCGCCACCGAGCCCGAAGCGGTCGTCAGCAACCGGGTCGAGCCCAGCTGGTCGTGCAGGTAGTAGTCGACCGTGCCCGAAGAGGCCCCTATCTGCTCGGTGGGCAGGGCGTCGGGCCCGTAGATGTAGTAGTTGGTGCCGTCGTCGACCAGCAGCGGGTTCGTGCTCTCGACGGGGTCCCAGGCGAAATTGGCCGTGTTGCCCGCCTGGCTACGCGTGGACAACAGCCCGGCGGCGTTGTAGGTGTAGCCGACGGTGCTGGCACCCGTGGTGGTCGAGGTCAGTTGCCCGTGCTCGTTCCAGGCGTAGGTCGAGCTGGCCGTCGGCGTCGTGGTCTGGGTGCGCTGGCCCTCCTGGTTGAAGGTGTAGGCCGTGGCCCCTGCCGGGGTGGCCGAGCAGGTGGAGCCGGGCGGTGGGCTCGTCATCGACCAGCACAGCTCGCCCGCCGGGTAGAGGGCCTGGGTGGCGCCGCTGGGGCCGGTGGTGAGCTGGGACTGGGCGTTGTAGCCGTAGGACGAGGAATTGTCCGAGGTCACCCGGTGCAGGGCGTCGTAGGTATAGGACTGGGCCGACGGGCCCGGGGTCCCGGCGTCGGTCTCCGACATGACCTCCTCGTCGGCATTGCGGGCGGGCGTGGCGTAGTTGAAGCTGGCCAGGGTGCTCCCCCCCAGGGTGTCGGTGATGGAGCTGACCTGGCTGTCCTTGTCGTAGGTCGTCGACTCGGTTACCCCGTTGGGCAGAGAGACCGTGCTCAGCCGGCCGGCGCTGTCGTAACCGAAACTGGTCGTGTTGCCCAGCCAGTCCTTGAGCGAGCTCTCCTGGTCCATGTTGTTGTAGGCGTAGGTCACGGTGTCGGTGACGTTGCCCGGGTAGGTGAGCGAGCTGAGCTCGCTGTCGGGGTTGTAGGCGTAGCTGAGGACAAGGCCGGCCCCGTTGGTGACCGAGGAGGTGCGGCCGTCAAGGTCGTAGGTATAAGACGTAGTGCCGCTGGCGTCGGTGGTCTTCTCCAGCAGGCCGGTCTGTGTGCCGCTCGGGTAGTAGGTATAGGTCTCGCCCGTTTCGCCGTCGGAGTAGGTGGTGGCGGCGGGCTGGCCGACCGGGTTGTAGGTGGCGGTGGTGGTGCGCCCCTGGGGGTCTTTCTCCGTGTAGGGCCGGCCGTCGGCGTCGTAGGTGTACGACGTGGTGTCGCCGGCCGGGTTGGTCTGGCTGGGCGGGGTGGTCTGGCTGGCCAACTGGTCCAAGTCGTTGTAGACTGACGCCAGGGGCCTCCCCGGCACCATGAACTGTGTTCCGTGCACGTCTCATAGCTTCGTTGATCGGGTGGCCCTGCCGGTCCCTTCCCAGTACTCAGGTGACGGACAAGGAGGCTGATCGTGGAACTGTTGGTCGAGCGGTGCGCCGGTATGGACATCGGCAAGGACGAGATCGTGGCATGTGTGCGCACACCGGGCCCTGGCGGAAAGGGCCGAGCCAAACAGACCCGGGTCTTCTCGTCGTTCACCTCCGGGCTGGAGGCCATGGCGGAATGGTTCTCCGCCGAGGGGGTCACCGAGGTCGTGATGGAAGCGACCGGGTCGTATTGGAAGGCCCCGTGGTACATGCTCGAAGAGCGGGAGCGCTTCGAGCTGAAGCTGGTCAACGCCAACCACGTCAAGATCCTCCCGGGCCGCAAGTCCGACATCGCGGATGCCGAGTGGCTCGCCGAGCTGCTCGAGCACGGCCTGCTGCGCGGTTCGTTCGTGCCGCCCGCCGCCATCCGCGAACTGCGCGACCTGACCCTTCTCTGCATTTGATTTGAAGCCGAAGGAATGCTTTGGTGGCGATGTTCTTGGTCACGTGGGGGGACGCGGGGGTCGCAAATTGAGGGCCGTGAGGGTGACAGGCACCGATGTTGTCCCGTTGAGCTTGGCGACTTGGTGCTTTTTC
>Ga0182013_10008699_pt1 | contig 10863 bp, 8 predicted proteins | sample 612S2MmetaG_FD_120487 | JGI IMG/M metagenome (GOLD analysis project Ga0182013, IMG submission 120487) | Permafrost microbial communities from Stordalen Mire, Sweden - 612S2M metaG | ecosystem: Environmental > Terrestrial > Soil > Wetlands > Permafrost | place: Sweden: Stordalen | collected...
GACCTTCAGGTCCGCGTTAAAGCCTGCCTCTTCAATTCTTCGAGCCGGCTTCAGCCGGCGACACTCTGGCGTCTACCACTTTTTCAGCAGCCTGCCAGTATCACGCCCCGCAAGTTCGTAGCAAAATTCAGCCATTGTGTTTGCCAGGGCACGCCTTCACAGGCGGCTGAAAAAGTCGTATTCGCGGAGTTTTGAAGGGGTGTTTTGATTCGGAGTGTTTTGATTCGGGGTGTTTTGAAGGGGCGTAGCTTTAGCTACGCCGTAGCCAGTCCCTTTATTCTTGTCATCCCGAACCGACTTCAGTCGGTGAGGGATCAGGCTGCTAGAGACGGTGTCGCAACCGCAACTGCAATTTTCTAGTAGCACGAAAGCTGCGCAACAGTACCCGTAACAGCCGGATGAGGTTAGCCGGGGCCGTGAGGCCCCGGTCAAGCGAAAAATTAATCTGGGCAGCGGAGCGGCACCAGTCGCGACCGCTTGTGCCCCGTCGTGGGTGGTGGTGAAGCGGCGCCCAAGCAGGCGGTGCGCCGCCGTGCGATATCTACCCTGCAACCGCGCTCTTCGCCGTCGCCTTCTGCTCGGTCACTGGAACGCTGGGTTTCTTCCCCAGTATCTCCCCCTCTGCCTTGAACCAATCGTCCAGCTCGTGACCGTCCTCGCAGCCGCGTTCCTCGTAAAGTTCATAAGCCCGCTGCCGGACCAAATCCTCGGTCAACGTCGGCGACTCTGGTTCGGATGGTGCTAAGTGGGGACTAGAAGTTTTATGTACCATGGCAAGCCTCCTGTATCTGAAAAAGTGATGATCGGCGCGCGGAGCTTAGCACGCTGCTGAAAAAGTCGGGTTATCGAGTTGTTTGCAGGGGCGCATCTTCAGGTGCGCCGTAATAGGTCTTTTATTCTTGTCATTCCCAGGCGGCTTCAGCCGCCGAAGAATCTCCTTTTCGGACTCTTTCAGCAACCTGTTAGAGTGAAACTTCCCACACCGCCGGTGTCAGTCCGATACCGCACCGAAGAACTGTTAAATTCCCCAGAAGTCACCCATTCCTCTGCATGATTCACTTACTAATTGCCTCATAGCATTCACATGCCTGTTGTGCCAGTCGTTCGTGGTCGAGGACGCCGATCTGCCCTCGCCCGCAACGAATTGCCCCGGCGTTAACCAGCAACGCCAGCGATTCGGTTACTGAGGAACGTCGGCAGCCTAACAACTCGCTTAGCGACTCGTGAGTGAGCGCCAGCAAGTCGGAGTTGGTGCGGTCGCCAACCATCAGCAGCCAACACGCCACCCGTTGCGGCACGTTGTGCAGCGCATGGCAAGCCCCGTGGGTGGCAATTTGCGCCAGGTAACTGCTGCTGTAGCGGCGCAATGACGCTGCCAATTGCGGGCTAACCGGCAGAATGCGCTGCAGCTCGACTCGACTTAGCTTGATTGCGTCCCCCCCAATGACGACCACCGCTCGCAGCGGCACGCTCTCGGCCCCCAGGAAAGCTGCCACGTCCAGAAAACCCTCTCGTCCGATCGCCGCCAGGGCTACCGTCCTTCCGTCATCCATGACGGCAAACGTGCAAACCATCCCTGACTCAGGGAAATAGAAATGATCCAGAGGGGCGGCAACTTCGAGCAGGATTTGCCCCCGGTGCCACGAAACACGTTGGACATGGGGCTGCAGGTGGTGCAATTCCTCAGTCGGCAACCCTGCAATAATGCCGTTCCCGGGAGGCGCATGGGCATTTTGCGCCAAACCATCTGTCACCACTGAATAGGAATTTCCTGGGTACTTCGCGGGCAGACTCAACGGACCGATCTTCGGTGTCCACGCCACTGGGACACCTCCAACGTTCTAATCACACCTTACGACATCTATCCAGTTATTTCAGTGACATCGACCCCAGCCCGTCAGCGGAGCGGGAACATCTTCCCGGAATGGGAGACACTCAGAGACACTCATATGTTTAAGATCGGGGCCGTCTTGGCGCCCTTGGTTTCTGGGTTGGCTTGGGCCATCGCTTCCATCCGAGGACCGAATGGAATGCGTTGCTTGCCGTCCCCAACGGTTTTCAGGGGGCCGAACCCCGCACCGTCTTGACCTCCGGAGTATTCTCTAGCAGACTGCTGAAAAAGTCGGATTCGACATGTTTTGCAAAGGCGCAACTTCAAGTGCGTCGTCCTGATGTTTGAAGGGGCGCACCTTCAGGTGCGCCGTCCTACGTCCTTTATTATTGTCATTCCGAGGCGGCTTCAGCCCCCGAGGAATCTGCTTTTCGGACTTTTTCAGCAACCTGCTAAGGACTCTATGGCCCTCGAGGAATACAAACGGAAACGCGACTTCAAGCAGACGCCCGAGCCGCCGCCCAAGGTCGCGAAAAGCACGCAGCGGCGTTTTGTTGTGCAGAAGCACCACGCCTCCCGCCTGCATTACGACTTCCGTCTGGAGATGGAAGGCGTCTTGAAATCATGGGCCGTCCCCAAAGGACCCTCGCTCGATCCCACTGACAAGCGCCTCGCCATGCAGGTAGAGGACCATCCAGTTTCGTACTTCGACTTCGAAGGTACCATCCCGGATGGAAACTACGGCGCTGGTACGGTGATGGTGTGGGACATGGGTACGTGGGAACCGCAGGGCGATGTAACGGAGATGATGCGCAAAGGCGACCTCAAATTTCGTCTCAATGGACAGAAGCTGAAGGGCGACTTCGCTCTGGTGCACATGAAGGCCCGGCGTCCGGGCAGCAAAGGAACGGAGTGGCTGCTCATCAAGCACCGCGACGCCTACGTGCAAGCGGGCTATGACATCGACAAGTACGACTATTCAGTTCTGACCAAGCGCTCGCTGCAAGAGATTGCGGGGGATGCAGGCTCCGCCGAATGGACGAGCAGCCCAAAGGCTTCGACTCGCGGTGGTTCTAGCAAGAACGACTGGCTCGCCGGCTCGATTGCCAAAGCCGACGCAAGAAAGGTGAGGAGCACATCTGCCAAGAGCAGGAAGACATCGGCCGCTACTGCAGATGGCATTACCTTACCGGCGGCGGTGAAGACCGCCGCGAAATCCGCTCTCCGTAAGACGTCCAAGCAAACCGCCAGCGTACGCGATGTAAAAAAAAACGCCGCGCCGAAGCAGAGCGTAGCCAAGCCGTAGACAGCGAAACGGCGCGCATCGGCCGCCAAGCCCCGATGCCTCACGCCATCCATCCCATGCTGGCCACGCTCATCGACCAGCCTTTTGATGATGAGGACTGGCTTTACGAAATCAAGTGGGACGGATATCGCGCGCTCGCGTTTCTCGACGGCAAGTCCGTGCGCCTGGTCTCGCGCAACCAGAATGATCTGACTGCGGCCTATCCCGAGTTGCATGCGATTCCCGACTGCATTCAGGCGCGCGCCGCGGTCCTCGACGGCGAAATCGTTGCCCTGGACGAGCACGGCCGGTCCTCGTTCAGCCTGATGCAGCAGCGCACCGGAGTTGGCGAGGGCGGGCGCCGCATTCGCCGCACCCGCGACGACATTCCTGTCGTCTACTACGTTTTCGATTTGCTCTATGCCGATGGCTATGACTTAATGCAGGCTGGCCTGCAAGAGCGCAAACAGCTACTGGCCTCGATTCTCGCTTCCAACGATCTCGTCCGCTACTCCGACCACTACCTTGGCAATGGCATCGCCCTGTTCGAAGCTGCTGCGCAACGCGGATTAGAGGGCATCATTGCCAAACGTCGCCGCAGTTGTTATGTGCAGAAACGAAGCAGCGAGTGGCTGAAGATCAAGATTGTCCGCCGGCAGGAATGTGTAATCGGTGGATACACCGAGCCTCGCGGCTCGCGGGAAAGCTTTGGCTCGATCGTGCTCGGGCTTTATGACGATCAGGGGCGATTGATTCCCGTTGGCCAGGCGGGCAGCGGTTTCACCGCAGAAACCCATGCCGCGATGTGGAAACGCTTGCAAGCACTCCAGGCAGATCGTAATCCCTTCTTCGGGAAAGTTGAGAGCGACAGACGTGTCTACTATGCGAAGCCCCAATTGGTCGCGGAAATCAAGTTCTCCGACTGGACCCATGCAGGACAAAGCGGCGCCGTGAAGATGCGCGCACCGGTATTTCAAGGACTTCGTTTCGACAAGCGGGCGAGCGAATGCAAATTCGAACTCGCCAAGGCTACCAGTGAGTTAGCCAGGGCGAAATCTCGCTGATAACTTTGGGGCTTCGCCGGGAGCGTTACCATTTTGCCTTTTACTTACAAACCTGCATCTCCTCTTTTGGGGAAGCTCTGATTAAGTTTGGCCCTGCGCAGGGGACGGCCTTCACCGACTGTGTCGCAACCGCAACTGCAATTTTCCAGTGGAACAAGAGCTGCGTAATAGTAGCCGTAACAGCCGCAACGCGGCGGGATGATGTTAGCCGGGGCCGTGAGGCCCCGGTCAAGTGGAAAATTGGTCTGAGCCGCAGAGCGGCGACACCAGTCGCGACACAGTCTCTTCAGGCGCAGGGGACGGCCTTCAGGCCGTCCGTAAATGCCCGTTATAAAGGCTGGGCTTTAGCCCCTGAGGCACTCCCACCTGGCTTAATCAGACCTTCCTTAGGTGGAAAATGTTTCCGAGTCGCATCGTCGCACCAGTCAATACTGGCTTGCGTGCGGCTCGTCCGCTCAGGCATCATGCCGGAAATAGAAAGGCTGCCGACGATGTTTGCAAGACGTGTATTTCTTTCGCTTCTTCTCTCCTTTTTTATGCTGCTGGCTTGTCGCTCGAAAGCACCGCCGCAAGCGGCTGCTTCCCCGCCAGTGGGCCCGACGGCCACAGCTTCCGCTCGGTCGGCGATTGACGCGTCGCCGGTCCTCGCTCCGCCCGTCGCCGCTTCCGCCGAGACCGCAGTCCTGATGCACAACGTCATCCTGAATGAGCCTCCTGGCTTACAGCTCCGGGTCCGCTGGTTGCGCGGGCAGATGTCTCCGACGCGGCGCGGGGTCGTTCCTTCGTTCGACGATCCCGCCTCGTTTGTACTCGACATCCAGGCTGGCGTGATTGCGGTGAAACTTGCCGATGTGGCCACGCTCCTCAACACTGGAATGCTGCAGGGCTCTTCGCTGAAAAATATCTCGCTAAGCGCGCAAGGCAAGCAGTTGCGGCTGAATGGCACATTCCACAAGGGAGTTCCGTTGCCGGTGGAGATGATCAGCGACCTGAGCGCCACGCCGGATGGACGTGTCCACCTTCACGTCGTCAAGTTGCGCGTCCTCAAGCTTCCGGTCAAGGGCCTGCTCAAGTCGTTCGACATTAAGCTGGTCGATCTTCTCAATTCCCAAGGTTCAACCGGCATGCAACTGGCCGGCAACGACGACATCTACTTCAACCCGGAACACCTTCTTCCCGCGCCGCGCGTTCGGGGGAAGTTGACCGACGTACACATCGGCAATAAAGGCGGTGATCTCATCAGCGTCTTCGGAGCGGCCGCGCCGGAAGTCAACCAGGTGAAGCAGTGGCGCAATTTCATACGCTTGCGCGACGGCACCGTGAACCTGGGAAAACTCACCATGAGCCAGGCCGACATTTTCTTGATTGATGACTCCGATGATGAATGGTTCATCTTCGATCTGACTAACTATCAGGAGCAACTGGTCAACGGCCGCATCCAAATGACGCCCCAGGCAGGATTGCGGATCTTCATGCCTGACATGAACAAAATCCCGCCCAACGCGGCCAATCGCGCCATCAACCTGCAGTGGATGAAGAATCGAAACTTGCCGCCGCCGGCGGATACGCAACCGTAGCAGGCAAACCTTGACAGTCCCTGTTCGCTGCCGGAGTCGTGTCTTTGCTCACCAAGCGGCATTCATCGGCAGCGGCCGACTATCAACGTCATGTCGTCTGCCTGCTCGCCCTGGCTGAAGCGTTGCACCTCGGCGATAATCTGGTCGAGAATCTCGTCTGCGGATTGGCGCTGATGAGCTTTTATGTTTTCGATCAGCCGTTCATCGCCGAACTCTTCTGCCTCCTCACTGGGCGCGGCTTCGGAAACGCCATCGGTATAAATCACCAACAAGTCGCCGGCTGATAATTGCCGCTCGGCTACCGCGCAGTCCCATTCCGCGAACAGTCCCAATACCGTTGCCGTAGCTTCCAAACGCTCGACGTCGCCATTCGCCCGTAACAGAATCGGAGGATTGTGTCCGCAGTTCACGTAACGCAGGGTCCGACTCTCGTCGTCGTAAACCGCAAAGAAAGTCGTGGCATAGTTATTACTCTCCGTGTTCTTGTAAAACAGATGGTTCACGGATCGTAGCAATCCAGGAAGATCTTCCAGTGCCAGAGCATACTGGCCGCGCAAATTGGCCTGAAGGTTGGCCATAAGCAGGGCAGCTGAAATTCCCTTACCAGCAATGTCTGCCAGCACCAAGCCTAGCCGGCCCGAACCGAAATCGAGAAAGTCGTAATAATCCCCTCCCACGGCGCGCGTCTGAATGCATTTGCCGGCGCATTCCAGCGTGGGGAGCATAGGCGCCTGCTGCGGTAACAGCCGGCTCTGCACCTGGCGGGCAATCTGCATCTCTTGCTCGCTGCGGCGCTCCACTTCCATCCGCTCCGCCATTTTCTCAGCCATCGAGATGCTGCGCATGGCGATGCCCGCCTGGCTTGCCACTGAGGCCAGCAGACGCTTGTCGCCGGTGGAGTATGGCTCTTCTGAAAGTCTTGGACCTAGGACCGCAGCCCCTTGCACGCCCCCATCGCTGGAGCCGCGAATCGGGACCCAGCACTCCGCGTGCAGCGCATCGAGTTGGGCTCCATGCGACAACTGTTGGTTCACTTCGACTGGCCCGGTGCGGTCCAGCAACCCAGCCATCCCATCGTCGCTGGTCGAAAGCGTCAGCGATGCCGCTGGCGGATCGCCCGCGTACGCCTGCAAGCGTCCATCGCTGGATCGCAGATAGATGAAAATCGATTGTGGATGCAGGGCATCCCGAATCTCATCGTGCAGCAGTTCGGCCAGCCCTTCGCGGCTGCTGACCGTCAGGGTCTTGGCGGCCAGGTTCTCCAATATCTGCTGGGCATCGTAGGAGCTGCGGAAGAATGCCCGGTCGAGTCGCGTGCGCACTCGGCGATGCACCTGGGTCGCGCCCGAGATCAGCAGTATGCCAAACGTTGCTCCCACCGGAATCGCCGCCTTCGATCCGGCCGAGAAATGGCGCGAGAATACCTGTGCCAAGCCCAACGTGGCGCCTATGGAAATCACCAGAATAAGAATGGCAAAGCCCCGCTCCACAATGAAATAACGAGCGCTGCGCCGCAGCAGTACCGGGATGTCCAGCACCCGGTGCTTCACCACCGCATAAGCGAAAGACAAAGGAAACAGGAACACCAGAGCGACGACCACGAAGTTTAGCCACAGATGAGGCTGGAACCCAAGAATGTCCTGGGCTGCCTTCTGTAAGACGATCGGGATCATTCCAACTATAGTTCCCCAGAAGATTACCTTGAGCTTGCGCCGGTCCTCAAGGCTGGCGGCGCTTAGGAAGTTCCACACCAACGAAGCCACGCCTAGCAGCACGGTTCCATAACCGGCAACCTCGTTCGCGATCTGGATCGCCTTCCGGCCCATGTACATCGACAATGGCGGTAATGGCGAAAGCTCGCCCTGATGCCAACCTCCCAATCCCAGATATGCCCCGACGCCCAGCAGCAGCCACTTCAACCACGGCGCTTTGCGGTCAATCCCAGAGCGCATGGGGAACACCGCGAAAAAAAAGTAGAACAGCGCGGGAAACAGGCTCTTGCAGATGGTGCGGAAGCCCAGAAGGAAGATCCGCAAACCAAGCGGCGCGCCCCCGAAGTCGGAGGGCATGGACGGTTCGCAAATGAACGTCGCGAAAACCAGCGCCATCAACCAGGCATTACGGTCCTCGACGCGAAGAAACAAGACAGCCAGGCCGACCACCAGAAACAAGACGGGGAAGGAATTGAGGACCTGATATGCCGCCCTCTCAGTCAGGGGGATCACGTCGCCGACGCCCTGGGGCGCTCGAAACACCGGGCTCACCACCAACCGCCCCGGCTGGCCCGCTCGCTCCACCGTCAGAATTACCGTTTCTCCGGGACGCGACTTCTGCCAGGTTCGCTCCTGAAGATTCAGCCAGGGCGATCGGGAGGCGATGTCCTGTCCGTTGATAGCGACAATGCGATCTTGTGGCTGCAGGCCAACTCGTTCCGCCGGGCTGCCTTTGTATATCCTGATGATCTCGACGGCGGTAGGTGTGTAGTTGAGATCAAAGCCGATTTCTACTGGGAACGGCCGGCGGACGTAGTACATCCAGGCGGCGCTGTAGAGCGTGGCCGCGGCCGCCAACAAGATCGCAGCCGCCAGAAACAGTGGCCGAAGGTTGCGCCCTCGCGACGTGGTTCCCACCATAGGTCAAGCGGACGACAACCCGCTTCGAAGTAGTGTAGTCCATCCCGCCACCGATGCCCCGCATCATCTCTATTCTATTGGCGCTGCTCGAACGCCGCTGGTATCTGGCCGCCACAAACAACCTTGCCAGGAGGACCTTCGATGTAGAGCGGTGATCGCGCCGTCTCTTCCTTCCCAGCTTAGTGCGGCAGCAAGGCACAAAAAGGCCGACACCCAATTTCTGATGCCGGCCGCAGTGAGCCGCACAACTTCATTTACGGTGATGGTCGACCGTATCAAGGCCGAACCAGGTGGCGATCGGCGGGCGGAGGGGTGATCTCCCAGACGACACCTACGTTCTGTGTGCCGCCCGTGGAGGCGGTGCCGTAGAGGTTGCCGCTGCTGTCCAATACCGCGTTACTGATCGGGTTTCCCCCGTCGCTGCCGCCGAAGTCGTGAAGGTCGGTGTAGATCCAACCGCCGTTGTGGCGGGCCAGCTCGAAAATGTTGCCAAGGTTATTCGTGCCCTCGCAGTAGGTGGTGCCGTAGAGATTGCCTGCCGTGTCCATGAAGAGTGACGCCCACGGCCCACACTGGCCGCCAGCAGTTCTGGTAAAGCTGTAGATGGTTTGCAGGGTCCAACTGCAATTGGCTCCGGGCGTCAGCTCGAAAACCGTACCACCGCCGCCCGTGCCGCCGTTAGTGGTGGCGCCGTAGAGATGAGTGCCCGACGGATCAAATATCAGGCCAGCGTAGAGATAACCTCCGTCGTTTCCGTCCCGAAAACTGTACAGACAACTCTCTATATAGCCACTCCCCCCCGTCGGCATCAGTTGGTAAACCGTGCCGGTGTTGTTTGAGCCGCCTCCATAAGTTGTGCCATAGAGGTTGCCGGCGATGTCGGAGATCACGCCGCTTGAGGGACCATTTCCGTCAGGGCCGGAAAAGCTGTAAAGAACGCTCCCCGTGTAGCCGCTACCGGAAGGCGTCAGTTTGTAAACAACTCCAGCGCCATTACCCCCGGAGAACGTGGTGCCGTAGATGTTACCCGCCGGGTCTAAAAGGAGGTCACCATATCCGGGATAAGTTCCGTCAGCACCTCCCGTGAAATTATAGAGCACGGTTTCCATCCAGGGGCAGATTGAGGTTTTGCAGACCGTCGGGAAGGGTCTCAGGTTGAAGACAGTGCCCTCGCCGGAAGTGCCGCCCTCTACGGTCGTGCCGTAGAGAGTGCCGTTCGTGCCGAAGATTACTCTGGCTGCCGGATTAGCCGTGACCGATGCCGCCTTCATAGGCTGTTCCATAGACGTTTCCTGCTCCATCCAAGGTCACTCCGGCGTAGGGGTATGCCCCGTCCTCTCCGCCGGAGAAGTTGTGGATTACGGTGAAGGTTTGCGCCTGCGCTGGTTGCGGCATAACAACGATCAGCACGAACGCGATTGCCAGCGCCAGCGCGGCTGTTGCCGCGCTGAAGCTTAGGCCGAGGGTCGAATTCCTATGTTTCTTTGAGTGCACCATTGACGTTCTCCTTACGAATGCTGAGGGTTAATTCCACCACTACCGCCATGAACCCATGTCCAGGCGAGAGCGAACTGTACGATGAGCTTCGGAGCCCATCGTGCCAGTACACAATCTGCAACGAGCTGGGCCGAGAATGAAGCAGTGGCCGACGGTACTATCGATAAGGAGAATGCCGGATGAGTCGGCCAGAAACTTCCGTACCTGGAAAATTACCAACCAGGATTAATGGCCTTAAAGTGTAGGTAACGTACACGTCTTTTACGCCATTAATATAGTACAAAGTGACTCTTATTTAAGTGGTGCATGAGAGTCAAGAAAATACTTCGGCAAGCCTGATTCATATGCGCTTAAGTTGCAGGCTGTTCCCATTCCGGGACCGCCGACTTAGTGGTATTCACAGCTGTGGCTACTGCGGACTACTTGGCAGGCAGGTTACTTTCGAAAGGGGACCTAGCGAGTTTCGGCGGTGCAGTAGCGAGACACAAAAAGGCCGACACCCAATCCAGGATGCCGGCCGCAGTGGAGACCTAGTATCATGTCCCGCAAGTTCGTGGCAAAATTCAGCCGTTGTGTTTGCCAGGGCACGGCTTCAGCCGTTGTGTTTGAAAGGGCACGGCTTCAGCCGTTGTGTTTGCCAGGGCGCGGCTTCACAGCTTGCGGAAAAAGTCGGATTCGACATGCTTTGAAAGGGCACGGCTTCACAGCTTGCGGAAAAAGTCGGATTCGACATGCTTTGAAAGGGCACGGCTTCAGCCGTGCCGCAAAAGCGCATGTATAGGGCGGCTTTAGCCGCTGAGGTGAGGACCTTCCGGCAACCTTGTATCTTCGGAGTTATGACCTGAAATTGCAGGACACCACACTAGTATTACTGTGTTACAAGAAGCCTCGCAGGCAGCAGGGACACCTGGGCAGGGAGCGGGCCAGGTGGGTGGAGATCTGGCGGCGCAGGGTGGCAATCGAGGATGGATTATGC
>Ga0182013_10008703_pt1 | contig 10861 bp, 7 predicted proteins | sample 612S2MmetaG_FD_120487 | JGI IMG/M metagenome (GOLD analysis project Ga0182013, IMG submission 120487) | Permafrost microbial communities from Stordalen Mire, Sweden - 612S2M metaG | ecosystem: Environmental > Terrestrial > Soil > Wetlands > Permafrost | place: Sweden: Stordalen | collected...
CCGTGCTTGGCCCAATCCTTGTATGCCCCGCCGATCGCGAGCAGGTCCGGGATGTATACCTGCTCGACGAACGTTTTCGCGAGCCGGATCAAGCGCAGCTGTTCGGCCAGCCGATGATCGTTGATCGCGGCTTGACTCGCTGGATCGACCGGAATGGCCATCCCGCCGACAAGGTACGTCTGCGGGTGCGGGTTCTTCGCGCCCAAAATCGCTTGGACTTTGATGACTTCGCGCTGCCACTCGAGCGCTTCGAGATAGTGCGCGACGGCGAGCAGATTCACCGCCGGCGGCAGCTTGTACGCCGGATGGCCCCAATACCCGTTGGCGAACAGGCCGAGATCCGCGCCGGATTGGCCGAGTTTGCCCAGCCGGTCTTGCACGGCCTTGAAGTATTCCGGACTCGATTTGGGCCACGGTGAAATCGATTGGGCGATGCGCGAGGTTTCGCGCGGATCGGCTTTGAGCGCGTTCAGCACGTCGACCCAGTCGAGCGCGTGCAGATGATAGAAGTGGATGACGTGATCCTGCACCCACTGCGTGCCGGCGATGATGTTGCGGATGTGGTGCGCGTTGGGCGGAATCTCGATGTCGAGCGCGTCTTCGACCGCGCGGACCGAAGCCAGCGCGTGAACCGTCGTGCACACGCCGCAGATGCGCTGCGCGAACAGCCAGGCGTCGCGCGGGTCGCGGTCCTTGAGCACGATCTCCATGCCGCGGAACATCGTGCTCGAACTCCAGGCGTCGGCCACGACGCCGTTTTCGACGCGCGCTTCGATGCGCAGATGGCCTTCGATGCGCGTGATCGGATCGATCGCGATGCGTGTCACGAGTCTTCACCTTCATCCGAAGAGGGCGCGGGAACCGGTCCGTCCTCGTCGCGCACCGGTTTCACGCGTTCGGCGATTGCCGCCGCGACACCGTGCAAGGCGAAACCGGCCGCAGTCGCGCCGACGATGCCCAGGCCAATCTCTTCGGCCGCCGTTTGAACGCCGAAGCCGGGAACGTCGGGCAACCGGCTGTAGAACGGCGTGTTGGCGTCCCAGAACTGCGGTTCGCTGCAGCCGATGCAGCCGTGTCCCGCGCCGACCGGCCAGCTCGTGCCGCCGTTCCAGCGCACGATCGAACAGTTGTGGTGCGTGGTCGGACCCTTGCAGCCGACTTTGTAGAGGCACCAGCCCGTGCGATGCGCTTGATCGCCGAAGGCTTCGACGTACTCGCCGGCGTCGAAGTGCGCGCGGCGCTCGCAGCTGTCGTGGATGAGTTGGCCGTAGGCGAAGAGCGGACGCCCGAGATAGTCCGTCGCCGGAAGCTCGCCGAACGTCAAATAATGGACGAGCGTCGCGGCGACGTTTGCGCCGTTGACCGGACAGCCCGGCAGGTTGACGACTTTGATGCCGGGTACGGCTTCGGCCAAACCGACGGCCCCTGTCGGATTGGGGTGCGCACGCGGCCAGCCGCCGTAGAACGCGCAGGCTCCGACGGTCACCGTCGCCGCGGCGTTGCCGCAGACTTCGCGCGCGATGTCCAGCGCGCTGCGTCCGCCGATCGTGCAATACCCGGGGTCGGTGGTGGGGATCGATCCCTCGACGACCGCGATGTACTTGCCTTTCAAGTTGTCCACGACTTCGCGCAGCGACCGTTCGGCGCCGTGACCCGAGGGGGCCATGAGCGTCTCGTGATAGCGCAGCGTGAAAAGATCCAAGACGATCTCGCCGATTCCCGGGTCTTCACTGCGCAGAACCGCTTCGGTGCAGCCGGCGCAGTCCTGAAACTCGAGCCACACGAGAACCGGACGTTTATTGGAGAGCAGCGCCGAAGCGATCGCGCTGCTGTAGGTCGCCGGCAACGCCAACGTGGCGGCCATCGCCCCGCAGAATTTCGCGAACGCGCGCCGCGAAAGGCCGCCCGGTCGTGAACGCGGCGCCGGTGAGGAGTCGAGATCTACGCCCGCTGGGCACATTCAATTCACCTTTGTTCCTGGGGCGGGGAGCAAAAAGAAATAAGAAGTTGCTTGCACCGTAGCATGCTTTTTGTGAAAATTTTGTGAACCTTGTGGCAAGCTGATAGCGTAAGCGGTGAAGACTCCCCGTTGAAGATGTTCATTCGGGGATCGAAGATGCCCATTCGGGGATCGGCGCCTATAAAGTGCTGCGGCGCTCGACGAATTTTGCGCGTGCGCCCAAGCGCAGCTGAAGCTTTTGTCGCAGTGAGGCGTTGCGGCGCACAGTTGGGAAGCTACGCGAAGTTCAGGCGGAAACGAATCCCGGCGCCGCCGGTTCGGCCCGGCCTTCGATGACCGCCGGCCGCACGGTGCTCGCGAGCGTTCGCCGCAGCTTGACCCGCATGAAGGCGGCGGCGGTGTACCGCGTGAGGCGTTTGTAGTACCTCTGCGCCACCCGGCGCACCATAGCGCCGTATTCGACCGCAACGTCGTCGTCGAGCCGAAACGCATCGTAGTTCACGGCGACGGCCACCGCGCGGCCGATTTCGATGCAGCGGCGGCCAACGATCGATTCGATCGCGCGAACGTCCTCACTGGAACGCACGTGCAATCCCTCGAAGTTCAGGAACAGGATGTTGCGCTCGGCGTCATACGAAACGCGCTGCGGCAGTCCCAGTTCGAGTCGCGCGCCGCTCGTGTTCATCGATTGCGGCAGGAACAGCCGCGAGTCCATCAGCGTAACGTCCCGCATGACCGGCCGAAATCCCATGCGGGAGACGATGTCGCTCTCGATGTCGATTCCCGGCGCAACTTCGACGAGTTCGACGCCGGCCGCCGTCAGCCGGAAGACACAGCGCTCCGTCACGTAGAGCACCGGCGTGCCGCGCGCCGCGGCGATTTTGCCGCTGAAGGTTACCTGCTCGACGCGCCGGCAGAATTTTGGCGTCCGCCCTTCGCGCACGATGCGCAATGTCCCCGATCCGACCGTTTGCTCGAGCCCGCCGGTGGTGAACGTTCCGGCGAACACGACCTTGCGGGCGTTCTGGCTGATGTTGATGAAGCCGCCGGCCCCGGCCAGCCGGTTCCCGAAGCGGCTGACGTTGACGTTCCCGTCGGCGTCGACTTCGGCCATGCCCAGGACGGCGAGATCGAGTCCGCCGCCGTCATAGAAATCGAATTGCGCGTTTTGCGCGATGACGGCTTGGGTGTTGAGCGCGGCACCGAAATCGAGCCCCGAAGCGGGCACGCCGCCGATGACGCCGGCCTCGGTCGTCAGTGTGATGAGTTCGTCGATGCGCTCCTCGGCCGCGACGGCGGCGACGCCTTCGGGCATGCCGATGCCGAGGTTGACGACGGCGCCGGCGCGCAGTTCCATCGCGCATCGGCGGGCGATGACTTTGCGCGCGTCCAGCGGCGCGGGCACCGCGCCCTCGAGCGAGACGGACAATTCGGCGCTGTACGCGGGATTGTACGGCGTCGCATAGCTTTGCGGGTGCTCGCGCGGCTTGGCGACGACCACGCAATCGATGAGTGTGCCCGGTACGACGACGTCCCGCGGATTGAGCGATCCGGCGCGCGCGATGCGCTCCACTTGAACCATGACGATGCCGCCGGAGTTCTTGACCGCCATCGCCATGGCCAGGCTGTCGAAGTCGAGCGCCTCACGTTCGCCCGTCACGTTGCCGTCGGGGTCGGCCGTGGTGCCGCGCAGGAACGCGACGTTGAGCGGAAACGCATGATAGAACAGCCACTCGCTCCCGCGCAGCGACAGCACTTCGACGAGATCTTCGGTGGTGGCCGCGTTTATTTTGCCGCCGTCCTGGCGCGGATCGACGAACGTGCCGAGCCCGACGCGGGATAGCGTGCCGGGCTTGCCTGCCGCGATGTCGCGATACAGATGCGAGATCACCCCGAGCGGAAGATTGTAGGCTTCGATCTTGTTGTCGAGCGCCAGGCGTCCGATCTTCGGAATGAGCCCCCAGTGCCCGCCGACGGCGCGCTTGACCAATCCGTCATGGGCCAGCGCGTTGAGCCCGCGCTCGTGTCCGTCGCCCGGTCCGGCGGCGAACACCAGCGTGAGGTTGCGCGGCTCGGCCGTTTCGAGAAACCGGCGTTCGAGCGCGTTGAGCAACGCATCGGGCACGCCGACGCCCACGAATCCGGAGATACAGACGGCGTCGCCGTTCTGTATGATTGCGACGGCGTCGGCGGCCAGCGTGACTTTGTCGTTCATATCAAGTGTGCCGGTCGCCGGCCGTCGCCGCGCGCGTTAGAATCCGACCAGCACGGAGCCTTTGAGGTCGAGGATTCGGCGTGCTTCATCGGGCGTCGCAACGTCGAGTGAAAGCGATTCGAGGATGCCGCGAATCTTGCGCACTTGTTCGGCGTTGTTGTGCGCGAGCGCGCCTTTGCCGGCGTACAAGCTGTCCTCGAGGCCGACCCGCACGTTACCGCCCATGATCGCGCCCATCGTGATGAGGTTCATCTGGTGGCGTCCGGTGGCCAGAATCGACCACTGATATTGATCGCCGAAGAGCTTGTTGGCGATGGCCCGCATGTGGGTGAGGTTTTCGGGATCTGGTCCGATGCCGCCGAGGATGCCGAAAATCGTCTGCACGAACAGCGGCGGCTTGACCAGACCGCGTTCGAGGAAGTGCGCGAGCGTATAGAGATGGCCGACGTCGTAGCACTCGAACTCGAACCGCGTGCCGTGGGCTTCGCCCAGCTCGCGCAGAATGAATTCGATGTCCTTGAACGTATTGCGGAAGATGAAGTCGCGCGAGGCTTCGAGGTATTGCGGTTCCCAATCGTATTGCCAGCTCGAATACTTGCCGAGCATCGGATACAGGCCGAAGTTCATCGAGCCCATGTTGAGCGAGCACATCTCGGGCTTCGCGCGCAGCGGCGCGGCCAGCCGTTCCAGCACGGTCATGTTGTGACCGCCGCCGGTCGTAATATTGATGACGGCGTTGGTCGAGGCTTTGATTGCCGGCAGAAACTGCATGAAAACGTCGGGATCGGGTGTCGGGCGGCCGTCCTTGGGATTCCGCGCGTGCAAGTGCAGGATCGATGCGCCGGCTTCGGCCGCGGCAACCGCGTCGGCCGCAATCTGATCGGGCGTGATGGGAAGATACGGCGACATGGTCGGAGTATGAATGCTGCCCGTGACGGCGCAAGTAATGATAACTTTGCGTGCCGCTGCCATGTTAGTTACTCCTATTCGATGCGACTATTTTGACGCGAGCACGAGGCTCGCATGGAGCGCGACGCCGGCCAGTCCGCCGATGAAGGTGCCGTTGAGGCGGATGAATTGCAGATCGGGGCCGAGCTCGAGTTCGACTTTCTCGGTCACGAGTTGGGTGTCCCACTTGCGCACGATCTCCTCGATGAGTGCCGCAAATTGATTTTTCGACCGGCGCAGCGTTGTCTCGATTGCCGCGAGCACGTTGACGTTGAGCCGGTCGAGCAGCGGCCGATCGGCGGCCACCTCGTGCGCCAGGCGCGTGACGAGCCGCGCGATCAACGCGTCGCTTTCGCCGTCGGTGGCCTGCGCCGCCGCGGCGACGCGCGTTTTGATCGCGCGCCAGGCCGACGAAACGAACGTCGCGGTCGCGCGGCTGCGCAAAATCAGCTCGCGCAGATCGTCCAGCCCGCGTGCGGTGCGCGGGTCGTTCTTGAGATTCGCGATGAGTTCCCAAACGTACGAGTCGAACGCGGCGCGCAATTCGTGCCCGGGCGTGCGGGCGATCTCTTCGAGCAGTTCGACCACGCCGTCGATCAGACGCTCGACGACGTAGGAGTTGACCCACGGCAATTTGAGCACCGAGCGCCGGCGAAAGCGCAGCTTGAGCTCCTCGCGGTTGCGGCTCAGCCATCCGGTCAGGGCCGGCAAAAGTTCGTCGAGGAAGATCTGGTGGCGTCCGGCGCGCGTCAGCACGGTGAGGAACGCGGCGGCGAGCCGGGCGAGGTTCAGGCGCTCGATCTCGCCGGTGAGGACGCGCGCGATCGCGCGTTCGATTTCGGGTTCGTCGACGGCGTCGATAAAGCGTGGAAATTCGGCGCGCGCGGCCGACACCAGCCGGCGGGCATGCGCTTCGTCGGCGAACCAAGCGACGACGAGTCCGGCGAGATCGAGTGTGCGCAGTTTGGCCATGATGTTTTCGGGCGTCAAGAAATTCGACTCGACGAACTCGCCGAGCTGACGGCCGATGCGCTCTTTGTTGTGCGGGATGATCGCGGTGTGCGGCAGCGGCAGCCCGGCGGGATGGCGGAACAGCGCGACGACGGCGAACCAGTCCGCCAGCCCGCCGACGAGCGCCGCCTCGGCGAATGCCTCAAGCCAGGCCAATGCCGGGAACCGCGCCTGGTAGTGCGCCGAGAGCAAGAAAAGTGCGGCCATGACCGGCAGCAGAGCCGTCGCGATAATTTTGATGCGCAGCAGGTTGCCGCGCTTGCGTTCGACGTCGGTCCGGGGAAGCGCGAGTGCCAACGGGGTTCGGCCGCTCTAGCCGGCCGCAACCGGCGCTGCGTTCTCGCTCGGCCGCTCTTGCCGGGTGAGGAAATCAGCGATGATCGGCGCGCATTCCCGCGAGCTGGTCAGCAGAAAGAGATGTCCGTCGTCGATGGTCACCAGCCGCGCCTGCGGGATGAGCGCGGCCAATATCCGCCCGTTGACCGCGGGAATGATGGGATCGTCCCGTCCCACCATCACCAGGGTCGGTTGCCGCAGGGTGTGCAGCCAGTGCGCGCTCGTCCAGCCGATGCCGGCCAGCAACTGAAAATAGTAGCCGCTGCCCCGCGCCGGCCGGAGCACTTGGGCAAATTCCGCGAGCAGCTTGCGGTCGCGGCGGACTTTGCCGCCATACAGCGTGGCCCCGACGCGCAAGATGAAGTTGCGATCGATGTAGCGGCGCGGGCTGACCATCTTGAGCAGCGCAGGCAGCCGGCCCGGAACCGAAACCGAGCCGGCCGTCGTCGCGGCCAATACCAGACGGCGCACGCGCGCGGGATGGCGCCGGGTGAATTCCTGCGCCAGCGCGCCGCCCCAGCTCACGCCCGCGACGTCGACGGGACCTTCGATGCCCAGTGCGGCCAGAACGCGTTCGGCTAGGTCGGCGAGCCAGGAGAAACGATACGGTGCCGCCACGCCGGTCGAGCCGCCGGTTCCGGGAACGTCGAACGCGACGACGCCGATTCCGAACGCCTGCATCTCGGCGGCAAAGCCGCCGACGATCTCGAGATTCGACCCGATCCCGTTGAAGAAGAACAACGGTATCGAGCCCGGACTTCCCGGACTCGTCGCCGCCCGCAACCTGCGGCCGGCGACGTCGATCGTCCGAACGTCCATGCAAACGCGTTATTTCGCGTCGCTCTCGGGCCGCTTTGCCAGCCGGCGAATCTCCTCGACGTTGGCGCGCACGCGGCTCGAGGCGATCTGGAGAATCTCCGACTGCGACTCGCGCACGCTCTCGGCGATCTCTTTCATGCTCGTGAGCGCGCTGTTTAGGGCTTCGTTCGCAAGTTCTTGCTGTTTGCGCAGCAGCTCAGCGGGCTTCGCCGCGTCCGCCGGCAGCGTGCGCAGCGCGTCGCCCACTTCGGTCAGCACGGTTTTGAGCAGTTCGGTTTGTTTGTCGACGATCGATTGCGCGCCGGTGAAGGCGGCCGACGTCGCGCGGCTTACCGCGTCGATGTCCTGCTTGCGCGATTCGAGGAAGTCGTCGACATCGAAACCGGGCAGCTTAAATTTTTCGAGTATGCCGGTGATGTCCGGTCCGGCATCCTTGGATTTTTCGTCGGTCATCTTCGTCTCCCTTACTTCTCTCGTACGTAGGTGCCGGGCGCGTCTGCGATCGGCGGATGGGCCGCACTGCCCGGCTGCGCGGGCGCCGGGATCTCGTCGCCCGAATGCCGTTCCAGCCACTCGAGCCAATTGCCCCACCAGGAGCCCTTGTGCGCTGTGGCGGCCTTGAGCCACTCTTCGGGGTCGGCGACACGGTTGGGGTTGAGATAGTACTGCCGCTTGGCGGCGTCACGCGGCGGATTGATCAGACTCTGAATGTGACCCGCGGCGCTCAGAACCATCGTCGGTTCTCCGCCCAGCATCATCATCGTGCGGTAGACGCCCTTCCACTGCGAAATGTGGTCGGTGATCCCGGCGACGACATACGAGTCGAGCGTGACCGCGTGCAGATCGATCGGCCGGCCAAGCACGGTCAGCGCCCCGGCGTGCTTGAACTTGTTTTCGACCATCGCATCGATGATCTCGCCGTGGAACTTGGCCGGCAGTCGGGTCGTATCGGCGTTCCATGACAAGATGTCGAACGCCGGCGGGCTCTTGCCCAACAGATAGTTGTTGACCCAGTAATTCCAGACCAGATCGTTGGGTCGCAGCCAGGCGAAGACGCGACCCATCTCCGAGCCATCGAGAACGCCTTTGGCTTTGCTCGCGGCTTTGGCCGCTTTCGCGATGTCCGGCGTCATGAACAGGGTCATCAACGACTCGGTCTCGCTGTCGAGCACCGCCACCATCAAGGTCGCGGAGTTGATCGGGCTCTCGTCGGTGCCGGCGGCGTAGTAGCCGAGGAGCGCGGAGAGCGTCATCGCGCCGGCGCAGGCGCCCGCGATGTTGACCTTCTCGCTGCCGCTGATCTCCTTGACGGCGTCGAGCGCTTCGATGAGCGCGGCGACGTAGGTGTCCATCCCCCAGTCCCGCTGGGCCGCCGTCGGATTGCGCCAGCTGACGACGAAACTGCTGATGCCGCCCTTGATCAAGAAGTCGACCATGCTCTTATCGGGCGAAAGGTCGAAGACGTAGAATTTGTTGATCTGCGGCGGCACGATGAGCAGCGGAACGGCGTGGATCTGCTCCGTCTGCGCCCGGTACTGGATGAGTTCGAGCACGTCGTTGCGGAAAACGACGCTGCCCGGCGTCGTCGCCAGATTCTTCCCGACCTCGAAGGCGCTCTTGTCGACCATCGACGGCATGCCCGAATTGTTGATGAGGTCGGAGGTCATGTTGCGCAGACCCTCGACGATGCTGCCGCCGCCGGTCTCGACGACGCGCTTGACGGCCGCCGGATTGGCCAGCGAATTACTGGGCGCCAGCGCGTCGGTGACGAGCTGCCGCACGAAGTGGGCCCGCTCTTTCGTGCGCGCATCGAAGCTCGACTTGTCGATGAAATCGTCGAGCGTTTTCGTCCAGGCGAGGTAGCTGCCCAAGAACACCCGGTAGAACGGGTTGCTGGTCCAGGCGGAATCGGTGAAGCGCTTGTCGTCGCGCGCCGGCTTGACCGTCGACTGCCCGGCGAACACCAAGGCGATCTCACGCACCAGCGCGGCCTGTTCCTCGAGCAGCAGCATCGGGTGCGCGGCGGCTTCTTTCGTGAGCTCCCCGGCCGTCGCCAGCACGTCTTCGCCGCGGATTCCGATGAAGGGATTCGGTCCGAGCATGGACCGTGAGGCGCTGTCCTCCAGTTCGCTAGTCGGTGCTTCTCGGTCAGGCATGGTCTGCACCGACCCGGCCGGCGCCGAGCGGCTGCCGGTACGTTTTCGCAGTTGCGGCTAGTTCGGTCATCGTGGGATTACCTCACTTCTTTTCAACGGCCGGCGACCTGGCGGCGGCCCGCGTCGGCACCGGCACTCTCTCCGCTTCGACATGAAGGTTGCCGTCCGCTTTCCTGCACGATATGTGACACAGCTTTCTCTCGCCGGAGCGATGCGCCTCGTGAAAGCGACTGCACTTTGCGCCGCGCGCGGCAGTTTCTTCACAAAGCGGACATCTCGGAGGATTATTTTCCCTTTACCGGACCGTTATCGTATCACTTACGTCCCGCGTCTCGGTTCAATACAGAGAAGAAGAGAAGAACTAAAATTTTTGTCCACGCGCGCTTTGTTCTCTGAAGCGCGCGGATGGAGGGAGTTCCAGTAATGTTCCTTCCCAAGTTTGCCGGACAAGTCGTGAAAGTTTGGTCTGATACCGTCCTGCGTCCGATGCTCCCGGCGAACGCATCTGCCGAAACGAACGGCAGCAGCGGCAAGACAAACGGCACGGTCGCAAAGAGCAATGGCGCAGGCACGAAGACCGACGGCGCGCCTCCAAAGACCAATGGCCGCGCGGCCAAGGCGAACGGTGTCTTCGACGCGCTGCTGGGCCTCCCGGGCCTGCCGGTTCAGGCCTTCAGCTACTGGCTGGACCGCTCGCAGCGCACGGTGCTCATGCTCGACGTCATGCGCGAGCGCGGCAACGCGATCCTCGAGCACGAGGCCCAGGGGAAGCCCGCGCTCCTGACCTTCGAGTCGGAGATGATCTTGGACGGCCGAACCTTCGACCGCCCCGCGAACTACGCGTTGCTCAAAGTGAAGGCGCGCGAGCACATGAAGGTCGATCCGAAGAAGCGTCCATACATCATCGTGGACCCGCGGGCCGGACACGGTCCGGGCGTCGGCGGCTTCAAAGAAGACAGCCAGATCGGCATGGCGATGCGATCGGGCCATCAATGTTACCTCGTCACGTTTTTCCCCGACCCGGTGCCGGGTCAGACGATCGCCGACGTCCACCACGTCGAGACGATCTTTGTGCACCACGTGCGCACGCTGCACGCCGACGCCAACAAGCCCGTCGTGATCGGCAATTGCCAAGGCGGCTGGGCAGTCGCGATCCTGTGCGCGGGCGCGCCCGAGGATTTCGGCCCGATTATGCTCACCGGCGCCCCCTTGTCGTATTGGGCCGGGGCCGAGGGTGACAGCCCGCTGCGCTACTTAGGCGGGCTCATCGGCGGCTCGTGGTCGCTGTCGCTCGTCGGCGACATCGGCAACGGCAAGTTCGACGGCGCGAATCTGGTCTCGAATTTCGAGACGATGAACCCCTCCAACTCGCTGTGGGGCAAGAACTACAGCCTCTTCCGCAAGATCGATACCGAG
>Ga0182013_10008709_pt1 | contig 10856 bp, 13 predicted proteins | sample 612S2MmetaG_FD_120487 | JGI IMG/M metagenome (GOLD analysis project Ga0182013, IMG submission 120487) | Permafrost microbial communities from Stordalen Mire, Sweden - 612S2M metaG | ecosystem: Environmental > Terrestrial > Soil > Wetlands > Permafrost | place: Sweden: Stordalen | collected...
CGAAGGAAAGATCGCCGTCAACGGCATGACGCCTGCGAACGCGCGCGAGATCATCGGCTTCATCTTTCAGGATGCAACGCTTCTCCCGTGGCGAACCGTCGAGCAGAACGTCGGCCTTGGGCTCGAGCTCGAGTACGCCGCGCGCCAGCTCCGCAAGGAGCGCGTCAACAAAATGCTCGATCTTGTCGGCCTTAGCAATGTTGCCCGGCGCTTTCCGCGCCAGCTCTCCGGCGGCATGAAGATGCGCGTCTCCATCGCCCGAGCCCTGGTGAGCCGGCCACGTATTCTGCTGATGGACGAGCCCTTCGCGGCTCTCGACGAAATGACCCGGGACCGCCTCAACGAGGAACTTCTGCGCCTCCACGAGGAGCAGAAGTGGACCGTTCTCTTCGTCACCCATTCCGTCGCCGAGGCAGTCTTTCTGTCTTCGCGCGTCGTCATCCTCGCGCCTCACCCCGGCCGCGTGGCCCACGAGATCCCTATCGACCTGCCCTGGCCGCGCACTGCGGAAACGCGCGAGTCTCCAGAGTTTGAAGAGCAGGTCACGCAGGCATCGCGCCTCTTGCGGGGGGTCTTTCACGTATGAAAAGGCAAGGCCTGCTCGTCCTCAACAGCATCGTCGTTCTGCTCTGCTTGCTGGGGCTTTGGCAGGCCCTGGTCAGCCTCAATCATCTGCCGCCCTATATTCTACCCGGCCCGTTGCAGGTCGCCGCCGCGCTTCACGAGCGCCTTCCATCCCTTCTCGGCTCGCTCCTCATCACCACCGAAGAAGCCGCAGCCGGCCTCGCCGCCAGCATCGTCGTCGGCATCGGCATCGCCATGGTCTTTGCGCAGTGGCGCTGGTTCCGCCAACTCTTCTTCCCCTACACAATCCTGCTGCAGACCGTGCCCATCGTCGCCATCGCGCCGCTCATCATTTTGTGGGTCGGCGCGGGCATCTTCTCGGTCATGGTCGTCACGTTCATCATCTGCCTCGCGCCCATCATCGCCAACACCACGCAGGGCCTCGTCAGCGTCGATGAAAACCTGATCCACCTCTTCCTCATGTACAACGCTTCGCCATCGCAGGTTCTTTTCAAACTGCGCCTGCCCAACTCGTTGCCCAGCCTCTTTACCGGCATCCGCATCTCGGCAGGCATCAGCGTCATCGGCGGCATCACGGGCGAACTCTTTGCCGGCTCTACCCGCGTTGGCGAAGGCGGCCTCGGCTATGCCATCATCTATGCCAGCAACCAAATGGAGACCGCATACCTCTTCGCGCTGGTTGTTGCCGCAACCGCGCTGGGCTTTTCATTCTTTTTTGTCGTCATGTTTCTCGAGTGGCTCACTCTGCACAACTGGCATGAGTCGAGCCTTCCGCAGTTATCTGAATAAGGAGCAGTCCGATGTTGCGCATGGAGTCGGAAACAGGCTGGTGGCTCATCACCCATCCCGATCACGCACGCCTCGCCGGCGAGTTCGCCGCTGCGTGGGGCAACGTTCAGTTCCGCAGGCCTGAGCCGCGCGAGCGAGTGCTCAAGGGAATCGCCTGCCACGACGATGGCTGGGCTCTGCGCGATGCCCACCCTTCCATCACGCGGCAAGGAAAGCCGTCTGCCTTCTCCACTGAGCTTGTCGGCAAATACTCCGCCTTTGAAGAGATCGACATCGCGGACTACCTGGCCGTTCGCGATCGCGCTGTGCGCATCATCGCCGAGCACGACCCCTATGCCGGTCTACTCATCTCCATGCACACGTACAATCTGCTCACCGACCATGCCGATCGCTCCACCATCGCGCCCGAAGGCCTGGCACTGCTCGATGCATTCCTTGAAAAGCAACGCGCCTATCAGTCCGATCTGCGCGCACGAATTCAGGTCGACCCTTCGCTTGCCACTCTCGATAAGTCAGAACAAACCATTCTCGAGCACTTCCGTCTCTTGCAGGCCTGCGACAATCTCTCCCTGCTCACTTGCGTCGCGTTTTTATCGCCCGCCCATCTGCTTCATCCGCTCCCGCTCAACAACGGCGACAACTCTGAAGTGCTGGTTTCTCCAGTCGGCCCGCGCCACTTTCGGCTTGCGCCTTGGCCATTCCCAGAGCCGGAAATGACATTCACGTTTCCCGCGCGCCATATTGATGGGAAGAACTTTCCGAGTTCGCAAGCTCTCGAAGACGCATTCTTCGCCGCGCCCGTTGAGCAGCTCTCCGTCACGCTCACCAATCAGGGGTCGAGTCCCGGAGTCCCGCACGAATACGCCTTCGGAAACCATGCCTAGAGCATTGCCGGATTTGCCGTAAACTCGGGTGCCCCATCCATTCCGCGCTTTTCAGCGGAATGGGTGGGATACCAACAAAATTCCGGTCTGCATGATTTTGGAAAATGCTCTAATCCTTTGGCAACAAGGAAACGTGAGCCTGCACAATTCGCCATCCCTCCGGCATCCGCACCCACACCTGGCTTTGTCTACCGCGCACCTGGCCTCCTGAAGTGGCTCGCTCAAACTCCAGCGTGATGCTGCCGAAGTCTCGCCCAAAGGTCACAATGTCCAGCCGCGTCACCGTGCGGGCCAGCCCAACTGAAGGCCGTGCCTTGCGAAAGGCTTCCAACTCATCCGGCCCGTACAAATTCTCCATTGCGCCAAAGCGCATCACCTGCGTCCCGTCCCAGAACATCGCCACAAGTGTGCTCACGTCGTTGGTGATCAGCGCCGTTTCGTAGCGCGGATAGAGCGCCGCCAACTCCGCCACAATCTCTGGATCGTTGATCGTCATCGCGCGGGGAAGAGCTCCCTTTCCGGAAGAATCTGTTTGCTCAGCGCTGCGCTTACCGTGAAAACCGGCTCATTCACCACCTGGCTCAGCCGCAGCTTGAGGGCAACACTGCACAGGATATATGCATGAACATCGCTGAAGCCCCAGCGGTCGACCAGCAGATCGATCATGCGCCCCGTTGCCGCGCGCGAAGCCTCCAGAAGATCCGTGCCCGTCTCCACCACCACCCACGCATCCGCAATTGAATCCGCTGCGGCCTTGTCGCTTGCTTCCACAATCGGCCCGGCCAGCGGATGCCTTTTGTGCAGATGAAACCCGAGCGTCACATCCAGCGGGCATTCGATTCCATTGATGCAAACCTCGCCATCCCCCTGCGCCGCATGTCCGTCACCGCAACTGAACAGCCCGCCCTTGTTGTAGACCGGCAGGTAGAGCTTCGATCCCGCGCACAGCTCGCGCACATCGAGGTTGCCGCCGAATGGCCCCGGCGGCCGCGTTCGAAATGCGCCATCGTCGGCGCGCGCCACACCCATCACCCCAAGAAACGGCCTCACCGGCACGACCGCGGGTGCCAGCGAACTGGTAGACTCTCCGTCCAGTTGCCAATGGAAAAGATACGGTTCGTGAAACCGCTCCTTCAGAAAACCCAGGCCCTCCACCACGCTCGACCAGCCCCAACCTGCATGACGCGTGGCCAGCACATCGATCTCCAGCACATCGCCCGGCTCCGCTCCTTCAATCCAAATCGGCCCAGTCAACGCGTGAATCTTTGTGCGATCGATCTTGAGGTACCTTTCGGTCGTCATCCCCGGATGCACCTGCCCGCCGCTCGCATCCACGCATTCAATCTGCACCTCGTCGCCCGGCTCGATGCGCAGACGAGGCTCAAGCGACCGGTCCCATACCGAATGCGTCGGCTCCGCCGCTAATGTGTGCTCGCTCATTACTCTTTCACCCTCACCGCCATTTGAACCTCCACCAATGCATTCTTCGGCAGCGCGTTCACGCCCACTGCCGCACGTACATGACGGCCCGCCTCGCCGAACACTGCAACCAGCAGATCAGACGCGCCGTTGATCACCGCAGGCGAATCCGCAAAACCCGCAACCGCATTCACATATCCATTCACTGAAATAATCTCGGCCACGCGATCCAGCGAGCCCAATTCGCGCTTGAGCACGGCCAGTTGTGTCAGCGCACAGGCACGCGCCGCAGCATAGCCGTCTTCGATCGACCGGTCCGCGCCCACAGTCCCGGCGAGCAGTCCATCCGGCCCAGTCGAGATCACGCCCGCCAAATAAACAATCTCGCCCACCCGCTTTGCCGAGAGATAATTGCCCCCCGGCGCCGGCAACTGCGGCAGCACCAGCCCGAGCGATTGAAGAGTTTCTTCCGCTGTCAAAACTTGCGCCATTTGCTTTTGAATGTAGCACGGGAAATTGAGATTTTCTTTGGCCTCTTTCATCCCGCCAAGTTAGCATGAGGCATGACCCGAGCATTGCTGTTGGTTCTTGCTGCGATGGCAGCGGCATTGCCCGCATCCGATGGCACCGGCCTGCTCCACTCGGAGCGCTCCTCGCCCGGCGATCTCGAGATTGGCGGCGAGCTCGCCCACCTCCCCGCCGGCTCCACGCGCTTTATCCGATACGAAGATCTCCTCGCCCTGCCTCAGGAAACCTACACCGTCAATGACGACGCAGACCTGCAGCCCAACACCGAAATCAGCGGTGTGCCCCTCGAATCGTTGGAGCGGCTTCTCGGCAAATCTCCTCACGACCCGCTCATCGTGGCCGTTTGTTACGACCGCTACCGTACCAACTATCCGGGCGATTATCTCGCCCAGCATCATCCGCTGCTCGTTCTGCGCATCAACGGGAAGCTCCGTGACCAGTGGCCCAAATCTCCCTCCGGCGATGCGCTCGGGCCGTATCTCATCTCCCATCCCGTCTTCAAGCCGGCATTCAAAATCCTCTCGCACTGGGATCAGCCGCAAATCCCCTACGGCGTCACGCATCTCGAATTTCGGCAGGAGTCCGAGGTCTTCGCAGCGATTCGCCCTCGTGGTCACTGGCCAGCGAAGTCCCAGGTCCAGCAGGGATCCCTGATAGCCAGGCAGGATTGCTTCCGCTGCCACAACATGGGCGCGGAAGGCGGCACCATGGCCGCCCGAACCTGGGAGGACCTCGCCAATAGCGCCTGGGACGACGGCCCCAACTTCCGCAACATCATTCACAATCCAGCCTCGGTGAACCCCGGTGCAAAGATGCCGCCTCATCCCGAGTACGATTTTGGAACGCTCGACGCATTGACCTCTTACTTCAAGACCTTTGCCACCGCCGGGAGGAATCGATGATCACGCGCGCTGCCAAAACGCTGCTTCTGGCCGGAGTCGCACTGTTCTACACGCTGGTTGTCTTCAACAACACCACGGACTTCGATTCCAACTATCAGTTCGTGCGCCACGTCCTTATGATGGACACTACTTTCCCCGACAACCATGGCCTTTGGCGCGCCCTTCCCGAGCCATGGCTTCATCTCGCCTTCTATCTCTCCATCATTGCCTGGGAGTTTGTCACCACCGCTCTTCTCTGGTGGGGCGTTGTTCAGCTTGGCCTGACTCTGCGCCAGCCCGCTGCCGCTTTCAACGCAGCCAAACGCATCCCCATCCTCGCGCTCACCCTTTCGCTGCTGATGTGGCTCGTCGCATTTCTTGCCGTTGGCGGAGAGTGGTTCCTCATGTGGCAGTCTCACGCGTGGAACGGCCAGGAGGCAGCCTTTCGCACGTTTGCTGTCGTTGGAATTGTGCTGCTGATCCACTTGCAGCCGGAGACTGAAGACCAGCCGTGAGCACCTCGATTCCGGACATCATTCTTGCCGCAGGCGCAAGCCGCCGTCTCGGCCAGCCCAAGCAACTGCTCCGCTACAACGGCGAAACCCTCCTCGAGCGCGCCATCCGCATCGCTGCGGAATCAGGTGCCGCGCCTGTGATTGCCGTACTCGGCGCTCATCACCTTCAAATAGGTTCCGCAGTCTCCTTCAGCCGCGCAGCCGCCATCATCAATCCGCACTGGGAGCAGGGAATCGCCTCATCGATTCACGCCGGCCTCGAAGCCATCGAACAAATCGCGCCTGCGTCAAGCGGCGCTTTGATCCTGCCCTGCGATCAGCTTCGTCTCAGCGCGGATCACCTGCGCGGTCTGTTCGCAGCCTTCGCAGCCCAGACTGAGCCTTCCATTGCCGTCTCAACCTATGCCGATGTCCTCGGCATTCCCGCCGTCTTTCCCCGCGCAGCGTTTCCACACCTTCTTGCGCTTCAGGGCGACAACGGTGCGCGCGTACTGCTTCTCAATCCACCCTGCCCAGTGATCTCAATTCCGTTTGCCGGAGGCGAGATTGATATCGACGAGCCCGCCGACCTCGATCTGCTCAACTAGTATCCTGAGTCTGAACTTCACATCACAAAAGCCTGTCATCCTGAGCAGCCCGACTCGCCGCGCCGAGTTACGGCTGAAATGAACGGTGGTCCGAGACCAGCCCCGCCAACTCGCTATCGCGGCGAAGCTGCGGCTAACTTGCTGATTTTGTTCAACCGGATTTCTTGTGCATTAGGAGCGAAGCGTTCTCCAGCGGAGTTGAAAGCCTGCCCGCCGTGGCGGGGACCTGCTGGTGCACGTCGAGCCTTATTCAACTGACCTTAGACTCAGGACAATAACCCTCACCGCTCAATCGTCGCTTCAATGTATCCGTGCGGCTCATCCGTCGCGACAAAAATGTGGTTGGGATTGTCTTGTCCAAACGGGCTCAGGTCGGCCAGCAAGTGGTGAAGGTTAGGCATCGTCAGCTTGATCCGCGCAATCTCCGGCGCCGCATCCAATGCAGCCTTGCCCATATCGAAAATCGTGTGCTGGACGCTCAAGCTGTGGTGCTCGGCAAACACCTTCAAGAGCGCCGCCACGATCCGCGCCCGCACGTCGGCGTACGCCGGAGCCTCGGTCTCATACTCCCACGCCATCGTCGCTCGCGTACCAAAGATGCGGTCCGTCGCCGGCTTCAGCGTGGTCAGCTTGTCCTTGATATAACCGGTGAACTCTGACTTCGTCGTCTTCAGAATCACCAGCCCATCCACGCCGGAGACGATCTTCCACTTGCCGCCCCTTTCGCGCTCCGCACTCACCGTTTGCAGCTCAGGCCCGGCCAGCCTGAAGGTCGTTGGCTCCGGCCCGGCCTCGGTAGTCAGCCGCTCCCACGCCTTTTCGTCTACCTCGACGCTCACCTTGCTTACCTGGGGATTGTTCGCCAGCAGATAGTCGCCCAGGTCGGTGGCAAACTCCTCCGGCGTTGTAGCCTTCGAATCGCGCGCGATCGAATACACGGTATTCTTCATCGTGTCGGTGGGCAGAATCTTGCTGTTGTCGCCTTCCGTAAAGGCGGTTTCAAAGTCGCCCTCCAGCAAGACTCTCACCGTCCACTCATTGAAAACATGTTTGTCCGCGAGGCGCGTGATTCGCGAAAGCCGCACACGCGACTTGCCATAGCGATTCTCACCCAGTCGTGTCCCCACTCGTATCATTGCTAGCTTCCTCGATAGGTTGTGTAGCTGTTGTCGGTCAGCAGCAGCGGAAGGTGATAGTGCGCTTCGCCGCTCGTTCGAAACGTGATGGCAATCTCCGGATAAATGCTCTTCCGTCCCAAGCCCTCAAAGTAATCACCCGTTGCAAAAGTCAGCCGATACACTCCAGCGCCAGCCTCCTGCGCCAACTCGCGGCAGCGCCCATCCGCATCCGTCTTGTTCGCGCTTAGCTGCACCCAGGCCTCGCCTTCCTTCTTGTCCAGCCGAACGGCCACGCCCGCAGCGGGCCTGCCCAGCGTCGTATCCAGCACATGCGTTGTAATTCCGCTCATTCTACAAGCCACTTTCCCAGACGAATCTGCGTAATCTGCCTTTGCTGCTCTGCCGCCTCGCTCAACTCCGCACCACGCTCGCTCATCCTGCGCCGGTTGAGAATGCTCAGCATCTCCTCCGCGCTCTTGCCCGTCGCGCACACAATATAGGTGAACCCGAATCGCTCTTCGTAGAGCGCATTGCCCTCGGCAAGTTCGGCCAGCACAGCGTCGTCCGCTTCCGCGGCAGAGGACTGCTCCTGTCGCGACCATGCCTGCGACTTTGCCAAGGAGTGTGCAGCTTTGCGCTCGCCAATGCGCGGATGACAAGCGAAAGCCTCCATCCAGTCCGCCTCTTCCATCGCGCTCCAAGCTCGATCGGCAGCCAAACTCAACTCGACCACATTTGCAACCGGCCGCAGCCTAACCATCGCCTTCGCCCACCGCGTTGCGCCGCAACACGCGATCATTGCGCTCACCGCTTCGCCTTCTTCCGCTTTGTTCCATTTGTCTAGAACGGCGTTCATGGTCGAGCCTCCGCCGCAAGCAACTCAGTTAGAAACTCTCCCAGCAGGTTCGCCGCCACGCGGCTTCGATAGGCAGCCGTAGAACGAATATCGTCGATGGGCTTGGCCTCCGCCATCAGCGCCCCTTGCGCTTCGCGAATTGTATCCCGGTCAATCGGTCCGCCCCTCAACGCTGCTTCTGTCTTGTAGAGCCGTGCCGGGAACGCCGCCAGGCTTGCCGCCGCGATGCGAATCTCGTTCACCTCGCCCTCCTTCAAAAGCGCCGTCCCCGCAAGCGCCACCTTCGAAATTGCCATCGCCCGTCGCGTTCCCACCTTGCGAACGTATTGCTTATGCGCCGCAAACCGCAATGGCACGTGCACCGCGTAAAGCAGTTCATCCGCAGCCATCGCATTGCGCTTGTACCCTGTATGAAATTCGCAATAGGGGATCCTCCGCTTGCCGCGCACCGAGATCAGCTCAACCTCGGCATCGTAAACCAGCAGCGCCGGAGAAGAATCCGCGGCCGGCGACCCGTTCGCCAGGTTGCCGCCAATGGTCGCCCGGCTCTGGTTGGCAATCGAGCCAATCCACGTTGCAGCCTTTGCCAGCAACGGCGCTCCGCTCTCGACGCTGGCATGAGTACGCAAATCGCGGAACGTTGTCCCCGCGCCAATTGCGATGGAATCGCCGAGAGTCTCGACAAATCGCAGTTCGTCGAGACCCCACAGGCTCACCAGCTTCTTCTCGCATAGTCGCCCCGCTGCGTACGCCACCATAATTTCCGTGCCACCCGCAATCGGTGTCCACTCGGCCGGCTCGCTCGAGAGCAGCTCAAGAACTTCGGCAAGGCTGCCCGGCGCAATCAGCTTATGGGACTCGGCGTTACCCCGCATGTGTGCCGCCCATGCTCACGGTCGAGTCCATCTGGCCCGCTGCTGCAGCCACTGAATCAAAAATCCGCTTGAACCCCGTACATCGGCACAGGTTTCCGGCAAGCCCTTCGCGAATCTCTTCGATCGTGGGGTGGGGATTCACCGACAGCAACTGCGCTGTCGCCATCAGCATCCCCGGCGTACAGATGCCGCACTGCGCGCCTCCGCATTCAAGAAACGCCTGCTGTATCGGATGCAACTCCCCGACCTTGCCCAGGCCTTCGACTGTTTCAATCCATGCGCCCTCCGCCTGCAGCGCAGGAACCAGGCAACTGTTCACCAGCTCGCCGTTCATCCTCACCGAACAGGAGCCGCACTCGCCTTCACCGCAGCCTTCCTTCGTGCCTGTAAGGTGAAGATCTTCGCGAAGCACGTCCAGCAGCCGCTTCATCGGCGGCGCTTCCACCGCATGCTTCTCTCCATTCACAGTAAAGCTGATCGTTGGCCGAATCTCGCTCATACGGCCGCAGCCTCCGCTTTCAATTCCTGCGCGACCAACTGCGCGAACAGGTCCTCAGGCAAGAGCGGTATCGTGTTGAACCCCACTCCAATCGCATCGCGAATCGCATTCAGAATCGCGGGCGCAGGCCCATCATGCGGCAACTCGCCAATCCCCTTGGCGCCGCATCCGCCAAAGCGGCATGGGATCTCCTCAAAATACACATGAATCGTCGGAACATCCTCAGCCGTCGGCATGATGTAATTCGTCATCTGGTTGTTGGCCATGCGGCCGTCCTTCCAGACGACCTTTTCATAGAGCGCATAGCCGATCCCCTGCGCAATGCCCCCTTCAATCTGCCCACCGGCAAGCACAGGATGCAACACGCGGCCCACCTCCTGCACCGACCAGAATTCTTCTACCTCTGCTGAATAAGTGGCCGTGTCCACCGCCACCTGCGCCACCTGCACCGACCACGCAAACGCCGGGTACGCCTCGCCACGATACTTCTGGTCATCCCAGAAAATATCCTGTGGCGCCTCATACCGGCATAGCGAAACCACCTCACCGTCTTCCTTGCGCAGGCGTTCGCAAGCAGCAAAGAACTCTTCGCGGGTGAAAGTTTCTGTAAGCCCCACACGCTCGCGCAGTGTCCCTACAAGCTGATGCCCCGCGCGCTCAATCAGCTTGCCCACCACCATCGAAGTTCGCGAAGCGACAGTGGGTCCGCTGTTGGGAACTACATTCGTGTCCACAGGAGCCATCTCCACATCGTCGTAATCGATCCCGATAGCCTCGGCTGCAATCTGGCTCAAAATCGTGTTGGTCCCCTGGCCGAACTCCGTGTTCGCCACCAGCACACGCACCTTGCCCTCCGGCGTCACGTCGATGCCCGCCAGCGAATTCAGATAGCGTTCACCCGACCCCGTGAATCCCGCGCCGTGATAAAAAGCAGCGACCCCCAACCCTCGCTTCACTGCGCTGCCGGGGTTTTCTCGCACGAATCGCTTGCGGCACGGGTAGTAGTTGCTCTCACTCAGTGCGCGGTCGAGCAGCTTATCCAGAATCACCGGCTCGCGCATCACCTGCTCGGTGGCCGTCGTGTCTCCATCATGCAGGAAGTTCCGTCGCCGCAGTTCGATTGGATCCATGCCGATCGCCGCTGCAATCTCGTCCATGTGCCGCTCGATGGCAAAGATCGCCTGCGGCGCACCAAAGCCGCGAAACGCTCCGTAAGGAACCGTGTTCGTCGCCCATGCTCGCGACTTTACGCGAACATTCGGGCAAACATACGGCCCCGGCGAATGCAGCGTCGCCCGCGACAGCACAGTCGAAGACAGC
>Ga0182013_10008710_pt1 | contig 10856 bp, 4 predicted proteins | sample 612S2MmetaG_FD_120487 | JGI IMG/M metagenome (GOLD analysis project Ga0182013, IMG submission 120487) | Permafrost microbial communities from Stordalen Mire, Sweden - 612S2M metaG | ecosystem: Environmental > Terrestrial > Soil > Wetlands > Permafrost | place: Sweden: Stordalen | collected...
GCAGCCCTTCGCACACGTCCATTCCGTTCAATGCCTGCCAGGCCGTGATCCAGTATTGCTTGGAGGGCAGCGCCAGCACGAAATGGCAAATCACCCAGCCGCCGAAGATGCCCACAAAGTCGCCGATGATCACGAGAAGTGGCAGCATGAAGCCGGTGGCGATCAGGCGCGGAGTTACCAGCTTCTGCAGCGGATCGGTGCCCAGCGCGCGCATGGCGTCGATCTGTTCGGTCACCTTCATGGAGCCGAGTTCGCTGGCGATGCCGGAAGCGTTGCGGCCGGCCACCATCACCGCCGTCAGCACCGGCCCCAGTTCGCGCACCAGCGTGATGGAGACCAGTTGGCCCGTCTTCCCCACCTGGCCGTAAGTGGCCAGTGCATGGTACATCTGCAGCGCCATCACCGCGCCGCTGAAGAATCCCACGATCACCACGATCAGCAGGCTGCCCACCCCGATGGTGTCCATCTGGAAGGCGATATCGTCGGAGTAGTGCGGACTCCTGACGATGTTCCGGAAGGCCCGGCCGGCCAACAAGGAAAATTCCTGAATCGATAGGACAGGCTCTTTCAGAAAATCCAGCAAGTGAGATTCGGTCCCCGCCCTCCGATGCTACCATAACTAGGAAGAAAGCCATCCATGAAGGGCCTCACCGACATCCCCGGGATTCGTGTCGGCCACGTTTCGGACTATCGGGCGATCACCGGGTGCACCGCGATTCTCTGCCCGCAGGGCGCGGTCGGCGGCGTCGATATCCGCGGGTCCGCCACCGGCACGGAAGAGACGCCGGTCCTCGATCCCGGCCACGTCACCCCGCAAGTACATGGCATTCTGCTGGCGGGCGGCAGCGCGTTCGGGCTGGAAGCGGCGTCCGGCGTACGGCGCTATTTGGAACATCAGGGCGTGGGCTACAACACGGGCGCGGCCAAGGTTCCGATTGTGCCCGCGGCCATTCTCTACGACTTGGCTATCGGACAAGCCGGCGTGCGGCCCACCGCCGCCATGGGCGAAGCGGCCGCCGCGGCAGCCACTGCCGACGCCGTGAAGGAAGGCTCGGTGGGCGCGGGCACGGGCGCCACGGTCGGCAAAATCCTGGGGATGCGGCAGGCCATGAAATCGGGCGTGGGCGCCTTCACCGTCACACTGCCGGGCGGCGTGATGGTATCCAGCCTGGCCGTGGTCAACGCGTTCGGCGATGTGCGCGACCCGGCCACCGGCAAGATTCTGGCCGGCGCGCGTACCACCCCCGAGGGCACGGACTTCATCGACACCCAGGAGCAAATGAAGCGCGGAGCCGCCGGGGGCTTCGCGGTCCGCAATACCACCCTGGTGGTGGTGGCCACCGACGCGCGGCTCACCAAAGTGCAAGCCACCAAGCTGGCACAGCAGGGCGGCCTCGGCATGGCGCGCACCATCTACCCGGTGAACACCATGTTCGATGGCGATATCGTCTTCGCGCTCTCGTTGGGCGACCGGCAGGCCGACGTCAACACCCTTGGGGTGGCTGCGGCCGAGGCGGTGGCGGAGTCGATTGTGCGCGCCGTCAAGTTGGCGAAGACTCTCGGCGGCGTGCCCGGTTTGGGGTAAGAGCCGGCTGGCGTGCTTTCAGGAGACAATCGTATGAAACTCGGGTCTATCGTTGCTCTCTTCCTCACGGCTTTCCTGGCGTCTTGGACCCCGGGCTTTGCGCAACCCGCCGATTCTAATGTCACATTCGAGGCCGCTTCGGTGAAGCCGGCTGGTCCTCCGGTTCCCGGAGAGACGGGCGGCATGCGCGGTGGCCCTGGAACCGGCGACCCCGGCCGAATAACGTTTTCGCGGGCGACGCTGTCCGATCTGCTGGCCCGCGCACATGACGTATGGCCCGACCAGATCTCGGGTCCAGCATGGCTCACCGATCGCTCGGAATACGCGTATCGCATCGACGCCACGCTGCCTCCGAATACCACTATGGAGCAGTTCCGGTTGATGTTCCGGAATCTACTGGCGGAGCGATTCCACGTAAGACTCCACCACGAAACCAGGACCCGCCCCGGTTACGAACTGGTGGTGGCCAGCGGCGGGCCGAAGCTGAAGGAGTGGACTCCCGCTACCAATGCGGCGGCGGGCAAACCCAGCGTCGACGGGACTGGATTTCTGAGACTGCCTCCGGGCGCGACCGTGGGCTTTATCATGCCCAGGGGTGGAGGCGTGGCCCCGATTCGGATGACCTATCGAGAGACCATGGCTATGTTCTGCCGGGCGCTGGGGGCCGACATCAATATTTCGAATGGAGCGCCTATCGCCAGCCCGCAAGCTCGCGTAGTCGATAAGACGGGGCTGACGGGGACCTATGAGTTCACGCTCGAATTCGCGGGGTCGATCGGATCGTCCGGAATGATGCCATCCGCGCCGGCGGGCGGCGAGCCTGGCGCGCCTCTTGCAAGCGATCCCGCCGCGGATATTTTTACCGCTGTCGAGAAGCAGCTCGGCCTCAAGCTGGTGAAGGTCAGAGACATACCGGTCGAAATGCTGATCGTCGACAGCGCCGGCAAAGTCCCCACTGAAAACTGACCGAATTTTGCCGGCTGGCAAGAACCGCTTGCTGGCGCGCGCGGCTCGGTAACAGTCACGCCTGATTCCACGGAACTTGTTACCGAGCCGCGACCGCAAGGGAGCGGTTTCTTAAGTTTCGCGACAGAAACTAGTTAGCGGACATCTCGGTGAGCTTCGGTGGGGCAGGCTTCAGCCTGCGGCGGACTTCAGTCCGCCCGTCGCAGGTTTCACATCGCTCGCGGTAGGGCGGGCTGAAGCCCGGGGTCCCCTCTGGGGAAGACTAAGTCTGCCCCACAGCTCAGGAATCAAGAATTTCCCGTTCTGTCAGAAGAAACTGAACAGCATTGGTTCGTCGCGCCCCTTCTTAGTTCTTACTTCTCCGCGCTCCGCACCACCTGCACCGGCCCCAAAAGCCCCGAGGGCAACAAAGGCGAGCCGGCCTGGTAGAACTGCTGCGCCGTATATGTATACTTCTTCGCGACATCGGGCTGTTGATCGCCGATCAGACGGTTGACCCACAGGTTAGTCACCTTGATCTGCAGTGTATTCGCCCCCGGTTTCAACGCCGAGGTCGCGTCTACCCGGAATGGCGTCTTCCACAGAATGCCGAGAGGTTTGCCGTTGACCGAGACCTCGGCGAGGTTCTTCACGTCGCCTAAGTCGAGCCACAACTTAGCGCCGGTCTTGAACCAGTCCGCCGGCGCCTGAATGGTCTTCGTGTAAGTGCCCGTGCCGGAGAAGTACTTCACTCCGGCGTCGGAACTCTCGCTCCACGAAGAAAGCTCGTTCAAGCCGATCTTCTCGGGCGCCCCACGGTTGGCTTGGAAGGCCACTTCCCAGGGGCCGGCCACCGTGGTCAGCATGCTTTCCACCGGCTTGGACACAGTGCGCGACGGCGCGGCCGCCGCTTTTCGGAATACTACGAAGACCGCATCGTTCGGCTCCAGGTTCAGCGAAACGGTAGTGCGCCCGCCGGCAGTGGTATAGGAAGCCGGCTCGGTCGCCCCCGTGTCCGCATGCCATAGTTCCGGCGCTTTGCCGGTCACGCGGAAAGTGGCTTCCAGCGTCTCCACCCGATGGTTGGTATTGTCCACCCAGTAAATCTCGCCATCGGCCAGTTTGCGATGTACGAAGAACAGGCTGGTGTCCTGCTGCGGCTTGGTATATTCGAAGTCCGGCGCGGCTTTCAAATCCGCCAGCGCCTCGCCAATCGTCCCGCTGCCGTACACCTTTCCTTTGCCGATGCCCGGTCCCCAGAGCTGGTCGGCGAGCGTCTTGAACTCCGCCTGGTCGTCGGCCTGACTGGGCGAATCGGTCGGCTTGGGGCCCACTACCACGGCGCCGGCGCTCACCAGATCGCGGATCTTGCGCAGCACCGCCACCGGCATGTGCCGGCTGTTGGGGTCGAGCGCCAACACCCGGTAACTCATGCCGGTTGTAGTTGTGATTTTCCCGTTGGTCACCGCCAGGCGGTTCTTGAGCGCGTCGGCATTGACGTAATCGAAATTGTAGCCGGCCGGGATCGCGGGCGGCGTGGCGCCGAACAGGGCGGTGATGTTGGAATCCTCGCCGTAGTAATAGACAATGTCGGCAACGAACTTACCCTGTTGGAGCATGTAGGAGCTGCGGGCCAGGTAAGTGGTCCAGGGCTTCGCCAGTTCCGCCCAAGTCTCGTGGCGCGTGAACCACTGCCCAAACGGTCCCAAGCCCAGGCCCGGAAACTTGTCGTTCACCGGCTGGTGAACCGAGGTATGGATGACGAAGCGGTTCAGGCCCATGGCCAGTTCCCGATCCGCCGTGGGCTTGAGCGTCTCCGGAGAGAAGGTCCACGCGCCGGCGCCCGCGGTGAGGGATTCGGCGGCCACCAGGTTCTGCCCGTAGATGTGGGCCACCGACGCGGATTCGCGCACGTCGGCATCGTACTGCGCGCTGCTTCTGCCGGCCTGCGCCGTCCACATGGCGCTCATCGGCACGGCGGCGCTGCGTTTGACCTCCATGCCGTCCCCAATGAAGGCCCGGCCGGATTCGTGCGATTCGCTGTAGCGCGCCATCCCGCGTTCTTTCAGAATGGCGGTGAGCTGGTCGTAATGGTACTCGGCGGTCATTTCACCCAGGGTCTTGCGGAAGTCCCACAGGAAACGGTCGCTCGCCTCGGCGCTCTCCACCACCCGGCCCGTCAGCACCGGCAGCCAGGGACGCATGTCGTAACCGCGGCGCTTGTTGAACTCGGCGATCATGTCGTTGGTCCAGTTGGCGACACCGGCCTCCCAACTATCGGTGATCACGTATTGCAGGCCCCGCTTACCCATCAGCGGGCCCACCGTGTCCTTGTACTGATTCAGGTAATTGTCGAAGTACGCTTTGACGTACCGGGGGTTCATCTTGTCCACTTCAAGTCCGGTGGCCTCCGGGGAAGCCGGCGAATTGTGGGCTCCTGTCAGGGAATAGCCGAAGCGGACCACCACCCACCGTCCCGCCGGCGGCGTCCAATCCAGCGTGCCGTCGGCGTGCATCTTTGAGGTGAGATCGATAACGTCCGCCTTGCGCACGGCATCCGCCGCCGGTACGGCCGGAGTGGCCATGGCGTAGATACCCGTGGCCGCCGAGAACGCTGCCTTTTCCTGGAACCGGTTGACGGGCATGGCCGTGTGCAGAACCAACTCGGCGATCTGCGTTCCGGCGGGAGCCACCGGTTGAGCTGCGCGGCCTTGCGCCCCTGCTGGAGCGCCAGCCCCTGCCCGGGCCGAGGCCGGCGGCGCCGGGGTGCGCACCGTCACGCGGAAATACCGTGCGGTCACAGCCGGAAACGCGATGGTGCGCGCGCCCGCGGGAATCGCGGCAACGTTGCGGAACTGCTGGCCGTCGTCGCTCGATTCCAGTGCCTGATTGTCGCCGCCACGGCCGCCGAAGCCCCTTCCGCCGCCTCCACCGGCAATGAAGGTGAGCCCGGAGACGCTTTGGGGACGCGGAAACTCGATCCGGACCCAAGCCTTCTGATCCACCGGAGCGGCCGGCAGCAGGGTGGTCTTCGAAAGGTCGCCGCCGGCCAGCGCCGCTATGTCGAACGTGCCGCCGCTGGAAGTCACTTTGGCCTGCAGTTCGGTGAGCGTGCGGTCGCTCTCAGGGTCGCGATATGCCACTACCACGCTGTCCGCGTAGAAATCCTGGGGCGGCGCGGCACCTTCCCCTCCGCCGCCGCGCCCGCCGCCCAGGCTCTGATACGGTCCGGTCGTAAATGGCGGTTTGGGCAGCGCGCCGGTGAACGGATGCCCCCCTTCCACGCGGGTCTCGCTCCACACGTACTTCTTCATGGCCTGCGCGGGAGGCACCCACGGGCCGCCACTCTCGCTCCATCCCGGCGAACCGGCGATGGCCATCTCCAGCCCCAACTGGTCGGCCAGCGTAGCGGCGTATTTGAAGGCGTCTTTCCATTCCGGCGTCATGAACACCAGGCGCTTTTCCACGATTTGAGGCGTATTCAGACCCGCGTCAAAGTTTTGAAAGCCTCCAATTCCAACCCGCTTCATCCATTCCAGGTCGGCCTTGATGCCTTCCTTTGTGATGTTGCCGCTCATCCAGTGCCACCAGACGCGCGGCTTTGCGCTATCCGGCGGGTTTTGGAAACCTCGCAGGAGCGCATCGCCCGAGTTCTGCGCGGAGACAATCCATGCCCCCAACATTGCCGCTGCCAACGCAGCCCAACCGAGTCTGCTTCTTCGCATGAGTGCTCGCCTCTTCAAAGATGGCTTTGCATGTGGACCACGCCACCGGCCATGCCCGCAGCTTCGAAGGCTGCGATAGAGCGGGCCGCTTCACACGCCCGGTCCTGCACGGCGCCAAAACCGAACTTCAGCATTATAGTAGCGCCGGGAAGCCATTACCGGATTCACCTTTTGAAAGGGAAAATGTTTTGCAATGCGACACAGACGCACCCGGAAATGGCGGCCCGGATCGGTAAAAACCTTTCAAAAATACGCAATTGAGAGAATAGCGGTTTTTGTTCTTGAAATCTAAACTTGACCGTGATAGCATCCTCCCGGCGAAAAGTAATGAGGCTTCGCCAAACCTGGTGCGGCCAAGCTGATGATCCGATCGAGAAAAATACAAAAGAGGATTTATTCGGCTTGAAATGTGAATGAGCTTGCACTAGCATCGCTGCGGGAGTTGTAAGGGGATCTCCGATTCCAGCGAGTCGTCTTCTCGGGGAATCGACTCCACCCGGCTCGCGGGTGGACGACGGGGTTCAGAACAGCGGCGTAGGCGCGGTCGGGGCGATGGCAGTCGGCCGAAAGGCGGATGCTTGCCTGCCGATCGTGTTCACGGGTGGGGGCGACTGTTCCACGTACAGGAAAGTCGGGAGGTTAATCGTGCGGAAACTTCTAACGTTTACGGGCATACTGCTTTTGTTGCTGGCCGTGTTGCCGGCCGCAAACGCCCAAAGTGTCACGGGACAGGTTACGGGCACCGTGGTGGATCCGGCTGACGCGGTCGTGCCGGGAGCTGCAATCGAGTTGATCCACGACCTGTCTCACACGGTCCATAAATTCACCACGGAAACGAACGGGACGTTCATTTTTACCGGCCTCGTCCCGGGAACCTATACCCTTCGCGTCGACAAATCGGGCTTTAAGGCCTACGACCAAAACCAAGTTACGGTCTCGATGCAGGAACGCGTCGACCTGCACGAGATTCACTTGCAAGTGGGCGAATTAAGCTCCAAAGTGGAAGTCACGGCCGACGCCGTCCACGTGGCCACCGAAAGTGCCGACCGTTCGATCGATATCGACCTGACGCAGATCGACGATACGCCGACGCGCGGCCGGAACCCGGTGAACATCATCATGACGCTGCCCGGTGTGCAGACGGTCGCATCGAACGACTATCGCGGCTGGAACGGCGGCGCGATTCCCGGAGTCAATGGCGGCCAACAGGGCCAGGTTATCCTCAACTATGACGGGGCGCCCAGCCAGGACTCGGGCAACCTCAACCCAGGCTATATCTCCCCCAGCATGGACGCGATCGGCGACGTCAAGATCATGGCCACCAATTACACCGCCGAGTACGGCGGGCGTACGGCCGGCCAGTTGACCCTGGTCACCAAGAACGGTACGGCGCAGTTCCACGGCACCGGTTACTGGTATTATCGCGACGAATCGCTCAACGCCAACTATTTCTACTACAACCTGACCAACGTGGTCAGACCCCGGTACCGCTACCAGAACCCGGGCGGCACCATCGGCGGCCCGCTGATCATTCCGGGCACCAGCTTTAACAAGTCGCGGCAAAAGCTGTTCTTCTTCTTCTCCTACGACAAGCTGTTCAACAGTACCACCAGCATTGCCAGCTACACCATGCCTTCCCTGCTGGAACGGAGCGGCAATTTCTCGCAGACCGTGACCACAACTGGCACGCTGGTCCCGATCACCGATCCCACTACGCAGGCGCCGTTCCCCGGCAACATCATCCCCGCCTCTCGCATCAGCGCGCAGGGCCAGGCGATGCTGAATCTGTTCCCGAACCCGTCTCCACTGGGCTTGGGCCTGGATCCGACGGGCAACCGCCAGTACAACTTCCAATTTGCGGCCATGCAGTTGAGGCCGCTGGACGACAAGATTCTGCGGGTCGATTACAACCCGTCCTCGAAGATAACCACCTACGCGCGCCTCTTGCAGGACTCCCAGGCGCAGAACGGCTACAACACCACGGTTGGACCTCCCGGCGGCGCCTGGGGGCAATTCCCGGACAGCTACCACGTGCAGTCCGCGGGCGCTCTGGGCACCCTGATCTACACTGCGCGTCCGACCCTGATCGACGAAATCAGTTGGGGCATCAACCGCGGCAAGCAGGGCGTCAATCCGCTGACCAGCACCAGCTCGGACACTGCCGTCGGCGGCGCCAAGACCTACGCGCAGAGCCTGCTGCCGCTCACAGACTCCAGCGGTAACGCACTGACCCTGCCGCGTATTAACCAAGGCAGTAACACCCTTAACCTGTTGCCGGGGGTGAACTTCGGTTTCCCCTCGACCGGCTTCAGCGCTCAATCCTCCGGCCAAGGCATTACCAACGCCCCGACGTTCTCCAATGACCCCCGCTGGCCCTTCTCCGGCACGGACCAATTGCAGACCTTGCAGGACAAGGTGTCCTGGGTGACCGGTTCGCACACGTTCAAGGCCGGTTTCTACTACGAGCGAATGGCGCGGAACGTGAGCGTGTACTCGGTGTACAACGAATCCGGAACGTACTATTTCGGCAGCGACAAGTCTAGCCCGCTGGACACCGGCTACCCGTACTCCAACGCGCTACTCGGCAGCATCTTCGCCTACGGCGACGACAGCGCGAAGCTGACCAACCACGCGCACTACTCTCAGTTCGAGTGGTACGTGCAGGACACTTTTAAGGCGACCCGGCGTTTGACTTTCGACTACGGCCTACGCTTCTACCGCGTGGGCGACCTGAACTCGGAGCGTAACCACCTGGGCCTGTTCCAAGCGGCCGCCTACAACGCGTCCCAGGCCGGCCAGTTGCTCTACCCGTCGTGTTCGATCCAGACCTCCTCCACCTGCCCGACGGCCGACAAGATCGCTGTCAACCCCTCGACCGGTGCGACCTTCTCGTATGTGCGGCAGGGCACGTTCGACACCTCGTCCTATGCGTCCAACGGCTTCCCGTGGACCGGCATCCAGTATTACAACACTCACTTCTTTAACGTGTCTCCGATTCGACTCGGCCCGCGCCTGGGCTTCGCCTGGGACGTGTTCGGCGACGGCAAGACCGCTATGCGCGGCGGTTTTGGCATTATCGTAGGCCGCAACTGGGACGTGGACTATATCGGCGCCCTGAGCGCGGGCCAAGGCCCCTTGATGGTGCCGCCCTACTTCCTCTCGCCGACCACCGTCTACACCAACTTCCAGAGCTTGGCCGGTTCCGGGTCGTATTACACGCCGCAGAACCTCATTGGCGGCACTCCCAATGAGATTCCGGAGTCGACCTACAACTGGAGCTTCGGCGTTCAGCACGAAATCGGGTGGGGCATGATTGCGGACGTTTCGTACGTGGGCAATTCGCTGAAGAACGGCTTCGCCGAAGATTACGACAGCAACGCCGTCGCACCGTTGACCACCTGGAAGCCTTCGGGCTGCGCCAATCCGATTGTGGTGAGCGGCATTTCGGCTGGTTGCCCCCAGTCGCAATTCATCGACCCGACCACCAACCCGGCTAACCCCGGCTACTACTCCACCAATCTGATCCGGAACATGGTCGGCTACAAGACCGTCGGCAATGTCATCGACTATACCGAAAATATCAGCAACAGCTACAACTCGCTGCAGACGCAGTTGAACCGGCGCATGGGGAAGTTCCAGTGGAACCTCAATTACACCTTCTCCCGGACCATCGTCTTCAACAACGCCAGCAACACCACGGTCCTTCAGTTTGTGAATCAGGAACTGACGAAAAACGTGGCCAACCGGCGGCACGCCATCAACTTCAACATGGGTTACGATTTGCCGCAGGTGAGCCCGAGGCTCCACAGCGATTTCGCGAAAGGGTTTTCGAAGATCGTTCTGGACGGCTGGCACATCAACGGCAACGGCGCCATTTACGCCGGCACGCCGTACACCGTAAGCTGCAGCGCCACCGGTGCGCCGTCGCAGTACTGGACCGGGACGCCGACCGCATACCTGCCGTTCCGCTGCGAAATGGGGTCACAGCCCTTCCTGCCCGCCGGCCAATACCCGTCATCCACGCTCACTACGCGTCTGCAGGTGCCGCTGAACGCCGCCAACTTCACGCTGCCGCCGGCCAACTCGCTGGGCATCGGCAATACGCCGCCGACGCTGTTCTACGGCCCGTGGTTGTGGAACCTGGATTTCTCTTTGGCCAAGATGACCCAGATTAAGGAGAGGGCAACTCTCGAATTTCGCGTCGAGGCATTCAACACGCTGAACCACTTCAATCCGAGCAACCCGAACACTTCGCTCACCTATAACTTCGCCACCGGGGCTCAGACCAATTCGGCTTTTGGCAGCATTACCAGCCAGCAGGTCGATCCTCGCCACCTGGTCCTTTCGGCGCGCATCCGTTTCTAGAAGCGCGAAGAGTCCACCAACAAAATCGGGGCAGGCCGCAATCGCGAGCCTGCCCCGTAGTTTTTTCGCCGCCCCTTCGATTCTCCGGTAGAAGTTCGGAACTCCTGATGTCGCCCCGCAATTTCTGTCTGGCGGGGAAAATGGGCTGAGCCATTCCTTTCGATGGCGAGAGCTTCGCAGGTGGGGCAGGCGGTGCTCGCCTGCCCGCCCGCACTGAATTAGGCCCGCTGCTCGAA
>Ga0182013_10008711_pt1 | contig 10855 bp, 11 predicted proteins | sample 612S2MmetaG_FD_120487 | JGI IMG/M metagenome (GOLD analysis project Ga0182013, IMG submission 120487) | Permafrost microbial communities from Stordalen Mire, Sweden - 612S2M metaG | ecosystem: Environmental > Terrestrial > Soil > Wetlands > Permafrost | place: Sweden: Stordalen | collected...
CCTATGCTGGAGTGTTTCAATCCACGCGCCCCGTACGGGGCGCGACTCGATCTGCGGGACAATGGCCTTCGCTTGCTCGACGTTTCAATCCACGCGCCCCGTACGGGGCGCGACGGCTCTACTGTAACAGCTTTGATTTCTGCATCCTAGCCTGGGGAATGCGCGAACCTCAACAAGAAAGCATGAGCAGAGAACTTCGTGAAAATGAGTATCGACGTGCAAATTATGTGAAATGAGAGAGAAGGCGCAAGCGCGAACCTCCTGGGCATGAGCTGTGAACTTGACATTCGCGCTAAAGAATGAGGGGGCCTTCTGGGTTGTATCCGGGCTTCGCGCCAACGTGCTCCACGCGCCTCTGCCAGTGTGCTCCCAAAAAGTAGAAGCGCAGGCTGTCGGTTGCTGGGTCGATGATTGCCAGCAACTTGGCGCGAAACACGACCCACATGGCGGGGTCCAGGAGACATTCAAAGACCGAGAACTGCACCCGCTGACCATGATTTTGACACAGTTTGGCAATTTTGCGGAGGCGGTGTTTTCCTCCCTCGGACTCGGTTCCCATGTCATACGTCACCAGCACCATCATGTTTTGTCACCTCCAGATAAAGGCAGGGTAGGCGTCGAGGTCGCCGCGCAGGTGACGGGCCAACAGGAGCGCCTGCGCGTAGGGAACCAGGCCAAAAGGGACGCGTTCGTCCAGAAATGGATGGAGGATTTCCTCCTGCTTGCGCAACTGCCATGCAACCAAGACCTCCTTGCGCGTAGTATCGTCCATGGTCACCCCACCGGACTCCGCGCGGGAGAAGCCGTTTCCGGCCACCTGACGGCGGTTGATGAGAGTCAGGGCTAGCCTATCGGCCAATACTGGGCGCAACTCCTCCATGAGATCCAGAGCAAGGCCAGGCCGACCGGGGCGGTCACGGTGAAGAAATCCGACGGTAGGATCGAGGCCGACCGTTTCCAATGCGGAAGCGATATCGTGTGCCAGCAGCACATAAAGGAACGAGAGCAATGAATTGACGTTGTCGAGCGGCGGACGACGGCTGCGCCCGCGAAAGAAGAACTCTTCCTTCTGGTGCAGAATGAGTTCGTCAAAAACATTGAAATATGTTTGTGCGGCGTCCCCTTCGACCCCACGCAAACCGTCGAGTGAAGGCGTCGACTCGATCAGGCGCAACGATTGGCCAAGTTGGGTAGAAGCACGATCCATCGCCTCTGAAGAGTGCTCACGGCCAGCGCGTAACAACGAAGTCCGGCTGTTGGCGATCTTCGCCAGCAGGATGGATTTTGCGATGGCGGTGGAACCCACGTCTTGATCGGCACGGCGGTACTGCTCGCGGCGCAACAGAACGTTTCCGTGGATCGGCCCTTGGATGCGGGCCAGAAAACGCCCGTATTCGGTGAGGAAACTCACGCCGACGTTGTGCTCGGCACAGAACCCCATCAGCGGAGGACTCATGGAGACCAGTCCGAAGCAGACGATGCCCTCCAGCGTATGGATTGGCACACGAAGCCGCGTTTCATGCTCGACGCGAACGAGGACGGTCTCGCCATCCTTACTGAGATAGGCATTGGGGATGGTGACATAGAGCGTATTGAGGAGTTTTCTCATCGGGGATGGTCCTCATCTTGAGCGGCTTTGTCGTTGGGAGACTGTCGGAGATTGGCTTCGACGGCGCGGGCCAGATAACGGGACGCGCTGAGCGATTCGACGGCCTTGGGCAAGCAGATGGGCTTCATGGAGCAGCCTTCGCACTTTTTCGCGTAGACGGCGAGTGGTGTCTTTTCAGATTGAAGAATCTGGTGCATGCGCGCGGCGAAGCGCTCAACCTCTTGACGAAGCGGCTCGTCGAAGTTCACCACTTCGCGGCGCTTTGCTTTGCCGTCAAAAACGGCCCCGGCAGGAACGGGCACTTGCAGCATCTCTTCCAAGCACAGCGCCTGCGCGCAAAGCTGTATTCGATAGGCCACGCTGCCGTGCTGGTCGCGGGTGCGCTTGTACTCGACCGGATACGGCTTCCAAAGCCCTCCGCGGCGCGGCATAGGAACACCAGGCTCTGCCGATGCGCAAGGCAGAAACTCGACAATGTCCGCTTGCCCAGAGATGCCAAGGCGAAAGGACCGCAGCGGAAGAGTCCGCCTCACCAAGACACCGGGCCGGGATTCAATTTCCGCCGAGTGCGCTTTCTCATGGAGAAGTTTTCCCTCGGCGGTGAAAAGGTTCTCCTCCCACTGCCGCTCCAGGTGGATCAGTGCCCAGCGCCGTTCGCAAAAGGCGAGATGCTGGAGGCCGGAAAGCGGGAGGAGTTCCTCTTCTGTGTACATAATGTTCCGCCTGGGCTGCGACGGGTCTATGCCAGTCCGTCGACGAAGGTAATGCCTTCCGGCAGTGAGCTGGGATCGGGAAGCGTCACCGTGTAGTCGGTGAAAGCGCGCGGGCTTTCCACGTCCGCCTTCTTTTCGACCTTGATCGACTCGAAGAGCCGTTGCGCCTGCGCGTTGCCCAGTTTGCTCTCGTGCTTGAAGATGTAAAGCCCGCGCGCGGACATGGTGCCCCGCGCCGCGGAGCGATCCATCTCAAACAGATTGGCGAGCGCCTTCCATAGGAGCGCGAGATCGTCTTCGTGGAAACCAGTCTTGGCGGCAAAGACTGGGTTGATATAGCCATGCGCGAGATACAGGCCGTAGGGGATGGTATGCTTGCGGCCCAACGTCCCAGTGCCGGACTTGATGTCCTTCTCGCCCGTAAATGCCTGGCGTGAGATGGTGTGTTCGGTCGGGAGAATCCGGTCAATGGAGCGCGCAAAGGTGATTTGCGCCGGACCGCGCACTTGTCCGCAATTGAACTCCGTCGTGCTCATCACGGCTCCGAAGGCACGCACATCGAAGAAGTTCTGGCACATCCACTGACGGGCCTTCTCGATGTCGGTCGGCTTGGTGTCCTTGCCTTTGGCTTCGATCTTGTCCTCGCCGGTCAATTGTTCAAACGGCTGGCGCTGGTTGCTTTCAAGCGTATTGCCGCTCAGTACAAAGATGCCGTATCCACGCTCTGCCTTGTCCCCCGTTGTCTTGGCGTAGCGCACATAATCGCGGATCTTGCGCTTGAGGCAAACATCGGAGACAAGTCCATGGAACGTTTCGGGGTCAAAGCGCGGGCTGTTAACGGAGTCCGGGTCCCCGTTTGGGTTGCCGTCCTGGCAGTCGAACAAAAAGACAAAGTCGTAGCGGTTTTCAATCGTGCTCATTAGTTGCTCTCCTCATCGCGGGTTTCATTCATTGCTTCGTTTGCAGATTCATTGGCGGCAGCGTTGGCTAGCTTGCGCTCCTGCGCCTGTGTACGCGACCGTGCGTTCTGGTGGTAGTAGCCAAGGACAAAGAGACCTTGGCCTTCGAGCCCGAGCTTCCCCGGGAAGGCGCCTGCGTTCGTTGGTCGCAGCAGGGCATGCAACTCCTGAAGTCGCCGGTCGATGGCATACGCGGCAGGCGGGTTGTCTCTGCGCAGCTTGCGCAGATGTTTTTGTGCAAGGCTCTCAATCTTCGGGAAAGCAACAGCAGGGTATGTAGATGCCAAGGCAAAGTAGCGATCCAAAACCGACGAGTTCACTTCGCTCTCGCTCGATGCGCGTTGCAAGCCCTCAAACTCCGCCATCAATCGCCCACAAACATAGGCCGGATAAGGGCATGTTGGGTCCAGTCCTTCACTCATTTCGCTTTGTCCTTTCTGTATAAACATATCGTTGATACACATACGAACCAGGCCGATGGGCACGCGCAGCCGGGCCAGCGACATGGGATCGTCCTTCTTGTCTCCGGCTTTGGCTTTGTTTTTGGAATCGAGTCCGCCGGGATGTCGCAAGCGCGTCAGCGCTGTCGAAAGCACGGACTGGCCAAGTGGCAGTCCTTCAATGCCTCGACGAAGCAAGGCAAGAACGGTGTGGTCATTCGGCTCGCCATCGCGAGCCAGCGCATAAAGCAACTGCCAGAGACGAACGGGATTCGGTTCTTCGCCGGAATATCGCGGGTACTCGACCCTCAATTGCCGATGCCAGTTTTGGAGGTTGAACTTCACGCGTGTGAGCGCAAGGTCCGCCCAGTGGCGCACACGTAGCCGTCCGCCATTGCCGGAAACGGCGGCCATATAGAAGCGGTTCGTGTCCGGGTTTGCAGCAGGGTCGAAGCGGAGCAAATCTTTCACTTGCTGCGGATCGGCCCGATCCATCACGTCGATTACATTGATGTCCGCAGGGTTCTTGAGCCAGTATAGGAACCCAATACCGGCAATGTCCTTGCGCCGCCCCTTGTCTTGCTTGAGCAAATCGTTGAACGCCAGCACATAGGCCAACGCGCGGTCCGGCGAGACGGGACTGTTCCGGTTCTGTTCCCATCCATAGGAGCGGAAGGCCTCTTTATCGAAGGACATCAACGCAACGCCGGACGCCTGGCCCCCGAGACTCGATGCGCCTTTGATTTTTTCGTGCGTGGGAGCAATGGGGCCAAGTTTTCCGGAGATCATGCACTCGCCCTCGCTGCCTTCCATGCGTTCGGCAAATTCACGCTGATAATGATCACGCCAAAACTGCTGAATGGTCTCGCAATCCGCCAGCGGCCCGCCTACGGAGAGAGCGACGAGAGTGCCGGGTTTCGCGTCGCGCAATGCGTTGCGCGCCTTCTCCACTTCTTCCGCATTGACATAGAAGAGGACACAGGATTGAAGCGCAGCGTCTCCGGTTTCCGTCGCCGCCTTGCCGATAAGTTTGACAAAAGCATCGTGGTGCTTTTCGGCCTTCTCTTTGTCGGCGGTTTTGTCCGGAGTCCACGGGCCAATGCCAAGAACGTAGACGATGTCATCGGTCCCCAGCAAAGGATGCTCTCCGCTGTTGCGGTTCACCGGCGAAAACGGCACGCTCATTTGTACGGGAACCTGTACTTGCTTCTTGCCGCGCGTTTCCGTCGTCATGCGTGGGGTCACATTCAGGAACGTGCCCTGCCTGGAGATTTCCAGCAGCCACGGCACGGGCTTCATCTCCCACGCCGGGTCTTTCAACTGTTCGGCGAGATAGTGGTCGGCGTATTCGGCTAGCGCCTGTACGAGCATTCGAGCACCTCCTGGCGCCGGCCTTCATCGGGCAACGCCGTTTCCGGGCGGGTCTCCATCACGCCATTCTCCAGGCGCGCCTCGAAGAACGCGGCGCAGTTGCCGTCCTTAAGAAAGGCAATGTCATAGAGCATCCGGCCAATCTCCATCGAGTCCGGAATGGGCTGGTCGTCGTCGCGCGGAGGGCCAAACTCGGCGGCGAACTCGCGGCAGCCCAGATAAGGCCGCTGGAAGCATTGCCCCCTTTCGACGCGCCGCCGCATCATCTCGACGTACTTCACGGGGGTATTGTCGCCGGAGGTGTCGAAGACATGCGGATAGGCGTCGATCCAGTAGGCGACGTCGCGCAGCAGCGTGGTGTTGCGCGGCGTTCCGTCGGTGCCGTTGCCCGCCCCAGCCACCAGTGGTTCAAAGGTGGAGGCATCGCGCATCCACCGCTTGACGGAACCCGGCGACACCTTGCTCTGGACTTCGTTGCGAAGAACGCTCATCAAGCGGATCGGCTTCAGCACCGTAATGGCGGTCACGATCCAGCGCATCTGCGGACGCCAGCAGATGGCGTCCAGCATGTTGCGCGCCGCCGAGGGCGTCATCACCGGGTAAGAAAATCGTTCAACCTTGGCCTCCGGCCGCGTGAAACACGCAAACTCCCCGGAGACCCGGACGCGAACATTTGGAATGGACATTGATGCGACGCTCCTTGATTACTGCGCCTCTGGCAAATCACCACGATGAACGTTTGGAAAAGATCACACACAGAGTCTATGCGTCCGAAACGGCATTCGGCGGATTGTATATCGCTTGGCAATATGGGCAATATCGAACTGTGCACGAGATCTTCATGCTATAGGATTAACCGCTCCGGCCCGAGATTGAAGACCAACCCCAGCCGGTCATCGTAAGCCTGATCCACGGCGACCCAAATCTCATCCCCGTTTGCCGATGGCAACTGTTCGACAACGCCCTTAGCCTTCTCGAACTCAGAAGGATTCAACCCAACCATGTGGCGCTGCAAGGCGCGACGCAACGAGAGCGTGAGTTCACCCGCCGAACGCAACCGCTCGATCGCCTTCCGCGCATCTTCATCGTCCGGGACAAAAACATCCCGCGTCCGGTTCGAGATCATCTCGAATTCCTGGGCCAGTGAGGCAAAACTCAGTCTATTGCGCAAGTCCAATAGACTCTCTCCGAGATCTGTTCCGCCCACACCGTAGTAGCGCTCGAAATAGTTCCGAATGGCATCGGCGGAGTCCACCTGCACGTCGCCGCCACTTTCGATCTCGTTTTTCACCAGAGCGTCTGTGATTCCAGCCGCCTCTTTGTATTCGTTCGGCGGCAGCTTGTGATCTTCGGGAAGAAAGACCACTACCTTGCCACCGGGCCGTCCCAAGGAGGCCGTGATCTTTCCCTCGCGGTCCGCGCGACCGGCGGCTTGGACGATGGAATCGAGCGGAGCCAGTGCGCGCAGCACTAGCGGAAAGTCCACATCCACGCCCGCCTCGACCAATTGCGTCGAAACCACATGGCACGACTCGCCCGCAGTCAGCCTTTCGCGAATTTTGTCCAACACCCGCAGCCGATGCGCCGCGCACATCCGCGTAGATAGATGAAAGGCACCTCCCGCAGGCAGGCCCTTTTCTTCCGCAACCCGCAACACCTCAGCATAGAGTTGGTTGGCGTGGTCGCGCACGTTCACGATGGCAAGGCATTGGGGTACGGCAACCATGCGTTGCGTCACTTCCGGCCAGCCAATTGCGCGTTCGATCTCCCAGTGAATCTCCGCGCGCTTGAGCGCTTCACGCAGCGATGCGGGGTCGCGAATGATTTCGGTCAGCGTTCCCGGCTCCCAGCGCAAGTCTCTTTTATGTCCCGGCCGCTCGAATGCCGGTTGCGTGGCCGTCGAAAAGACAAAGTTCGTGTCCCAGTCTTCAGCCAGTTCCTTCATCATGTCGAGCAGAGGTCCCAGCAGCCTGCGGGGCAGCGTTTGCACCTCGTCGAGAACTACGATGCAGCGGGCGATGTTATGCACGCGCCGCAAGTCCGAAGGCCGGTTTGAGAACAGACTCTCGAAAAAGCGGACCGACGTGGTCACGATGAGCGGAGCATCCCAGTTCTCGGTCTCCGGACGAAGCACAGGTTCCTGGTATTTCTTTTCCTCCGCGTCTTCTCTGTCGGGAGCGGGAACGAAGTGCGGCTCGTCGTTCTCGACACGCTTCTCCATTAGTTTCTGGAGGCTGCCCGAATGGTGCTCCAGCAGTGCGTCCCGCCCAAAGACTCTGGAATACACCTCTGCGTTCTGTTCAATGATAGAGAGGTAGGGAATAACCACAACGACCCGCCGGAACCGCCCTGGATAGAGCGCCGCTCGCTGCAAGGCAAAGGCCATCGCCGCCAGCGTCTTGCCGCCGCCGGTCGGCACCGAAAGCGAGAAGAGTCTTTGCTCGGACGAGGCCGCATTGAGGCAGTCCTCCAGCACATGCGCGCGCATACGCTTGACTGGCCCATCGGGCGAATTGTTCTGGAGATCGGCAATGTGCTTCAGTAGTATTTGAAGCCGCTCGTCGGCGAGCAAGTCGTCTTGCAACAGCGGCCGTCTGGCGGAGTCCAACCGATCCGCATCCACCAGGCAACTGAAAAGCATCCGCACGAAAAGATCAACCGTTCCCTTCGTTGAATCTGTGGAAGCATCCTGTTGCCTGTCTAGGCAAGAGACGATTCGCCCCAATTCGGAACAGTCTGCGGCAGCCCGCACAAGAATTTTGTCAGCCTCGTCACGATAACGCCGTTCACTGAGCCTTGTTTTATAGTCGCACCAATCCGCCAGTCCGGCGTGATGACCGGCGATGGCCGCCATCACGGTGTTCAGCCTGGGTTCTCGCGTCGCGCCGTCGTGACCAAAATACGCCAGCATAGCCCCGTGGATCGCATGTTGGCAGCGTCCCTGGCCGGTACACAGCATCCGCTGGAAGCAGTCGGAATACTTGCCGAAGTCATGGAGCAACCCGGCGATGCCAGCAAGAGCGGCCAGCCTTCGGTCCACGGGGCGGGCCGCCGAAGCCATAGTCTGCGCCAAGCGTGAGACCGCTTCCAGATGAACGGACAAAGGCTGCCACCCAGCCCTCGAATCAGAACCGGGCAGCGAATTTGGCGCTGAATGCGCCCAATAAAGAATCGGTGGCATCGCAAGTCACCCTATACCCTTCTCTCAGGCGGAGCAAACTGCACATAAGACGTTCCCGATGGACTCACGGCTCCTGCAACAGATGTTATGGCGTTTTATTTTTCGGAAAATGAGATCGCGGCCTACAGAAATTACTGGGCTGCCTGGCTGAAGCCGAAGTTCCGACCGGTTAAGGGATGAGTACTAGTTAGGAAAGGGCAGGACCGAGGGAAGGCTGACGGTTTTCTCCGTCTGATAGCGAATTGGAAACCAGGCGACCGACCAGCATGAAATCCCGCGCGTTTATGCCTTGCCGTATCTGGATATCGATGCGATGGCCGCTTGTTGTTTTCATGCCATGTAATTCTCGAATGGCTTTGCCGAACATCGCCCGTCGACGACTCTTGTACTTGTGCCAACCTGCGACCGGCAGATTCAGCACCTTGATTGTGTCCCTCGCCATTGCCTCACTACTCGGCACGCCCGCCGCTCACTCACTTCGTACTGCTCACGGGCATGCTCTACGGCGCACCGACGTCGCTCCGGGCTTAGAAGTTTCCCTCCGCAATATCCTTGAGGATCTGCTTGTCCAACGACAGCTCCGCCACCAACCGTTTCAACTTGCCGTTCTCCTTCTCCAACTCTTTCAGTCGCTTCGCCTGGTCCATTGGTCCATCTTCAAACCGCCGTATTCCTTCTTAATGCAGATCGTCGCCGATCAGAAACTAGGTGACGCGCTGGGCTCGCAGCCCACCCTCAGCCGCTGGGAGAACGCGCCCTCCGCCCGCGAACTGGTGCGCCTGAACGATCTGCTATGCGAACAGTTCATTCGTCTCTGTGGCGACCAGGTTCGCCAGCGCGGAGAGATCTTACTCGATCTCGATTCCACCGACGATCCCACCCACGGCCAGCAGCAGCTCAGCTTCTTCAACGGCGCCTACGGCCAGCATATGGTTCACCCCATGCTGATCTTTGAACGCCACAGCGGATGCCTGCTGGCAGCGCGGCTACGGCCGGGAAACGCCTCCAGTCACGCCCGCATCGTGCCCATGCTGCTGCGCCTGGTGCCGCGTCTGCAGGCCGCCTTCCCCGGGGTGAAAATAAAACTGCGCGGCGACGCCGGCTTCGCTCTGCCCTTGCTGTACCAGTTCTGCGAGTTCTTTGCCATCGAGTATGCCCTCGGCATTCCCGCCAACTGCGTCTTCAAGCGTCGTGCCGAGCCGCGGCAGAAGCGGCTAAAACGCCGCTATCGCCGTACCCAACTCCCGCAGCGCAGCGTTTCCAGCTTCCGCCACCGGGCCCGCAGTTGGCCGCGCCGGCGCCGCATCTGCTACAAGGTTGAACACTCCGCCGCCGGTACCAACCTGCGCTTTGTAGTTACTAACTGCCCCGGACCGGCCGCCCAGGTCTTCGCTTTCTACAACGATCGCGGCCAGCTTCGGCTGGAATTGCTTCGCGCAGGGATGCCCGCTCGATCTGCTTGTTATGACGGTGCTTCCTTCTTTACCGTCTGTTTCAGTTTCTTCGACGTGCTTGCGCCAAAGTTCACGTCTCCGCCATACGTCACCGTCACAATTGACATGCCCACGGGCAACGCCGAGGTCGTGCAGGTGGCTAAACCGCTGGCTAGAGATTCTGTTCCCAGCACTGTCGTGCCGTCCATAAACATTACGGTTTCTCCATCCGGTGGTGTGGGAACAACCACTGCGGTAAAGGTCACGTCCTGCCCTGAAATAGCCGGATTCGGCGAAGACGTGAGTGCGGTAGTGGTAGCGCTCAGGACGACTTGGCTCACGGCAGCAGACGGGCCGCTACTGCTGGAGTCACCTTGATAAACAGCGATGATATGGTTTGCACCCGGTGGCAATTTCGACGTGGTGTACTTCGCAGACCCAGAAGTGAGTTTCACCGTCGCGAGAACTGTTGTGCCGTTCAGAAACCTAATCTTGCCTGTGGGCGTTCCAGCCAACGACGAGACCGACGCCGTCAGAGTAACCGGCTTTCCAGACACCGAAGGGTTGGTGGATGAAAGTAGTGCAGTAGTAGCCGTGGTATTGAGAAGCACTCCAACAGTACCGTTGCTACAGTTGCTGCCGGTCGCACACATGTTGGCTACCAGTATGTCGGGTTTGCCATCACCGTTAACATCGGCAACGGCTAACGAAGCAGTAGTGTTTCCGCCGGGGCCGTACGACATTGCGGGTTGGAACGTTCCGTCTCCGTTGCCTAATAGAACGCCCACTGTACCGTTTGACTGGCACCTGTCGTCCGAACACTGGTTGCTAACCACGAGGTCGGGATTACTATCCCCGTTCACGTCCGCAACGGCGACCGCATTAGTCGCAAACCCGCCAGAGCCGTAAGGCACCGCCGTCTGGAAACTTCCATCCCCGTTGCCCAAGAGGACACCGACCGTGCCACGTGGACAGTAGTTGGTATAGTAGAACGCGCACTCGTTTGTGACCAATAGATCGGGTTTGCCGTCGCCATTTACATCTGCCACCGCGACAGATAGGGCAGTGTATCCACCAGAATCATAGGGGATCGCCGACTGAAAAGTACCGTCGCCATTTCCCAGCAACACGGCCACTACGCCATCCGTA
>Ga0182013_10008715_pt1 | contig 10850 bp, 7 predicted proteins | sample 612S2MmetaG_FD_120487 | JGI IMG/M metagenome (GOLD analysis project Ga0182013, IMG submission 120487) | Permafrost microbial communities from Stordalen Mire, Sweden - 612S2M metaG | ecosystem: Environmental > Terrestrial > Soil > Wetlands > Permafrost | place: Sweden: Stordalen | collected...
ACGGAAGAGATGACTGCTGCGGGAATCAAAGTCGCTCAGATGGCTTTTCAGGGAAACGGAGAGCAAGCAGAGCGCAAATGGAGCTAAGTTATTGATTCTTTGGCTCCTCAGGTAGGACTCGAATCAACAATCAAACGTACTTTCAATAACATGCAGGTCAGCGGATGACACCTCAGACCGTGAAAAGCAGTCGTAATCCGATAAACAGAGCGCAAATAGAGCGCGTCTTTACGGCCTGTCTGTCGTTGGATTCCCGCCTACAACTCTCCGTCCGCCATAGGTCATTCTCAGCACAACCTCTACGGTGTCGAGGGAGCCACGCCATACCCGGAGACACAAACATCCTTCGGATGATGGGCCAAGGGGCCTGTATGGAACGCGTTTGCTTTCAGTCGGATAGAGCGGAGTAAGGAAAAGGAAAGAGCCGAACGCCATCTGCATTGAAATCCGCGACGATTCTGCTACAACAAGCTCATGCTCCGTTCGCTGAAGCTCTTGTTCGATCTGATCGTTCAGTCTTGCTGTTCTCGCCGCTACCTCCTCCTGGAAAACCTGGCCCTTCGGCAACAGCTTGCCGTTTTGAAACAGAAGCACCCTCAGCCGCGGTTTGCCGTTCCCTACAAAATGTTCTGGGTGATGCTTCGGCGGCTTTGGCCGGGATGGAAGCGGGCGTTGATCCTCGTTCAGCCGGAGACCGTCGTTCGCTGGCACCGGGCGGGATTCAGATTGTATTGGACGTGGCTCTCGCGGCGTCGGAACCACGCGGGAAGAAAGTGCGTAAGCCGGGAATTGCGCGAACTGATCCTCCGCATGGTCGCCGAGAACCCAACCTTGGGAGCGCCACGCATTCATGGAGAACTGAAGATGCTTGGCCTCGATGTTTCCGAGCGAACCGTGCTGCGCTGGATGCGAAAAGCGCCTCGCAATCCCGAGCCGGCAAAACGGTGGGCGGCGTTCCTGAGCAACCATCGTGAGGCGATTGCCGCGATGGACTTCTTCATCGTTCCGACACTCACCTTGGCGTTCTGTACTGCTTCTTCGTCATTGCGCATGATAGGCGGCGAATCCTCCACTGCAATGTGACCAAGCATCCGAACAGTTCCTGGGTCATCCAGCAGTTGCGCGAGGCGTTCCCTTACGACTCTGCGCCTGGCTATCTGATCTTTGATCGGGGCAAGCAGTTCAATGAAGAAGTGATCGACACGGCGAAGAGCTTTGGCATCCAGCCCAAGCGAACTAGCTTCCGAAGCCCATGGCAGAATGGCGTCGCTGAGCGCTGGGTCGGCAACTGCCGCCGCGATCTGAACGATCATGTGATCGTTCTCAACGAACGGCATCTGAAACGCCTGATGAACGATTACGTCCGGTATTATCACGAGGATCGAACGCATCTTGCGCTGAGCAAGGAAACGCCGTCTAGTCGTGAAGCAGAGAGCAATCCCGGCGCAGGCTGTGGAGTCGTATCCACACCAAGGCTCGGTGGCCTGCACCATCGCTACGATCTCGCTGCCTGAGTTGCCAGCGCGAGCATTTTGCACCTGGGTCGAAGAAACATCGCGGGAGAAGTGTACCCTTCGACATCTCGCCGCCTACTCAGCTTTCCTTTCGTATCGGTTCGTGGTCACTGTCCCGTGGCTCCTCCGTCAAAAGAACACTTCCGATACAACCGCACAGTTCAAAACCCAGCCGTCATTCCACCCGGATGGCATTTTGGCGAGGGACCGCAATGACGGTCATGACCTTGCACTTCTGGTCGTGGATCAGTGGGGATCGGACGCAGCGCGGAAAGACGGCTGATTCTCTGCTGTGAAAGTGCTCGGCTGCGCCATCTGCGGTTCCTGGGGAAAATTGATCTTCTTCACCAACGCTTTGTACCTTGGCTCATCCCTCAGCGTGAGCAGGTCCGGTTGCGACACGCTCGAGAGGACATTGGTTTCATGGCGGTCATAGGCCTCGTCCAGCAGTTGCAATACTTCCTGCTTCTTTCCCATATGGATGCAGGTTTTCGCCAGGACAGTTCCCGATAGTTTCCCCGCCCGGTAGTACTCCTCTTGCTTGGCGTACAGATCCTTCAACAGTCCGCGCTCACCATCCCGCTCGTATCCCGTCCGTGCCGATGCGATGATGTCCTTCAGCACTGCATCGTTCTCCGCCTCCGCTGTCTTCTTACCTTCCTCCAGGTAGGACGGATAGTCTTTCAGCTCCAGGCTGATGATCATGAGGTAGTCGTGGGGAGAGAGAAACCCCGGGGCGGAGCGTTCCACTTGCTTTAGAAGTGCGATTCCCTCCTCCTTTCTGCCCGCATTGAACAGCATCAAGCCCCTGTCGGCAAGAATCGAGGGTGAAGAAGGATCAAGCTCCTGGGCCTTGCCGCTCTCCTCCAGACTCTCGGGAAATCGCCCTTGTACCGCAAGCACATTGGCATACCATTTGTGGACTACTGGGTCTTTTGGATTCAACTCGATGGCGCGGCGAAACTCCTTTTCGCCGTCTACAAAATCCCATTTACCCCACCATTCTGAAAAGGCCAGAGCACGATGCGCTTCGGCAAGCGAAGCGTCCAGTTCGACGGCCTTCCTTGCCGCGGCAATCGCGCGCGCATAGGCCTCGCTGTCCGGCATGGTCGAGTATTCCCGAAGCAGGTCGTAAGTGTCCGCCATGCCTATATAAGCCTGGGCATAGCCCGGATCGTGCACAATCGCCTGGGTGAAGTAATCCAAAGCGCGATTCAAGCTATCTGGAGTCCTCTGGTTCCACTCGTAGCGGCCTTTCAGGTAAAGGTCGCGCGCCTGACTCTTTTCAGAATCGGAAACGGCGATCGAAGCCCCTGGTTCCGACTTCGCATGGATATTGGCGAACAGGCCCTGGAATGCCTGGGATAACCGTTGGCCGGTTGTCCGAAGACCCACGAAGTAGACGGCAGTGCCGACGACGCCGGCAAGCAGCAGACCACAAAACGCCAGCAACCAGTTGCGCCTCAGAACCGATCGCGGGGCGGATGCTTCCGGGACGCGGGAGCTTGCCATTGCAGATGCGTTTGCCGCGACCAATGCTGCGCCGGAAGACTCCCCCAGCGCGGCATCTTCCTGGGATGCCTCCAGGGCAGCTTCCGATTCCAGGGCCTTGGTCGACTTCAGCCATTTATCCAGCTCAGCCGTGTAGGCGTAAACCGACGCACGCCCTCCGCCCGGCACGCGATGGATGGGCAGACCACGACCCGCATCCCAGCGCTTGACGGTTCTTTCCACCTTGCCAAGATAGGCCGCGATTTCCTTCCAGGAGTCCAGGCGCCTGCCGAGTCTGCGATCTTCCGCATTTGACCGGGATGTTGAGAACGACAGCATCAACTGGCCTCAATTCAACGACTGGTGTCATGAACTGTCCCCATTAGTCCCGATCTGCCACTTGCACCGGGATCAAACTGGCCTGATTATAGCATCTACCGGAACCAGAGGCAACGCCTTTGTGAGGTCCAAAGACGTTTGTTTCAATGCATTTACTTTCTGCCTGCGCTTTGCTCTACGGTCGGGCGGCGATGAGCCAACAACCCGCTCATGTAAACAGGTTGAGGCATTTTCCCGAAGATTGACGCGATTCAGAGTAGGAGCTTCCCTATGAGCTCAAAATCGTTACACCGCGTAGGCTCGGCGTCTGTCCTTGCCTCGATGTGTGCCGCCGCCGTTGCCGATACACGGCGCAAGCCGCTTCCCCCAGGAACTGCGCCTTCACGTTTTCGCTCAGGTTCGCAACCGTCAGGCGGTGCATCGTCCTGCGGTTTCCCCTTTAATCCCTCAACTGAAAGTTCCCTGGAGGTTGTTTCGTGACGATCAAGCGGTTGTTTTCCTCCCACCTGCGTATTGCTTCTACCTGCCGTCACGTGGCACTCTCGCTGCGCCTAGCCGCAACTGTTCTTCTCATGGGCGTTGCCCTGAGCGCTGTCGTTCACGCGCAGGCCGGGGCAGGCGATTGGACCTGGATGGGCGGAAGCAGCTCGGTCGGCAGCAATGGCGGCGGCCAATCCGGAGTGTACGGCACGCTGGGTACGCCAGCTGCTGGAAACATTCCAGGAGGCCCCGCTGAGGCTTCGAGCTGGACCGATCATAGTGGCAATTTTTGGCTCTTTGGAGGCGTTGGCATTGGCGCCGATGGAAATCCCGGTTATCTGAACAGTCTTTGGGAGTTCAATCCTTCTACGAACCAGTGGGCATGGATGGGCGGAAGCAGTACGAGTGGCAGCTTTAGCGGCCAGCCCGGAGTGTATGGCACGTTGGGCACGCCCGCTGCCGGAAACATCCCCGGAAGCACCGATAGCGCTTCGACCTGGGTCGATAACAGCGGCAACCTCTGGCTCTTTGGGGGCCTTGTCTACGGTCCGGGCGGAAACTCCGGCTCACTCAATGAACTTTGGGAGTTCAATCCTTCCACGAACGAATGGGCATGGATGAGCGGAAGCAGCACGGTGATCAACGTTGGTGGCCCATCCGGAGTGTACGGCGTGTTGGGTACACCTGCCTCTGGAAACGTTCCCGGAGGCCGCAGTGGCGCTTCGAGTTGGACCGACAGCAGCGGCCATCTCTGGCTTTTCGGGGGACACGGCGCCGATGCCCAAGGAAATTTTGGCTCTCTTAACGACCTATGGGAGTTCAATCCTTCCACGAACGAATGGACATGGATGAGCGGAAGTAGCACGGTCGTTGAAGGCAGTGGATCTTCGGGAGTGTACGGCACATTGGGTACGCCTGCTGCCGGAAACGTCCCCGGAGGCCGCACTTATGCGTCGAGCTGGACCGACAGCAGCGGCCATCTCTGGCTCTTTGGCGGACAAGCGATCGATGCCAACGGAAAAAGCGGCCCTCTGAACGACCTTTGGGAGTTCAATCCTTCCACCAACGAATGGGCATGGATGAGTGGAAGCAGCACGGTGAGCTGCGGGGCGAATCAGAGTCAGCCCTATTGCGGCCCACCCGGAGTGTATGGAACGTTGGGTACGCCAGCTGCCGGAAACATCCCTGGAGGCCGCGCTGCGGCTTCGAACTGGACCGATAGCAGCGGCCACTTCTGGCTCTTTGGAGGCCAGGCCCTCGATACCAACGGCACAGATGGCTTAATCAACGACCTTTGGGAATTCAATCCGTCCACGAGCGAATGGACCTGGATGGGCGGAGGCAGCACGGCCGGCCAGCCTGGAGTGTACGGCACGTTGGGAACGAATGCTGTCGGAAACACCCCCGGCGCCCGCGATGAAGTCTCAAGCTGGACCGATAGCAGCGGCAATCTCTGGCTTTTTGGGGGCTATGGCTTCGATGCCAATGGCAATTATGGCTATCTGAACGACCTATGGAGATATCAGCTGTCTGCAACCACCCTGGCGGCAGCAGCAACGCCAACCTTCAGTGTGCCGGGCGGGACCTATAGCTCGACGCAATCGGTGACTATCTCCGACACAACGCCGAATGCAACCATTTACTACACCACCGATGGGACCACGCCGACGGCCAATTCGACGGTCTACAGCGGCACAGCAATAACCGTCGCATCGACAGCGACCATCGAGGCCATTGCCACGGCCAGCGGCTACACGCAGAGCGCCGTTGCTACCGCTGCGTACACCATTAACTTGCCGGCGGTCGCGGCGCCAACCTTCAGTGTCGCGGCTGGCACTTATAGCACCGGGCAAACCGTAACCATTTCCGACACCACTCCCGGCGCGACCATTTACTACACCACCAACGGAACTGCGCCGACAACAAGCTCGGCTGTCTATAGCGGTGCGATCACTGTCTCTTCGACGGAGACTCTTCAGGCGATTGCTACGGCCAGCGGCTATACCACGAGCGCCGCGGCTACGGCACTCTACACCATTACGCCATCAACAGCGAGCAGCACAGGCGATTGGACCTGGGTAGGCGGAAGCAACGTCGACCCAGCAGGCACGGCCGGGCAGTCGGGAGTCTATGGCACTTTAGGAACGGCCGCGGCTGGGAATGTCCCCGGAGGACGGTCTGACGCTATGAGCTGGACCGACAGCAGCGGCAATCGCTGGCTCTTTGGGGGAATTGGTCTGGATGCCAATGGAAAGGTCGGAGAGCTCAATGATCTTTGGGAGCTCAACCCTTCCACAAATATATGGACATGGGTGAGCGGTAGCAACTCGGTAGGCAGCTTCCTGGGTACAAACGGAGAGTACGCTGGTCAGCCGGGAGTGTACGGCACGCTGGGTGTTGCTGCCGCGGGGAATACTCCCGGAAGCCGCGAGGGAGCATCAACCTGGGTAGACAGCAAGGGAAACCTGTGGCTCTTTGGAGGCTTTGGCTGGGATCAAACTGTCCAATTCGAATTAATCGAATTCAACGACCTTTGGGAGTTCAATCCCTCCACGAATCAGTGGACATGGATGGGAGGCAGCAATACGGCTGAAACCGATACTGGCCAAAACGGAGTGTACGGCACCATGGGAACGCCTGCTGCCGGGAACATCCCCGGAAGCCGAGATAACGCTGCCAGTTGGAAGGACAGCAGCGGCAACTTCTGGCTGTTCGGCGGCTATGGCCTCTTGAGTAACGGAGATTTGGGAGATATGAACGACCTCTGGGAGTTCAGTCCTTCGACCGATCAATGGACGTGGATGGGCGGATCGCCGACGGTCTCAAGTTGCATGCGCTACAGTAGTGAAGACATCTTCTGTGACCAGACTGGATCGTACGGTACGTTGGGGACGGCCGCTCAAGGGAATATCCCTCCGGGCCGATCGAACGCTTCTACCTGGACGGATAGCGCCGGCAACCTCTGGCTCTTTGGAGGCAACAGTAATGATCCAAGCCAAGTCTTCGCGGGCATCATCTACAACGATCTCTGGAAGTTCAATCCGGCCAGCGGCGAATGGACGTGGGTAGGGGGGAGCAGTGTCCCTCCCAATTGCGTAACCAATTCAGCCGACGAGTGCGCAAAGTTAAGCGTTTACGGAACGCTGGGAACGCCTGCCGCCGGAGACACTCCCGGAAGCCGCAGCAGCGCAGTGACGTGGACAGACAGCAGCGGTAACCTCTGGCTCTTCGGCGGATCGGGGTACGATTCCGCGGGAACTCTGGGAGAACTTAGCGATCTTTGGGAGTTCAATCCATCGACCAATCAATGGACATGGATAGGCGGAAGCAACATTGCTAACCAGAATGGTGTGTACGGCACGCTGGCTACCCCGGCTACCGGGAACGTCCCCGGCGGTCGAACCGAGGCAGTGAGCTGGACCGATCTCAACGGCGGTTTCTGGCTCTTTGGAGGTCTTGGTTTCCCGTCCGCCGGGGGGCAGAGTTATCTCAACGACCTTTGGGCTTATCGGGCAACTACAACCACGTTGCCAACCGCAGCTACGCCGGCATTCAGCGTGGCGGGGGGCAGTTACAGCTCGACACAGTCGGTGACCATCTCTGACACCACACCTGGCGCAACGATCTACTACACAACGAATGGCACAACGCCGACGACGAGTTCCACTGTCTACAACGGCACTGCAATCTCCGTCTCCGGCACCGAGATCATCGAAGCCATCGCGACGGCCAGCAATTACACCACCAGCGCAGTTGCTACCGCTGCGTATGAGGTGCAGGTAATTGCCACAACCACAACGCCTACAGTGACGGTGACGCCGGCATCCTTGAGCATCACCACGGCGCAATCGCTCTCTGTGGCCATCTCGTTGGGCGGCGGCCAGTGCGCGGCTGTTCGCCGCAAGCCCACAGGTGCGACCGTTCGTCCCGAGGCTTGCAGCACCATTACACCCACCGGAACGGTAACCCTCTCCGGTGGCGGCTACACGTCTGCCGCGGCCACGCTCTCTGGCGGGTCGGCGACCATCATCATCCCCGCCGGATCGCTGACTACAGGCACCGACACGCTCACGGCCACTTACACGCCTGACTCGAACAGCTCTTCGATCTATACCTCGGCGACAGGCACGAACCCAGTCACTGTAACCGCCGCAGTTACAGCCGTCACGCCTACGGTCACAGTGACGCCGGCTTCGTCCGGCATCACCACAGATCAGAGCCTTTCGGTGGCCATCTCGGTGAGCAGCAGCAGTCCTTGTGAAGATGTTCGTCGCAGGGCCGCAATCTCGGCCATAACTCCCGAGATCGGTTGCACAAGTGCAACGTCAACGGGGACGGTAACGCTCACCGGCGGCGGTTACACTTCAGCAGCGGCCACGCTGTCTGGCGGTGCGGCGACCATCACCATCCCCGCCGGATCGCTAGCTACGGGCACAGACACGCTGACCGCGACGTATACGCCCGACTCGAACAGCGCTTCTACCTATGCCTCTGGCACCGGTACAAACACCGTGACCGTCACGGCCGCTCTTAACTTTACAGTTGCTTCGTCCACCGGTACGCAGACCGTGCAACCCGGCGGCGCGGCGACCTACACCATCAACGTGAATCCGGTGAACGGCGCCTATTCGAGCGTGGTGACCCTCACGGCCAGCGGACTGCCAACCGGCGCCACGGCCAGCTTCGTGCCAGCCACGGTTACGCCGGGCTCTGCGGCGGCAACTTCGACGTTGACCGTTCAGACCGCCGCCCCAATCACAACCGCGGCAAACTCGCGCTGGCCGCTGGCCACGCCGCTACTGGCCCTGATCGGGCTGTTCTTCGTCCCCGGTAAACGCCGCAGACGCTGGATCACGCTCGGAGTTCTGCTGATCGCATCGCTGAGTGCGCTCACCGCGCTCTCCGGATGCGGCGGCGGTTTTGCCATCACGAAGTCATCCCAGACCTACACCATCACCGTCACCGGAACCAGTGGCGCCGACGTGCAAACCACCACCGTGCAACTCACGGTGCAGTAAGAGGAGACCTCATGCGAGTCAGTAAATATTCTTTTGCTCTTCTGTTGGCCTTCGCTGTGGTCTCCACTGCCTCAGCCGTCGCGCAAGCACCGGCGCCCGCACCAGCACAAGCCGCTACCGCCCAGCAGCCACGCGCCGAACTGGCGTTGGACTACAGCTACCTGCGCAGCAACGCCCCGCCCGGCGACTGCGGCTGCTTCAACCTCAACGGCGGCAGCGCCACCTTTGCCTGGACGCTCAAGCCGGAAGGTCATTTTGCCTTGGTGGGCGACATTACCGCCGCCCATGCAGGCTCGATCTCCAGCTCCGGCTATGACCTTACGCTGAGCTCCTATACGGTGGGAGCCCGCTATCGCTTCAAGGTGCCCCAGCCGTCACTGCAGCCCTTCGGCCAACTGCTGGTCGGCATTGCGCACTCCAGCGGAAGCCTGGTCGAAGGCCAGAGTCCGGCCACCGCCAACGCCGGTGCAGCCTTTGCCGCAAACTTCGGCGGAGGCCTCGACCTGCGCGCGAACCGCCGGTTCTCGGTCCGCCTGGTCGAAGCCGACTACCTGCTGACCACCTTCGATAACGGAACCAATAATCACCAGAACAACCTCCGCGTCAGTGCCGGCGTGGTGATGCACTTCGGCGAGAAGTGACTGGGACCGGAAAAAGGGAAGAAATAGCGAGTTTTGGCTATCTTACCTTGATCATTTGGAAACCATGACACATTTTCAGAGCCCACGACGCGTTCCAATTGGAGGATCGGATCGTTCCCTTTCAGGCAGCCGGTCTAGCTTATCGACGAGGAGGTTGCGTGATGGGTACTACAGAGTTTCCGGCTCCCGGGCCGGGTGCAGGCATCAATTCCCAGATCGAAATCAATCGCACCCAGCCGGTGGTCCTGCGCAATAGCAGATTTCTGGTCGGGGTAACCATGACCGGAAGCCTCTTCGCCGCTGTCTTTGCCGTGTGCATGGTACTGATGGTCATTTCGATGCTCTTTCCGCTGAGCGATCTCACCACAGACAGAGAGTGGAGCGTTTTCAGATGGGCTATCAGCACATTGGCTTTGGCTATATGTGTCCGCGCTTGTGGAGCCTGGCTCGCAACACGGCAGGTTACCAAGTCCGGCTCGATAGCCGGGGAGTGAACTCCAACCTGGGCACGAAGAAGAAGCCTTCAGATCTGTTTCTCACATGGGACTAGGTGTCCGCGATCAAGCACAGGCGTGTCGGCAACGCTCAGCAGTACTTCGTTCAGGGAGCGGGCGGGAGTGAGGCCAGAGTCTCGTCCTACACGTTTTTCCGTCCCAAGAAGGTCGCTCGAATGATTGGCGACCGCACGGGGCTGGCTATCCAAAAAGCCTGATCGCGACACACTTGACCACCATTCGCTCGCCGCTCCTGACGGTTGGGGCGCAACACAAGGGCATTCACCTATCCGTTCCCGTGCTCAGCATCAATGCGGTCAGCGGGCACTCTCTCACGGGTAATCCTTCTCGGATAACCCGGAGCCGTGTGAGGCGTTTGTTCCCTGAATGACGCGAACCGGGCAGAAGATTCACCCGAACCCGGCCCCCGAATTGCTTTGCCGGGCCAGTGAAATCGATGCGAGATTTCAAGAGACACAAGTAGCGATCAAGACGACGGAGGTTATCAAGATGACGGCAAAGGGCAGATTCGCAACAATTCTGATTGCACTAACAGTTTTCGGCTGCAAAGGGGCGCTGCAAACATCTGCCGCGAAGGCTGCTGAGGGTTTGAGCAGCGCATCTGCCGGGGACCCAGCAGAACATGAATGCGCGGTCGACGGCGGCGTCGGACTGGGTGGACTATGCACTGGACCAGAGAACGGTGGCGGACCCGAACACTGGGCAGATCAACAAAGTTTCGAGTTCGTACAACAACACCTGGGTGGACAGCATGGGCAGGACAAGCTACCAGACAAGCGACCCGAACGCGAATCCGAACGGCGTATTGCCGGGGAGCTGGACCAAGCAGACGGTGGTGCATGGGGACGGTAC
>Ga0182013_10008717_pt1 | contig 10849 bp, 7 predicted proteins | sample 612S2MmetaG_FD_120487 | JGI IMG/M metagenome (GOLD analysis project Ga0182013, IMG submission 120487) | Permafrost microbial communities from Stordalen Mire, Sweden - 612S2M metaG | ecosystem: Environmental > Terrestrial > Soil > Wetlands > Permafrost | place: Sweden: Stordalen | collected...
AATCGCCGACACGTACACCTTTGGCATGGTGCTGCTACCGCAGTTCGCTCCCAACCTGGTCGCATCGTTCGACGTCTTCTACATCAAGATCAAGAACACCATCACCTCGTTGTCCTCGAATACGGTCATCAACAACTGCGCACTCACGGGCGATGCGACGCTGTGCGGCCTGATTCATCGCGGACCCACGGGCTCGCTATGGTTCAATACCACCAACTTCGTCAATGCACAGAACGTGAACATCGGCGCTGTGTCGACCAAGGGCTTGGATTTCACGTCCCACTACCACATGGACATCGGCGCGGCAGGCAAGCTCGCCTTCAACTTCAGCGGAACGTACACCAAGGACTTCGAAACGCAGCCTCTGCCGAGCGGCGGCTCCTTCGACTGTGCGGGATACTGGGGCACGACGTGCGGAGCGCCGCTGCCGCACTGGCGCCATGTATTGAACACCACCTGGGGATTGCCGTGGTGGGGTCTTGATGTGACCGCGCGGTGGCGTCTCATCGGTCCTTCCAAGGTTGATCGTTCCAGCGGTGATCCGCAGCTGTCGGCTCCGTACTACCTGTCGACCGCCCACATCCCGGGATACAACTACATTGACTTGTCGGCATCCGTGCCCATCACGAGCAAGGTCAATATCCGGGTGGGCGTCAACAATCTTACGGACAAGAATCCGCCGCTCATCTTGAACGGAAATCTTTCGGATTGTCCGAACAGCACCTGCAACGACAACACCTGGGCGGGCACCTATGACACCTTGGGCCGCTATCTCTACGCGCACGTGAGTGCCAAGTTCTAAACGACGCGTAGTTTCATCGAGTTGACGGACGGCGGGCTACGGGGCCCGCCGTTTTTCTTTGGCGCGCCCCCAATTCCGCTGTGCGGTACTATGGCGCATAAATGACCACCAGCAGCGCGAAGCTCGAGCGGGCGCTTACGTTGCACCGACAGGGGCGACTGGCGGAAGCCGCATCCGCCTATCGAATAGTGCTGGAGAGCGAGCCTCGCAACGCCGATGCCCAGCATTTGTTGGGCCTCGTGATGGCGGCCATGGGCCGCGGCCGGGAGGCGGTCGAGCTCATCGCAGGCGCTGTTCATTTGCGGCCGTCCAACGCCGCCATGCAGGTGAATCTCGGCACTGCGCTGACGGGGATCGGACGGCATACCGACGCCTTGCAGTGTTTCGACCGTGCACTGGCCATCCAGCCCGGCCTTGCGGCTGCCTACCTCGGCCGAGGCTCCGCATTCGTGCATTTGCATCGGTTCGAGCCGGCGCTGGCAAATCTGGGGCATGCGGTCCGGCTCGCCCCCGATGACTCTCGAGCATACAACGCCTTAGGGATTGCTCTCGAGCGCGCCGCGCGCCCGCTGGAGGCAGTGCGCTGCTTCGAACAAGCGCTCGCTCTCGAACCGAACAATGCGGAGGCGCACCACAACCTCGGTCTCGTGCTGGCAGCCACCGGGCAACACGCGCAGTCCCTGACCAGCATTGAGCGCGCGCTGGCACTGCAGCCGCAACACGCGGCGGCGCATTCCAATCGGGGTATTGAGCTGTTGGCGCTCGGCCGACCCGCCGAGGCCCTTGCGAGTTTCGACCGGGCACTCGCCATCCAGGCGGCGGATGCGACTCCGCACCATAATCGCGGCCTGGCGCTGATGAGTCTCGAACGGCATGCGGAGGCGCTGGCGAGCTTCGACCGCGCTCTCGAATTCGCACCGCGCAGCGCGCCTTCACTGCAATGGCGCGCTCAGGCCCTATTGGACCTCGGCCGGCCGCTCGAAGCGCTCGCGAGCTTGGATCGCACCGTCACGCTCGCGGCGGCGGATTTCGCGACGCATTTCCAGCGAGGCGTAGCGTTCGCGATGCTCGAACGGTATGAGGAGTCCGTCGCCAGCTTCACGCAGGCGCTGGCGCTCGACCCCGATTCGCCGGAGGCGTTCAACAACCGCGGTGCCGTGTTGGTGCGGCTGTTCCGCGCCGCGGAGGCGCTCGAGGACTTCGCCGCCGCCATCATGCGCCGACCGGACTATGCCGACGCCTACCTCAATAGCGGCAATACCCGAAAAGGCCTCGGCCGATATCCCGAGGCACTTCTCAATATCGACCGCGCCTTGTCGCTCAAACCTGACGATCCGGCAGCCACGTGGAGCAAGGCAGTACTCACGCTCGCGCTCGGTGAGCTTCGGGAGGGCTGGCCGCTGTATGAAGCACGGTTCCGCATCGAGCCTGCAATTCGGATGCAGCGCGCCTTCAGCGCGCCGCGCTGGTCCGGGCTCGAGCCGCTGCAGGGCAAAGTGCTGCTCGTTCACTCAGAGCAAGGCCTCGGCGATACGCTGCAATTCTGCCGCTACATTTCCTTGCTCGAAGCCCGGGGCGCCAAGGTGATCTTCGAAGTTCAGCCGCAGCTCAAGAAGATCCTCCGTTCGCTGGACACGCAGGCCGTCTTGGTCGGCCGCGGTGAGCTGCCGCCGGCATTCGACTTGCACACGCCGCTGCTCAGCCTGCCGTTGGCGTTTCGCACCGACCTCAACAGCATTCCCGACGCAGTGCCTTACCTCCACGTGGCCCCCGCGGCGGCGGCTTTCTGGCGCGAGCGCCTTGCCGCCTTGCCGGGCTTAAAGATCGGTCTCAACTGGCATGGCAATCCCGAAGCGGAGAAGTTCTCGGCATTGCAAGCGCGGTCATTTCCGCTCGCCGCGGCCGCCGGTCTGGCGCAGCTATCCGGAGTGAGCTGGGTGTCGCTGCAAAAAGGACCCGGTGCCGAGCAGCGCGGCCAGGTCGCGTTCGGCGCAGCGATCGTGCAGTTGACCGACCCTGATCGTATGGGAGCGGATGAGATCGCCGACGAAACGGCTGCGATCCTCGTGGGCCTGGATCTCGTCATCACCGCGGACACCGCTCTCGCCCATCTTGCCGGTGCGCTGGGTGTTCCTGTCTGGCTGATCCTGCAAGCAGTGCCGGATTGGCGCTGGCTCATCGAGCGTACCGACAGTCCCTGGTATCCGACCATGAGACTGTTCCGCCAGCACGCGGCGGGCGATTGGACCGAAGTTCTCGGCCGGGTGGCGAGCGAACTCGCGAACCGAGTGATCGCTCGAAGCGCCCGCTAACCGAACTTCGCGGATTCGAGGCTTCGCGGACGCTAAGTGATTGATGCGCATAGGGTGCACCCCCGAAGGTCTGCACTACAGGAGGTTGGCGGAGGCGGTCTGCGCGACGCTGATTTTGGGCGGCGGCTGGGCAGGCAGCGTGAGGCGCAGGCGCTCGAGGAGCAGTTCGAGTTCCGGTTCGGGCTGCGTGTATCGGGTGAGCAAAATCTCGCGCGCATCGGTGGTCGGGATGCGCACGTCGACCATCTGCACGGCGGCAAATTTCTCAAGCGCGCTGCGCGCGGTGAGACCGGGTGCGAGGCCTTTGAGCTGTCGTGCGAGCGTCACGTAAAGACAGTACGAAAGGAAGGCGACGAACACGTGCGCCTCGATGCGCTGAGGATCCTGATGGAAGATGGGGCGGATGGCCAAATCACTTTTTAAGGTGTGGAACGCTTCTTCGATTTGCACGAGTTGCAGGTAGTAGTTCCACAACTTCACCGGATCGGTCTCGGTCAGATTGGTGCGCAACAGGTAGCGGCCCTCGCGGCGACGCACCTGTTGCAGTTTCTTGCGGTTCAAGCGATAGGTGAACCCGGCGCCCTCGGTGTCGACTTTCACATCGACCAGTCGCCACGCCGCGGCGACCTTGCTCTGGGCACTGCCGAGCTTCATCAGCAGCGCGTCGCGCGTGAGTTGCATGTCCTTGAGCTGCGCGAGTCGGGCCCACAGCCACTTCAGCTTGCGCCGCCGCATGGAGCGCTCTTTGGCGATGCGATCGTGGCTCTCGGCGAACACGTACAGTTCGTTCTGCTCGGGCAACAGCTTCACTTTCACGCCGGCTCGGGCCTGGCGCCAGGGCTTCGTTACCAGCGATTTTTCGAGCCGATTGAGTCGTCCCTTCGGGGTGCCGCACAGGTACTGCACGGGGGGCTCACTGCGCCGCATCTCGGCCAAGACTTCTTCGGTCGGCACGCCGCGGTCCATGCACCAGATGCGCTGCGCCTTGCCGTACTGATGCTCAATCTTCTGCAGGAACGAGCGCAGCGTCTTCGAGTCGTTGGTATTGCCGGGCAGAACCTCATACGCGAGCGGCAAGCCTTCCGGCGTCACGATCAACGCGATGACGATCTGCACGCAGTCGAAGCGGTGATCGCGGCTGTAGCCGTGGCGCCGCTTGTCGTCCTCATCGAGCGGCGGATCGGACTCGAAGTAGGTGCTGGTCAGGTCGTACAGCAGCACCTCGAAGGAGACGTTGAACAGGTCACGCCAGCGGCCCGTCAAATGCGTGAACAGCGCTTCTTTGTGCGCGAGCAGCCGATCATGGCAGCCGTACAGCACGTGCGGATCGGCGAGCGTCTCATCGGTGCCCAGCAGATCACCGAGTGCCGTGCGGCCGTACCACTCGCGATGCAGCCGCCACTCGCTGCCCGGCGCGATCAATCGATAGGCCGAGAGGATGAACACCACCAGATCCCAGCGGGTTCCCTTGCGCGACGGCGGCAATCGCTCGGCCCAAAAGACATCCAGATCCAGCGTTTGCCACAACGTCAGCGCCAACCAACACGCGCCCCATTGCCGCGGTCGGTGCAACTGCATCGACTTGAGCTTCAGGCGCACGATCGACTCGTCCGGCAGCAGCCCCTCGCAGCGATCCTCGGGAAACAAGGCATACGTGCGCGGCGCCGACTCGCCGTCTTCGAGCACCTCGATGGATCTGCGCCAGGCGAGTTCTTGGGAAGAGTTGATCTCGCCCAGATACAGCACGTGCCGCTGCACCACGCGGCCGCCGGCGACACGGCGGTTTTCCACCACGCTCCAGTAGCGGTGCTCCTTGCCATCCTTCTTGCGAGTAGTGGCGCGCAAAAACATCTTGGCACTGCATTATCCGCATGCCGGCGCCGTTGACCAGACAGTAGGTCTTCACTACAGACGTTTCCGCGGAAACGTCGGCCTCGCAAAGACGGAAAATCAATAGCTTGGAAGAAGACCGCGCCTTCGGCGCGGCCTCAATCAGGGTCGAATCCGCGAAGTTCGGCTAAGTCAGTTGCTGGCCTTCGGACTGTAAACCTGCATCCGGCGGACCATTTCCTGCGAGGAGGCTTCTTTAGCTTCTATGGAATCCGCTGTGTTGCATTCCATTATTTCGAGGTGCGAACCCACCGGGGCTTCGCGCCGGCAAAAATATTTCTCGCCGTGGCGCATCTGCAGCTTGTAGCCGCGCGCCATCATTTGCTTGTCCGCGCTCGTCAATTCCGGCTTGTCGCCGGCAGCGGCGGGCTTGGCAGCGTCGGCGGCGGCCGGAGTCTGCGCGGCGGTTGATTCCGGCGAAGAAGTCGCTGCATTGCGCTCACCGGCTGCCGGCGTTGCGCTCTGTTGCCCGGCGGAGGCGGACGATTCTGCAGTCGCTGCAGCGGGCGTAGGCTCGGCTGCCAGCGCTTGAGACAAGGCGGCCGTGCAGAGAACGGAAAGCAATCCAATGGCCACTTGCATAGGTCATTCTCCTGGCTGATTGCGGCGGCGCAATAAACGGCAGCGCGACACGATACATCAACCCTAGACGAACCAGCAATTCGTCGCAACCGTTATCCGCGTGTCCCACCCGTAGAAAGGTGCAACCTCATGGAAGACGTAGGAAGGAAATATCACCATCTGACCGGCGGTCAATCGAATCTCCAGTGGACTCAGTGCGTACGCGCGATGCAGCGGGAGGTTGGCGGGATCGGTGTACGCACCGGCGCCCTGCCGGGTGTCCAGGAACCGCAGCACGCCGCTATCGGCTAGCTCGGACGAGGCCTCGCCGGCGCGGACGCAATACACGGCCGACCAGGATGCCAGCGGATGGTTGTGGGCAATGAAGGAGCCCGCGTAGCGGGAGACGTGGAACCAGGTGTGATTACGTAGCTGTAGGCGGGACAAATCCTCGGCACGCAGAGTCGTCGTCTCCATGACCATGCGGGCAATCGCGTCCAGCATGAAGCGGCGTAACTCCTGAACGCAAGGATCGGGCCAACGAAATAGATTGAAGCGGCTTTCGAAGGTCTCCGCCTGCGGTATGTGGCTCGGTGTGGGGTTTTTATGTTCCTCGGTTTCGCGCCGCAAAAACAGCGCCTCGAGTTCTTGATTCAGGCGTTCGCACGGGTCGAGAAATACCTCGCCGAAGGGCACGGCAAACAGGGGTTTTACCTTGATGGCCTGGCCTACCACCGCGCCATTCCCTGCTGACCCGGTGCAACGAATCGGACCCGGACAGTCACCAACATCAGCGGCCCATCAGACCGGTTGAGCGCTATTTCATGGGTGAGCGGTCCCGGAAAGACGGCCAGCTGCCCGGGCACCGGCCTCCAACCGTGGTGGCCCGGCGTGAACGGCAACTTCATGGTGGCGTTGGTGGCATCGGCAAACATGGTGCCGAAGCGCGACTCGTACAGTCGCAACACACCGCTGTCGGCACGCGTTGGCGAAGGCTCCGGGGCGGCGACGCAGTAGATGCCGCACCAGGCAGTCAGCGGATAGCTCGCGGCAGCTACGCCGCCGTCGGGAGCGATGACCGTGAACCAGCCGCGCGCTTGTACCTGGAACGCACTGAATTGTGCTTCCGTGAAATCGTTGACAGCATTGACCACAGAGTACACGCCGCGAAAAATCGCGGCGGCCAGTTCCGGTACGGGATCTTCTCGCCACTCCAGCAGGTCATCTTGGCTCTGGTAGCACAGCGGACTGCGCCGAGGCTGCGGGCCTTCGGTGCGCATGCGCGCTGCGAATAGTGCCGCCAGCGCCGGATTGAGCGCGCCGGCCTCCGGCAGCGGTACGACCCCGAAGGGAATCGCCAGAATCGGCACTACGAGCGGCGGCGTGAGATTCATGCCGGCGCGATTTTCCCACAGTTGCGGCGAATCCGGTAAGCTCCGAGCACGAATTATCAGCGCTTCGGCGGCGATTCGCGCTACGTCGCGCTCAGCAGCCCTTGCGTGGGCTACCGCATTCTGCGCACGTGGTAGGAGCGTTTCGACTGAGTCACCATCAGGAACGAGCCGAGCGAGGCCCGAGTGATCGTGACCAAATCACCTGTGCCCAGACGCAAATCCTCGCCCGAGTCGGTCAAGGTCCACGTTTGTCCGTTGTCGAGCACCACGTAGGCGCGCGCGACTCGGTTATCGATGATTTTTGCGATGCGTGCCTGAATGGCTGCCGGCCCTTCCGGGGCCGTGTGTATCTGGGCCTGGGTGAGACCGAAATTTTTCGGAGCTGTGGAGTTTGCGCTTGTCGATGCCGTGCTAGAGGTAGGCCCACCTGAAGCAGTAGCCCCCAAGGTCGATGCAGCCGGCGTAGCGACTGCACCCTGCACGCTGCGATCTAAGGAGCGGCCGGCGAGGGTGTCATAGCAGGCGAGGCGGGCGTCGGGCGCTGCGATTCCCGCGCAGCGGGCCAGGTCTGCTGCGCTGGGCGCGATGGCCGAACTCGCCCACGGCGAAAGGCCTATCAATGCCGCGATGGCAGCCAGTCGCACGGCGCAACGCAGTCGGCTCATAGCCGCCCCTCCTCGCGCAACGAATAATACTGCCCATAGACCTCGGTGGCGGCCTGGATCATGTCGCGCTCCGCAGCGGTCAACAGCGGATTCCAGATATCGAAAATCAGAATGGCGCGCGGCGTATCCGACAGGTTCCACGCCTCGTGCTCGATGGTGTCGTCGAATACCCAAGCCTGTCCCGGAACCCATTCGCGAGTGGTCGCGCCGACCCGAAACCCGCAGTCCGGAGGCACCACGAGCGGCACGTGCACGGTGCAGCGCGTATTGGTGATGCCGGTGTGGGGCGGGATGCGTGTGTTCGCGTCGAGAATGGAAAAGAATGCCGTCGGCGCCCGGCGCTCGACCCGGCAGCGCGGCGCCGTCTCCAGAATCTGCGCGGTCACCGGGCACCGAGCGATGTGGCCCGCGACGGGTTCACTCTGATTCCAAAGGAAATAGGCACTCCATCGCCGCGAGCGGTTCAACTCCCGGAATCGATCGAGCGGCAGCCCCGCACGAAAGTCAATGTAGGGCTGCAGTCCTTCGCGATCGGCAACGAGCACGCGAAGCAGCTCGGTGCGCATCTCGGCAGTTGCCGCTTCGAACGTGTCGAGCCACGGAAAGTCGGAACGCTCGAAGAATTCGATCGCCGGAAGCTCGGGGAAGTACATCCACGTCGGTTGCGAATGATAGGGCCGGCGCTTACCCATCAAGGTATCGAGGCAGAGGTCGACGCGCCGCTGGCGGACTCCCCCATGGATCTCGCGGATGCGCGCAAGAGGTTCCTCGAGCGCGGCGGCCAGACCGGCGAGGTCGGCATCGACCATCGATTTCGCATGCGCGACGGCGCCCTCGACGTTGGGTGCAACCGGAGCACCCGGCGCGAGGCAGGCGAGCACGTTTTGATAGGTGCGCGCGGCGTTGCGCGGGTCGCCGGTCTCCTCGAGATAGGCTCCCTTCTGCAGCAGTGCCGAAACGTGCCGAGGCTCCAATTCGAGCGCCTTATCGATCGCATCGATCTCCTCCGTGCGGCGGCCGAGCGCCTTGAGGCTCGACGCAAGGTTCGCCCACAGACTGGGATGGTTAGGGTCGGCGCTCGTCGCCCGCGCAAACAGCGCCTGCGCCTGTTCCGCGGCACCCCTGGCGAGCATGCGCACGCCGAGTTCGTTGAGCACCGCGGGATGGTTCGGCGCCTGTTGCGCGACTCGAGCCAGCAGCTGGTCCGATTCCGGCATCCGACCGGCAGCTGCTTCGGCCTTGGATGCTTGCAATCCGCGGATGATCGCGGCGTCGTCTGGCGGCGTGGGGGAAGGGGTACTCACATGGGAGATTGTATAACACCGCGCAATGGCGTTCTCGATACGTTGACTTACCCGGCCGAGTCCGTTTAGATCGCGGCGAGGCATTCCCGGAGTCTCGAATTGCCATCGAATGATTCTATCGATCTGGAGCTAATGCGGGCGGCCCTACTGCTCGATTCCGATCCGGCAGCTGCGGCCCGCCGGGCCGGCGATATTCTTGCCGATTCCCCGGAACATCCGGAGGCGAATCTGCTTTTCGCGGCCGCGTGCCGCAAACTCGGCGATCCTTCGGCGGCGGCCGCGGCGCTCGAATGGTTGGTGCAGGCACATCCCGGGATACCGCTCATGCAGCTCGAACTCGGCCGGGCTTATGCGGCAAGCGGCCGCAGCGCCGAAGCGCGGGACGTGTTTCAGCGGGCGGTCGCGCTGGATGAAGGCCTTGCCGAGGGCTGGCGGGAGCTTGCCGCAATGTCGTTTGCCACGGGGGAAATTCTAGGTGGCGATACTGCGTACGCGAGGTACAGCCGGCTGTCTTCGGACCCGCCCGCGCTTAGCGATGCATTCCTGGCTCTTGCGGAGAATCGCCTGGCGGTAGCCGAGGCGATGCTGCGGCGGCGGCTGGGCCAAGTTCCGCACGATGTCGTCGCTCTGCGCATGCTCGCGGACGTTGCCGCACGGAGCAGCGACCATAGGCAAGCGGAACGCTGGCTTGTCGCGTGCCTCGACATTGCGCCCGGATTCGCAGGAGCCCGATACGATCTAGCGCAAGTGCTGCATGCGCAGGATAGAAACTCGGAGGTACTTCCGCTGGTCGACAGGCTGCTCGCAGCGGAACCTCGAAATATCGATTGTCTTCGATTGAAAGCACAGGCGCTGCGGCTGTTGAATCGCAATGATGAGGCTATTGCCTTGATGGAACAGGCAGTCGCCGATCAACCCGACGAGCACGCCGCGTGGCTGCTTTATGGGCACTTGCTGCGAGAAGTAGGCCAGCAGGCGCGGGCGATCGACGCGTACCGCCAGGCCCTGGCAATACATCCGCAATCCGGCCGCGCATACGCCAGCCTCGCCAATCTCAAGACATTCCGCTTTACAGCGGAAGACCGCACCGCAATGCAGGCGCAGCTCGCGCACGCGGCACCGCGAGGCGCGGAGCGCATCCATCTCGAATTCGCCCTCGGCAAGGCGTTGGAGGACGAGGGCCGGTTTGCCGTCTCGTTCGAACATTACGCACGCGGCAACGTCTTGCACCGCTCGACGATCCGGCATAATGCCGACGCGATCACGGCAGAGGTGCAGCGCTCGATGCAGCTCTTCACGGCCCGCTTCTTCGCCCAACGTTCCGGCTGGGGCAGCGAGAGGCGGGACCCGATCTTCATCGTCGGCCTGCCGCGCTCGGGTTCAACATTACTGGAGCAAATCCTTTCCAGTCATTCGCAAGTCGAAGGCACACGCGAATTGTCGGATATTCCCGCCATTGGGTTGGAGCTGAGCGCCCGGCCGAATTCGGCCGGCCCAACGGACTATCTGGAATCCGTCGGCGCGCTTGGACGGCAGAACGCCCAAGCACTTGCTGCGAGCTATTTGTCGAGGACGCAGGTGTACCGCCCGCTCAACAAGCCTCGGTTCGTCGATAAGATGCTAGGCAACTTCGCCCACCTCGCATTGATCCATCTGATGTTCCCTCACGCCGCAATCATCGATGCGCGGCGGCACCCGCTCGGCTGCGGCTTCTCCTGCTACAAACAGATCTTCCCCCGTGAACTCGGCTTTGCCTATGATTTATCCGAACTGGGACGGCACTACCGAGATTACGCGGAACTCATGCAACACTTCGACACCGTTCTGCCGAAGAGGGTGCACCGCGTCTACTACGAGCAGCTCGTCGCCGATCCGCCGGGCGAGGTGCAGAAGCTTCTGGACTATTGCGGCCTGCCCTTCG
>Ga0182013_10008718_pt1 | contig 10848 bp, 3 predicted proteins | sample 612S2MmetaG_FD_120487 | JGI IMG/M metagenome (GOLD analysis project Ga0182013, IMG submission 120487) | Permafrost microbial communities from Stordalen Mire, Sweden - 612S2M metaG | ecosystem: Environmental > Terrestrial > Soil > Wetlands > Permafrost | place: Sweden: Stordalen | collected...
CCGGCGCTCGCTGTCGATCGTGTTGACGTGGCGTTTGACGACGTCGCCGATCGAGACGATGCCGACCAGGCGCCCATTCTCGACCACCGGCAGATGGCGGAAGCGGCCTTCGGTCATCAGCTCCATCACCCGGTCGATCGAGGCGCTTTCGTCGACGGTCGTCACTTTCGCCGTCATGTAACGCGACACCGGTTCTTCCAGGACGCTCGACGGACCCGTGCCGATCGCGCGCACGATATCGCGTTCCGAGACGATGCCGAGCACGGCCTGGGCCGCGTCGGAGACGATGACGGCGCCGACGCCCCGGGACGCGAGCTGCGCTGCAACTTCCTTAACGGTGCGGTGCGGTTGAGTCGTGAGGACATCTCTGCCCTTGTCCGCGAGAATTCGCGCGACGGTCATGCGTTTCTCCCTGCGAAGGCGGTCGCTTGGCGGACCGGCCTGCGGGAGAGGATGCGCTCGCCTGGGCGCCCGATCAAGCGCAATTCTCTCAAATGCCCCGGGCGGAGCGATCAGCGCAGGCCCGCGTCGACGAGAAGACAATGCTTGGTGATCATCCGGCTGTCGTCGGCGGCGAGGAACAGCGCTGCGCTGGCGACCGCTTCCGGAGCGATCGCTTGCGGCAGACATTGGCGCGCGACCATCGCCGCGACATCGGCGTCGGTGGTGAACCACAACCGCCGCTGCCGCTCGGTCATCACCGCCCCGGGCGCTATGCAATTGACGCGAATGTTGTCGCCGCCGAGTTCGTGCGCCAGGCTGTTGGTGAGGCCGACGACCGCCGCCTTGGCGGCCGCATAGACGGTCAAGCGCGGCGAACCGATCATCCATACGGTGGAAGAGAAATTGACGATCGAGCCGCCGCCGATTTCGCGCATCGACTGAGCGGCGATTTGCGCGGCGAAGAACTGGTGCTTGAGGTTGACCGCCATCGTAAAGTCCCAGTCGGCCTCGGTGACGTCGGCGAAGGCGCGTCGCGTATCGTTGGCGGCGTTGTTGACCAGGACGCCGATCGGTCCGAGCCGCTGGCGCGTCTCGACCATCGCCGATTCGAGCGCGGCGAGGTTGGTCAGGTCGCATTCGATGAACAACGGCTTCTGCGGACCGACGGCGCGCTCGACCACCTTGAGCGATTCGTCCTTGGCGATGTCGACGAAGGCGACGTTCGACCCTTGCGCAACGAAGGCCTCGACCATCGCCGCGCCGATCCCCGATCCGCCGCCGGTGATGAAGACGACGCGGTCGTGCAAGCTGGGATAGCGGGCGTGCGACAAGCGACTGGGCTCCTTGGCGGAAAACGGCGGAGGCGGAGCGTAGCAGCGCCGGGCGCAGCGCGGCAATCGCCGCGCTGTGGTCAAAATCCAACGTTTTGCCCCCGCCCCCTCGGACCTTCCGCCGCCGCCACCGGCGCTCGTCGCCGACATTGACGAGGAGCGGCTGTCGGAAACGCCGATTAGCACTCTCTTGTAACGAGTGCCAACGATAGCCATCTAGGCCAAGCGTCAGACTCGCGCCGAGAGCCGGGGCATTTGCCCTGAGCCGGCGTCGTCCGCTGACCAGAAACGGACCCCATGAAATTTCGTCCGCTGCACGACCGCGTCGTGATCCGTCGCATTGAGGGCGAGGACAAGACGAAAGGCGGCATCCTGATTCCCGACACCGTCAAAGAGAAGCCGCAAGAGGGCGAAATCGTCGCCGTCGGCCCCGGCGCGCGCGATGAAAGCGGCAAGCTCATCGCGCTCGAAGTCAAAGCCGGCGACCGCGTGCTGTTCGGCAAATGGTCGGGTTCCGAGGTCAAGATCGACGGCGAAGACCTTCTGATCATGAAAGAATCCGACATCCTAGGGGTGATCGAGAGCGCGACTGCAGCCAAGAAGGCCGCCTGAACGACGCTGCCCACCCCTCAAACACAGGAACGAAAACCATGTCCGCCAAAGACGTAAGATTCTCCACCGACGCTCGCGAGCGCATGCTGCACGGCGTCGAAATCCTCAATAACGCCGTCAAGGTGACGCTCGGCCCCAAGGGGCGCAACGTCATTCTCGATCGGTCCTACGGCGCGCCGCACATCACCAAGGACGGCGTCGCCGTGGCGAAGGAGATCGAGCTCGCCGACAAATTCGAGAACATGGGCGCGCAAATGGTGCGCGAGGTCGCCTCGAAGACCAATGATCTCGCCGGCGACGGCACGACGACGGCGACAGTCCTGGCCGCATCGATCATGCGCGAAGGCCTCAAGCTCGTCGCCGCCGGCATGAACCCGATGGACCTGAAGCGCGGCGTCGACATTGCCGTGACGGCGGTGGTGAAAGACATCGAGCGCCGCGCCAAGAAGGTGCAGTCCTCGGAGGAGATCGCCCAAGTCGGCACAATCGCCGCCAATGGCGACAAGTCGATCGGCGAAATGATCGCCAAGGCGATGAAGAAGGTCGGCGCCGAGGGCGTCATCACGATCGAGGAAGCCAAGACCGCCGAAACCGAACTCGACATCGTCGAGGGCATGCAGTTCGATCGCGGCTATCTCTCGCCTTACTTCGTCACCAACGCCGAGAAGATGATCGTCGAGCTGGAGGATCCCTACATCCTCATCCACGAAAAGAAGCTCTCCTCGCTGCAGGCGATGCTGCCGCTGCTCGAAGCAGTCGTCCAGGCGGGCAAGCCGCTGCTGATCATCGCCGAAGACATCGACGGCGAGGCGCTGGCGACGCTGGTCGTCAACAAGCTGCGCGGCGGCCTCAAGGTCGCCGCCGTCAAGGCCCCCGGCTTCGGCGATCGCCGCAAGGCGATGCTCGAAGACATCGCGACGCTCAGCGCCGGCGACGTGATCGCCGAGGATCTCGGCGTCAAGCTCGAAAAGGTCACGCTCGACATGCTCGGGCGGGCCAAGCGGGTGCGGATCGAGAAGGAAAACACCACGATCATCGACGGCGCCGGCAAGAAAGCCGACATCGAGGCGCGCGTCGCTCAGATCAAGTCGCAGATCGAGGAGACGACCTCGGATTACGACAAGGAGAAGCTTCAGGAGCGTTTGGCGAAGTTGGCGGGCGGCGTCGCGATCATCCGCGTCGGCGGCTCCACCGAAGTCGAGGTCAAGGAGAAGAAGGATCGCGTCGACGATGCGGTCAACGCCACCAAGGCCGCGGTCGCGGAAGGCGTCGTTCCCGGCGGCGGCGTCGCGTTGCTGCGAGCCAATGCTTCGGTCGGCAAGCTCAGCGACGAAAACGCCGACATCCAGTCGGGCATCGACATCGTCCTCAAGGCGCTCGAAGCGCCGATCCGTCAGATCGTCGAGAATTCGGGCGGCGAAGGCTCGATCGTGGTCGGAAAGATCCTCGGCGAGAAATCGCAGACCTACGGCTTCGACGCCCAGACCGAGCAATTTGTCGACATGCTCGCCGCCGGCATTCTCGATCCCGCCAAGGTGGTGCGGATCGCGCTCCAAGACGCGGCTTCGATCGCCGGCCTGATGATCACGACCGAGGCCATGGTCGCCGAAAGACCGAAGAAGGACGCGCCGGCGATGCCCGAAGGCGGCATGGGCGGCATGGACTATTGATCGCCTGACTCGCTGAGGATGAAAATCACTTGCGACGCGCCAGGCCGGCGCGCCGCAAGTCCGCGTTGGGGAGGACTCGATCCTCCCGTCATCGCTCGCCGAGCTTCGCTCTCTTCGTCGCAACAATCGGCTTTGACGCCGACCGTCGGGCGCGCGCGCAGCGGTCGGGAGACGCTCTTTGCCGGGTTCACTCCTGGCGTCGCGGGGGGTCTGTTCCGTTCGCCGACGCTTTTGCGAAATCCGCTCATGCGGGCTCACTGCGCTTTCACCGCGCGGCGGAAAGGTCAAATTGAGATTTCTCTCCAGCCGCGCCTTCGAAAGCGTGACGCGGTCGCCGCCCTGGGACAACCGGGAGCCCATCCGCGAGGAGTTGTTCAGCGCCGAACGCCTCGAGGAGCATGCGCGAAGTCTCGCGCTGGCGCAGATCGTCTCGTCCAAGACGACCAAGGGTCAGCCGCTGGCGCGGCGGCTCGCCGACAACGGCGCCGTTCTGCTCGAGGCTTACCGCGCGATCGTCAAGGCGATCAACGAGGGACGCGCCATAACGCCGGCGGCGGAATGGCTCATCGACAATTATCATCTCGTCGAGAAGCAGATCCGCGAGCTTCGCTCGGACCTGCCGCCCGGCTACTACCGCCAGCTTCCCAAGCTCGCCTCGGGCCCCTTCGCCGGCTATCCCCGCGTCTTCGGCGTGACCTGGGCCTTCGTCGCCCATACCGACAGCCGCTTCGACGCCGAAATGCTGGTCCGCTACGTCAGGGCCTATCAGGAGGTGCAGCCGCTCACCATTGGCGAACTCTGGGCGGTGTCGATCACGCTGCGGATTGTGCTGGTCGAGAATCTTGGACGCCTCGGGCGGCAGATCACGCAGAGCCGCGCCGCGCGCACCGTGGCGGACGGGCTCGCCGACCGCTTGCTCGGGACCGGGGGACAACCCGCCGAGTCCGTCGCCGTCGTCCTTTTCGCCCACGAGCGCGCGCCGCTTGCCGACGCTTTGGCGGTGCAGCTCGTGCATCGGCTGCGTGACCAGGACCCGAAGATCACGCCGGCGCTGACGTGGCTCGACCAGCGTCTGGCGATCCAAGACACGACGGCGGAAACGGTGGTGCGCGACGTGCATCGCCGGCAAGGCGCCTCGAACGTCACCGTGCGCAACATCATCACCAGCTTGCGCCTGATTTCCGACGTCGACTGGCAGCAATTGTTCGAACGGCTCAGCCTCGTCGACGTTGTTTTCGCCGCCGACGGCCCGTTCGAGACGATGGATCCTCCGACGCGCACGCTTTACCGAAGCGCGGTCGAGGAACTGGCGCGCGGCTCGAACCGCACGGAGCTGGATATCGCCGGCGCCGCGGCGCTCGCGGCCAGTCGCGAGCGGCGTGCGGAGCCGACGGCCGAGCAAGCGCGGCGCGGCGATCCAGGCTACCACTTGCTTGCGGGAGGCCGCCGCGCCTTTGAAATCGCCCTTTCCTATCGCCCGCCGATGCGAAACTGGCTGGCGCGGGTCAACCGATCGCTTGGACTTGGCGGCTACGTGACGGCGATCGCCGTCGTCGCCGCGATCCTTCTTGCGGCGCCGCTGCTGAGCCTCGCCGCGGCCGGAGCCGGCTTGGCCGTTCTCGGCCTGCTTGGCTTCCTGGGCGCAATTCCCGCCATCGACGCCGCCGTCGCGCTGGTCAATCGCGGGGTCAACTTCGGCTTCGCGGCGACGCTTCTGCCGGCTCTGGAGCTGCGCGACGGCGTTCCCTCGCATTTGCGCACGCTCGTCGCGGTGCCGACCCTGTTGACAAGCGTGGAAGCCGTGGAAGAGCAAATCCGACGGCTGGAGATTCACCACCTCGCCAGCCCGGAAGGCGATCTGCATTTTGCCCTGGTTTCCGACTGGACGGACTCGGAAACCGAGCACGCCGAAGGCGACGCGGCGCTCGTCGCCGCGGCGGCGGAAGGCGTCGCGCGTCTCAATCTGCGCCATGGTCCGGCGCCGGGCGGCCCGCGCTTTCTGCTCCTGCATCGCCGTCGCGTCTGGAACGAAGGCGAAGCGCGGTGGATCGGCTGGGAGCGCAAGCGCGGCAAGCTGCACGAACTGAACCGGCTGCTGCGCGCCGCGACCGACACCACCTTCATCGACGTCGGCGCCGGGCCGCCTGTCGCGCCCGCCGATATCCGCTACGTCGTGACGCTCGACGCGGACACGCGGTTGCCGCGCGACACGGTGCGCCGCCTTATAGGCAAGATGGCGCACCCGCTGAATCGCCCGCGCTTCGACGCAGCCGCCGGCAGGGTGGTGGAAGGCTACGCGGTGTTGCAGCCGCGCGTCACGCCTTCGCTGCCGATCGGCCAGGAAGGCTCGCAGTTCCAGCGCATCTTCTCCAGCCTGAGCGGAATCGATCCCTACGCCTCGGCTGTCTCGGACGTCTATCAGGATCTGTTCGGCGAAGGCTCCTATGCGGGCAAAGGCATCTACGACGTCGACGCCTTCGAAGCTGCGCTCGCCGGCCGGGCGCCGGATTCGACGCTTCTCAGCCACGATCTGTTCGAAGGCGTGTTCGCGCGCGCCGGACTCGCCTCCGATGTCGAGGTCGTAGAGGAATTCCCAGCCCGCTACGACGTCGGCGCCGTTCGCCATCACCGTTGGGCGCGCGGCGACTGGCAATTGCTGCCCTGGATCTGCGGTCGCGCGACGAGCGCCATCCCTGCGGTCGGCCGGTGGAAGATGCTCGACAATCTGCGTCGAACCCTTTCAGCGCCCGCCGCGGCGCTCGCGCTGCTCGCGGGCTGGGCCTTGCCGTTTCACGCGGCGCTGATCTGGACCCTTTTCGTCGTCCTGACGATCGTGCTGCCGACGCTAATTCCGGTCATTGCCGCCATTCCGCCGCGACGCCCGGGCGTGACGATCTCGAGCCATGTGCGCGCGCTCGGCGGCGATCTCGGTCTTGCCTTGACGCTCTCGACGCTGACCGTCGCGTTCCTGGCGGATCAGGCGTGGCTGATGGCCGATGCGATCGGCCGCACGCTCTGGCGCTTGGGCGTCACCCGGCGCCATCTGCTTGAATGGGTTCCGGCGGCGCAGGCGACGCTCGGACCGCGCCTCGACCTCATGGGCTTGACGCGCCGAATGGCGGCGGCGGTCGTCATTGGCGCCGTCGCGGCGATTGTCGCTCTGGCGTTCGGCCACGGATCGTGGCCTGTCGCGCTTCCGTTCGCCGCGCTGTGGGTCGCCTCGCCGGCGGTCGCGCGCCGCATCAGCTTGCCTCGTGGAGCGACCGCTCAATTGCCGATGTCCGGCGCCGACGCCGAGGCGCTCCGACGAACCGCGCGCCGCACTTGGCGGTTCTTCGAGACGTTCGTCACGCCGGCCGACAACATGCTGCCGCCCGACAACTTTCAGGACAATCCGACGCCGGCGATCGCGCATCGGACATCGCCGACCAACCTCGGCCTCTATCTCCTTTCCGTCGTCAGCGCGCGCGATTTCGGCTGGACCGGAACCGATCGGGCGATCGATCGGCTCGAGGCGACGCTGGCGACGATGGGCGGGCTGCAACGTTTCCGCGGACATTTCTACAATTGGTACGACACCCGCGATCTGCGCCCGCTCGACCCGAGATACGTGTCCACCGTCGACAGCGGCAATCTGGCCGGGCACCTGATCGCGCTGGCGAACGCGTGCCGGGAATGGAAGGTCCGTCCGCTTGCGGCCGAGCGGCGTCTCGACGGCGTCGCCGACGCGCTCGAAATCACCCGCGCGGAATCGGCGCGCCTGCGCGACGGCGGCCAGACCCAGACTGTGACCCTCAGCCAATTCGACGACGCGGTCGCGGCCGTGGCGCTCGCCGTGCGCCAGGCGCGGCTTTCGGACGACGATCTTGCCGCGCGACTCGCGGGTCTTCACGCCGACGCCGAGATCATGGTCGACATCGCCGGAGCGCTGGCGATCGAACGCGGCGACGGCAGCGGCGCCGATATGCTGTTCTGGGCGCAAGCGACTCTGAAAGCGATCGACGCCCACAGCCACGATCTCGCGCAGTTCGCGCACGCGTCTCGCTCTGCGGCGGCGCGGCTTTCGAAGCTGGAGGACACGGCGCGGTCGATGGCGCTGGCGATGGACTTCGGCTTCCTGTTCAACCGCCGTCGCCAACTGCTGTCGATCGGATTTCTCGCGCCGGAAGGCGCGCTCGATACGAATTGCTACGACCTGCTGGCGTCCGAGGCGCGGCTCGCCAGCTTTTTCGCCATCGCCAAAGGCGACATCGCCGCCAAGCACTGGTTCCGGCTCGGCCGCGCCGCGACGCCGGTCGCCCATGGCGCGGCGCTGATTTCGTGGTCGGGATCGATGTTCGAGTATCTGATGCCCTCGCTCGTCATGCGAGCGCCGACGGGAAGCTTGCTCGAGCAGACCAACCGTCTCATCGTGCGCCGGCAGATCGCCTACGCCGCCAAACTCGGCCTGCCTTGGGGCATATCCGAATCCGCCTACAACGCCCGCGACCTGGAGTTCACCTACCAATACTCGAACTTCGGCGTTCCCGGTCTCGGGCTGAAGCGGGGCCTCGGCGAGAACAGGGTCATCGCGCCCTACGCCACCGCGCTGGCGGCGATGGTCGATCCGCGCGCTGCGGCGGCCAATTTGGCGCGTTTGGCTGAGGTCGGCGCGTTAGGTCGCTACGGCTTTTACGACGCGCTGGATTACACGCCGGCGCGCGTGCCGGAGGGCGAAAGCGTCGCCATCGTGCGCGCCTTCATGGCGCATCATCAGGGCATGACGATCGTCGCCGTCGCCGACGCTCTGTTCAAGGGCGTGATGCGGCGGCGCTTCCATGCCGAGCCGATCGTCAAAGCCAGCGAACTGTTGCTGCAGGAGCGCATGCCGCGCGACGTCGCCGCCACGCGCCCGTGGGCGGCTGAAGTGAAGTCGGCCGCCAGCGCGCGCGACGTCGAGCCTTCCGGCGGACGGCGATTCCTCTCCGCGGATCAGGCGACGCCCGCCACGCATCTTCTCTCCAACGGTCGCTACGCCACCATGCTGACGTCGGCGGGCTCGGGTTACAGCCGCTGGGGCGATTTGGCGCTGACGCGCTGGCGCGAAGATGCGACCTGCGACGACTTCGGCTCCTTCCTCTTCATCAAGGACGTGCGCAGCGGCGTGGCGTGGTCGGCGGGCTTCCAACCGAGCGGCGTCGAGCCGGACGCCTATGCCGTGGCCTTCAACGAGGACCGCGTCGAGGTGACGCGCCGCGACGGCTCGCTGACGACGACGTTGGACGTACTTGTATCCGGCGAGGACGACGCCGAAGTTCGCCGCGTCTCGATCACGAATTCCGGCGTCGGCGCCCGCGAGATCGAAATCACGTCGTACGCCGAGATCGTTCTCGCGCCTCAGAGCGCCGACATCGCGCATCCAGCCTTCTCGAAACTGTTCGTTGAAACTGAGTATCGGGCCGACATCGGCGCGATCGTGGCGACCCGGCGAAGACGGGCGCCGACCGACGCGGAAATCTGGGCCGCGCATCTGAGCGTCGTCGACGGCGAAGCGGTAGGCGCGCCCGAATTCGAGACCGACCGAGCGCGATTCCTCGGTCGCGGCCGCGGCGTTCGCACACCTATCGCCGTGACGGACAGCCGTCCGCTGTCGAATTCGTCCGGCGCCGTCCTCGACCCCATCTTCTCGATCCGCCGCCGCATCCGCGTTGCGCCAGCCGCGACCGTTCGCGTAGCCTTTTGGACCATCGCCGCCTCCAGCCGCGCCGCGCTGCTCGACGGCGTCGACAAGCATCGCGACGCCACCGCGTTTGCGCGCGCTTCGATGCTGGCGTGGACGCAGGCTCAGGTGCAACTCCACCATCTCGGCGTGACGGCGGGCGAGGCGGGGCTGTTTCAGCGGCTTGCCGGACACGTGATCTATGCGGCGTCGGCCTTGCGCCCATCCTCGGATGCGATCGTGCGGAGCGGCGGCGCGCAGTCCGGTCTGTGGCCACAGGGGATTTCCGGAGATTTGCCGATCGTGCTTTTGCGCATCGCCGATGTCGAGCATCTCGACGTCGTCCGTGAATTGCTGCAAGCGCACGAGTATTGGCGGATGAAACAGCTCGCCGTCGATCTCGTCATCCTGAACGAGCGCCGATCGTCCTATGTCCAGGAGCTTCAGATCGCCATCGAGACGCTGGTCAGAGCAAGCCAGTCGCGTCCGCAGCCCGGCGCGGAACGGCCGGCGGGCCGCATCTTCGTATTGCGCGCCGACCTGATCCCGGTCGAAACGCGGGCCCTTCTGACTTCCGTCGCGCGGGTCGTTCTGCCGGCGCAGCGCGGCGGGCTGTTCGAGCAGCTCGAGCATATCCTGGAGCCAGTCGAATCTCCGAGGGTCGCGCGGAAGCGCGTCGTCGCGCGGTTGGCGCCGCCGTTCCGGCCACACCCTCCCGACCTCGAATTCTTCAACGGGCTCGGCGGGTTCACGCGAGACGGGGCCGAGTACGTCACCATCCTCGGGCCGGGCCAATCGACCCCCGCGCCGTGGATCAACGTCATCGCCAACCCGACATTCGGCTTCCAGACGGGAACCGAGGGCGGCGGCTACACTTGGTCCGTCAACAGTCGCGAGAATCAGATCACGCAATGGTCGAACGACCCCGTCGGCGACCGAAGCGGCGAAGCCCTCTATTTGCGCGACGACGATGCCGGCGACGTGTGGGGTCCGACGGCGCTTCCCATCCGCGACGCGGCGGCGACATACACGGCCCGCCACGGCCGCGGCTATAGCCGGTTCGAGCATGTCGCGCACGAGATCGCCTCCGATCTCGCGCAATACGTGCCCGTCGACGATTCGATCAAGATTTCGCGCCTCGTGCTGACCAATCGGTCGAGCCGCCCGCGCCGGATCAGCGTGACCGCCTACGTCGAATGGGTTCTCGGCTCGTCGCGTTCGGCCTCGCTGCCGTTTGTGTGCACCGAACTCGACGGCGTCACCGGGGCGATCTTCGCCCGCAACCCCTGGAACATGGGCTTCGGATCGCGCGTCGCTTTCGCCGACTTGCGCGGCGCCCAGAGCGATTGGACCGGGGATCGACGCGAGTTCATCGGGCGCAACGGCGCGCTTGCCGATCCCGCCGCGCTCGCCGGCGCGGCGGCGCTGTCGAAGAAGGTCGGCGCCGGTCTCGATCCTTGCGCGGCGATGCGCACGAAGATCGAACTGCCGCCCTACGGCAGCGTCGAAGTCGTCTTCTTGCTCGGCGAGGCGGCAAGCGCCGACGAGGCGCGCAGTCTGATTGCGCGCTACCGCGCCGCCGATCTCGACGCCG
>Ga0182013_10008721_pt1 | contig 10843 bp, 8 predicted proteins | sample 612S2MmetaG_FD_120487 | JGI IMG/M metagenome (GOLD analysis project Ga0182013, IMG submission 120487) | Permafrost microbial communities from Stordalen Mire, Sweden - 612S2M metaG | ecosystem: Environmental > Terrestrial > Soil > Wetlands > Permafrost | place: Sweden: Stordalen | collected...
GGCCGCCGACCCCGAGCTCGGACTGGCCTGCACCCGGGCGTGGAACCGCTGGCACCTCGAGGTGTGGGCCGGGACGCACCCCGACCGGATCATCCCGCTCCAGCTCCCCTGGCTGGCCGACGTCACCTTGGCCGCCGCCGAGGTCCGGTCCAACGCCCCCCTGGGCTTCCGGGCCGTGAGCTTCCCCGAGTTCCCCGCCCAGCTCGGCCTCCCCTCGATCTTCACCCGCCACTGGGACCCCTTCTTCGAGGCCTGCCAGGACACCGGGACCGTGGTGTGCCTCCACACGGGGGCATCGGCATGGGCCCCGCTCCCCTCCCCCGGGCCCCCCTTCGAGCTCCTCCCCACGGTCTTCCCCGTCAACGCCCTGCTGGCCGCGGCCGAGTGGGTCTGGTCCGGGGTCCCCGTCCGGTTCCCGGACCTCCGGATCTCGCTCTCCGAGGGCGGGATCGGCTGGGTGCCGATGCTGATGGACCGCGTCGACTACGTGCTCGACCACTCCGCCTCGGGCTCCGAGAGCGCCACCTGGGCCTCCGCGCTCCGACCGAGTGAGGTGCTGGGGCGCAATTTCTGGTTCTGCACCATCGACGACCCCTCGATGGTGCCCCTGCTCGGGCGGATCGGCGTGGACCACGTCATGGTGGAGTGCGACTACCCGCACGCCGACTCCACGTGGCCCGACACCCAGGCCACCCTGGTGGCGGCCTTCGGCGGCCTGCCCGACGCCACCCTGCGCAAGGTCGCCGGGGGGAACGCGGCGGCCCTCTTCGACCATCCGCTCCCGGCGGCGGACGACTGGCGGCCGCCCCACGCCGGGGGTTGACCGAGCGCGGCCTGACGACGCGTCATACACTTCGGGGAGGCCCAGGTTCCGGGGGGAGGTAGGCCGACCCTCGGTGCGGGCCAGCACGCCCCCGAACCATCGAGGAGTTTCCATGGAATCCGCCCCGCCGCTGCCGGTTGACGACTCGACGGCTGTCGACGAAGACGATCCATTCGCCGCCATGGACCCCGAGATGGCGGCCCACCCGCAGCCCATGTTCAAGCTGCTGCGCGACGAGATGCCGGTGATGCCCGTCGAGAACGGCGTGGTGGTGAGCAGGAAGGTCGACGTCGACATCGTCCTGCGGGACCCGGCGACGTTCTCGTCCAACGTCGACGCCGTCGACCTGAGCAACGTGCGACCGCTCATCCCGCTGCAGATCGACCCGCCCGACCACAAGAAGTTCCGCAAGCTGCTCGACCCGATCTTCGCCCCGCGGGAGGTGGCCAAGCTCGAGGAGTCGTTGACGGCGGCGGTGGACGAGCTCATCGACGGTTTCATCGAACGCGGCGAGGTCGACTTCTCCAAGGAGTTCTCCAAGCTCTACCCGACGCGGGTCTTCCTCGGCCTGCTCGGCCTGCCCGTCGACGAGCTGCCCACCTTCCTCGTCATGAAGGACGGGATCATCCGACCCAACGTGGTCATCGACAGCACCTACGCCAGCCCCGAGACCAAGGCGTACCAGCAGGCCACGGCCGCCTCCATCTACGAGTACTTCAACACGGTCCTCGACCAGCGGGAGCTGGAGCGCAAGGACGACCTGCTCAGCCGGTTCCTCGACGCCACCGTCGACGGCGAGCGCCTGACCCGCGAGGACATCCTCGACATCTGCTTCCTGTTCCTCATCGCCGGACTCGACACCGTGACCGCCACCCTCGACTGCATCTTCGGCTACCTGGTCGACCATCCCGACCAGCGCCGGGCCATCGTCGAGGACCCGTCGATCATCCCGGCGGCCATCGAGGAGCTACTCCGCTGGGAGACGCCGGTCATGGGCGTGGTACGTGTCGCCACCGGAGACACCGAGCTCGGCGGCTGCCCGGTCGCCGAGGGCCAGACCGTCATGATCCTGCTCGGTTCCGTCAACACCGACGAGGCCGACCTGCCCGACGCCGACGTCGTCCGCTTCGACCGCGAGGTCAACCGCCACGTCGCCTTCGGTGGCGGCGTCCACCGGTGCCTCGGCTCCCACCTCGCCCGCCTCGAGCTGCGCGTGGCGCTGCGCCAGTGGCACAAGCGCATCACGGACTACTCCGTGCCCGAGGGCCACACCCTCGTCTACACGCCCTCGATCCGCTCGATCGACTACTTCCCGATGGAGTTCACCCGGGCCGACTGAGGGGTCCGTCCGCCCCGGGCGTCGGCTACAGGACGGCGCCGGAGGTCTTGTGGGCGATGATGGCGTCCCAGTCGAGTCCGAGGTCGAGCAGGATCTCGTCGGTGTGCTCGCCGTGTCCCGGGGCGGCCCGCAGTTCGTCGGCCTGCTCGTCCATCTGTACCGGATTGGCCACCAGGTCGTACTCCTGGCCGTCCTCCCGGTGGACTCGGGACAGGTAGCCGTTGGCCTGGACCTGGGGATCGTCGACCAGCTCACTCGCCTCCTGCACGGGAGCCCACGCCCCGCTGAGGCCGGCGAGCAGCTCCTTCCACTCCACGTACGGGCGCTGGGCGAACATCTCGTCGAAGATGGCGATGCACTCCTCGCGGTTGGCGAAGCGGCTGCCCCCGTCGGCGAAGCGCGGGTCCTCGATCAGGTCGGTCCGGTCCACCAGGGTGCAGAACTCCGACCAGTAGCGGTCCGACTGCAGCATCATCAGGGTGATGAACCGGTCGTCGCTGGTGCGGTAGCTGCCGACCAGTGGGTTCGGCGACGCACTCCGGCCGAACTTCGGCATCGGGTCGCCGCCGTAGAGGCCCGAGGCCACGATGTCCGGCGACAGCTGCCACATGGCCAGGCCCAGGAGTGACACGTCCACGATCGGGGCCTCACCGGAGTTGGCCCGCTGCACCAGGGCGGCCGCGATCCCACCGGCGATGGCCATGCCCCCGGCCAGGTCGCCGAAGGCCGGCCGACCCCCGATCGGGTGGCTGGCGCCGGCGGGCATGAGGGCGGCGCCGACCGCGCCCCGGCCCCAGTACACCGAGCCGTCGTAGCCGGGCTTGTCCCGGTCGTCACCCGTGTGGCCCTGACCCGTGCCCCGGGCGTAGACGATGTCCGGGTTGACCGCCCGGATGTGCTCCACGTCGATCTTCAGCCGCTGGCGCACCGAGGGGAGGAAGCTCGTGAGGAACACGTCCGACGTCTCCGCCAGCTTGTAGAGGATCTCCCGACCCGCCTCGGTGCTGATGTCGAGGCCGATCGAGCGCTTGCCGCGGTTCGGCTGCTCCATGATGTAGTTGACGGCGTTCGGACCACCGGGGATGAGGCCCATCGCCACCAGGCCGCGCTGCGGGTCACCGGTCTCTGGGTGCTCGACCTTGATGACGTCGGCACCCCAGTCGGCCAGGACGGCGCCGGCGGCGGGCACGAACGTCCAGGCGGCCACCTCGAGGACCCGGACTCCGGACAGTGCGTTCGACATGGGGCATCCTTCTCTCGGTTCGGGACGGGCTCGTCAAGCGGTGCGGGTGGTGGGTGCGTCGGTGACCCGGAGTGCGGGGACCGGGCGCGCCGGTCGCCGGTGGGAGGTCAGCTGGCGGCGGCGGTGGAGCTGCCGAACTTCAGCAGGTCGGTGGCGAGGGTGCCACTCTTCTCCGAGCCGACCCGCAACCGGGACTGGATCGAGATGTCGTGGCCCACGGCCCGGGCCCGCAGCGCCCCCACCGTGCAGTTCTCCTTGCCGCCCAGGGCGGTGAAGGGGTCGTAGTGGAAGTGCCGCATGGCGTTGAGATGGGTGATCCGGTCGAGGTCGTGGTCGGACATGCCGGCCAGGTTGGCCGACAGCGTCTCGGGGGCCGTCGGCCAGGTGGAGTCCGAGTGCGGGTAGTCGCACTCCCACATCACGTTGTCCATGTCGAGGTACTCGCGGCTGGCCACGCCGAAGTGGTCGTCGATGAAGCACGTCAGGATGTGCTTGTTGAAGACCTCACTCGGCAGCTCGTCGCCGAAGTCCTGACCCGTCCATGCGTGATGGCGGTCGTAGTTGTAGTCGATCCGCTCGAGGAAGTACGGGATCCAGCCGATCCCCCCCTCGGACAGTGCCACCTTCAGGTCCGGGTACTTGCGGAGCACCGGCGACCACACCAGGTCGGTGGCGGCCTGGACGATGTTCATCGGCGTGAGCGTGATGAGGCAGTCCATCGGCGCGTCGTCCGACGTGATGACGAGAGCCGAGGACGAGCCGATGTGCATGCACATCACGACCTCCTCCTCGCTGCACGCCCGCCACACGGGATCCCAGTGGTCCGAGTGGATCGAGGGCCACCCCAGCTTCGAGGGGTTCTCCGAGAACGTGACGGCGTGGGCGCCCTTGGCGGCGGTCCGGCGGATCTCGGCGGCCATGACCTCGGGGTCCCAGATCGCCGGGATCGGGCAGGGGATGAACCGGCCCGGGTGCGTCCCGCACCACTCGTCGATGTGCCAGTCGTTGTAGGCCTGCACCATGGCGAGCGCCACGTCCTTGTCCTCCGTCCGGGCGAACAGCTGTCCGCAGAACTGGGGGAACGAGGGGAAGCAGAGGGAGCCGAGGACCCCGTTGGCGTCCATGTCCTTGACCCGCTCGTCGATGTCGTAGCAGCCGGGGCGGAGCTGCTCGAAGGAGGTCGGCTCGAGGCCGTACTCGTCGCGCGGCCGGCCGGCCACGGCGTTGAGGGCCACGTTGGGGAGCACCTGGCCCTCGTAGAGCCAGGAGTTGGTGCCGTCCTCGTTGGTGATGAACGTCGGGGCGAGGTCGGCGTACTTGGCCGGTAGCCGTCCCTCGAACATGCCGGGAGGCTCCACCACGTGATCGTCGACGCTGACCATCACCATGTCGTTGATGTCCATCTGTACTCCCCCTTCCGGGGCCTGCGCCCCGGTCGACCCGATTCTGGCAGACAACACGGAACGGTGTCATGCCCCCCGCCGGTCACGACCCGTGGACGACCCCACCCGCCACGACGGTCGCCACCACGTGGACGGCGTCGAGGTCTTCCACCACCTGGTCTAGTGGGCGGTCGAGGACGACCAGGTCGGCGGGGGTGCCCACGGCCAACGTCCGGGCCGGTCCGCCCGGGGCGGCGGCCGCCGACAGGAACATCCCGAGGGCCCGCCACGGGTCGAGACGCTCGTCGGGCCCGATGGTCCCCCCCGACCGGGTGCGACGCGCCACCGCCGTCCGCATGGCCAGCCACGGATCGTCCGGCCCGAACGGGGCGTCGGTGCTCCCCCCCAGGGGGACCCCGGCGGCCTCGAGGGAGGCGCCGCGGTAGAGGTGGGGTCGGTCAGCGGCCTCGACCTCGGCCAGGTAGCGGTCGCCGCGGTCGAAGAGGAAGCCGGGCTGGGTGACCACGGTGACCCCGAGGCCCGCCATCCGAGCCACCAGGTCCGGGGCCAGGACGCTGCCGTGCTCCATGCGGTCGCCCGGCCGAGGCCCGACCTCGTCCCAGGCGGCCACGGCCAGCACGGCGGCGATGCGGCTCGCGCAGTGGACGGCGACCGGACGGTCGTGCCGGTGGGCGGTGGCCACGACGGCGGCCAGCTCCTCCACCGACGGATAGGAGGCGTCGCCCACCATGACCTTGACGGGTCCGAGGTCGAACCCGGCGGGGGGCGTCGTGCCGGCGAGGGCGACGCCGCCGGTGGCGACCACCCGCTGGGGCAGCGCGCCCGAGGCGACGGCGGCGGCCAGCACCTCGAGGTCCGACCACCGGCCGCTCGGCGTGGCGTCGGTGACGCCGGTCACCCCGTAGGCGGCCAGGCGCCGTCCCACGCCGGCCAGGTCGGGCGGGTCGGCGGCCGGCAGGCGGGAGGCCAACCACCCGTCGGCGTCGACCAACCGCCCCGTGGCCGTCCCGTCCACCCGCTCGGCGCCGGGCGGTCCCCCGCCGGCGCCGTCGAGGCCGACCCGCCCGCAGGCCAGCGAGTTGAGGACCCAAAGGTGTCCGGTCCGGTCCTGGACCCGCACCGGCCGATCCGGCGCCAGGCCGTCGAGGACGCGCCGATCGAGCCGGCCCCCGGTCGACTCCTCGTACCCGACGGCCCGGATCCATCCTCCGGGCGCGGTGGCCGGGGCCCGGGCGGCCTCACCCAGCACCCGGGCCAGCTCGGCCGGCGACGACACCCGGTCGGGACCGAGGTCGACCGACGCCAGGTGGGCCGCCATCGCCATCAGGTGCAGGTGGTGGTCGTGGAGTCCGGGGATCACGGCGGCCCCGGCGACGACCTGCTCGCCGGCGAGCGGGGCCAGGTCCGTCCCCACCGCGGTGATCCGTCCACCGCCACAGCGGAGGTCACCCCGCCCCCCTTTCCACTCCACGCCCCGGACGAGCAGGCCGCTCACACCAGGCCCCCGGCGACGTCGGCCATGGAGGCGACCACGACCGCCCGCCGTCCGGCCGCCAGGACCTCGAGCACCGCGGCCGCGCCGGCCAGGCCGGTGACCGGATCGGCCAGGGCGTCGCCACAGAAGTTGGGGCCCGCGACGTCCCGGACGACGAGACCACCGGCCGCGGCGGCGTCGTCGCCGAAGGCCACGCGCTCAGCCGATCCGGGCCCGTCGCCGTAGCCGGTGACGGCCAGCCACACCCCGGGTCCACCGGCGCCCACCAGGGCCCAGGGGTCGAGGCCCAACTGCTCCAGCGCGCGGGGTCGGGCCGAGGTGACCACCACGTCCGCCCTCGCCACCAGGTCGGCGAGCGCCCGTCGTCCCGGGGCCGCCCCCAGGTCGAGCGAGACCGGCACCTTCCCTCCGTTGAGCGACGCGAAGAACGGGCGCGGCCCCCGACGGGCGCCGTCGGGACGCGTGGTCGACTCGACCTTCACCACCTGTGCCCCGGCCCGGAGCAGGAGGGACGCGGCCAGTGGGCCGGCCCACAGGGACGAGAGGTCCACCACCGTGACGGGTCGGCCGGGCATCGGCGCCCGTCCGGGCCCGGCGTCCCGGACGGTGACCCCGGGTAGGTGGTCCGGGGGGGCGGCATCGTCGGCGGGCGTCCCGCGCCGTTCCGGCGCCCGCTCCCCCACCGACGCCACGGCCAGGCCCAACAGCCCGGCGCGCGCCACCAGCTCGGCGGCCTCCAGCCGGGCGACCCCCTCGGCGACCCGGTCCCACCGGCCGTCCTCGAGCGGGGTCGGCCGTTCGAGCCAGGCCGCGGTCAGCGACCAGTCGTCGGGCCGGGGGAGGCTCACCGCCACCCACCCGTCGGCCGCGGGCAGCAGACGACACGCGCCGCCGCAGCTCACGTCCCCCTGTCGGGTGAGGCCCGCCGCCGCGGCCCGCTCGCAGACCACCGCCACCGGGTCGACCACCACGGGACGGCCGAGGGCTCCCGACCGGTCGGCGATGATCCCGGCCAGTCTCGCCAGACCCGGCAGGAGACCGGCGGGCAGTTCGGGCACCGGACCGCCGGGCCGACCCGAAAGAGCGGCCAGCGCGGCGGCCGGCGGCGCCCCGGTGCCGGGCCGTGGCCTCACGTCACCGCTCCCCGTCGCTCATGGCCGACCAACAGTACCCTCGGGTGGATGGAGACCGAGCCCGTCGCGGGCCCCGAGTTCGCCCGGGCCCTGGCCACCGACGGGGCCTTCGACCACTACGCCTACCCGGAGCGGCCGCTCGTCGTGGTCGACGCCCGGGGGGTTCCCGACCCGCTCGAACCCCGCAGCCTCGACCGCCTGTCCACCCTGCCCGCCGTCGTGGTGGCCCTGGGCGACGGTGCCGCCCGGGAGGCGGAATGGCCCGACCTCGTGCTCGACCCGGGCCCCGGCCGGGCCGAGGCCCTCGAGCGGGTCGTGGCGACCGTGGCCTCGTTCCCCCTGGCCTCGGCCACCCTGGCGCTGCTGCTACGGGGTGCGGCCGACCGCCCGGTGGCGGACGGGCTCGTGGCCGAGTCCACCGCCTACGGCCTCCTCCAGGGCGGTCCCGAGTTCGCGGCCTGGCGGGCGGGACGGACGGCCCGGCGGCAGGACCCGACCGCCGGACCGGTGGTCCTGGTCGAGCGGTCCGGCGACGAGCTGGCGGTGACCCTCAACCGGCCCCACCGACGCAACGCCCTCGACTCGTCGATGCGCGACGCCCTGGTCGATGCCCTGGCCATCGCCGCCCTCGACCCGTCGGTGACGGTACGCCTGACCGGGGCCGGGTCCTCGTTCTGCAGCGGTGGCGACCTCGACGAGTTCGGCTCCCGGAGCGACCCGGCCTCGGCCCACCTGCTCCGCCTGGCCCGGAGCCCGGCCCGGTCGCTCGCCGAGGTGGCCGACCGGGTGGTCGTCCACCTCCACGGCGACGTCGTGGGCTCGGGTATCGAACTGGCCGCCTTCGCCCGCCGGGTGGTGGCGGCACCCGACACCCGCATCTCCCTCCCCGAGGTCCGACTCGGGCTCGTCCCGGGGGCGGGCGGGACCGTGAGCCTCCCGCGTCGCATCGGTCGCCGTCGCACGCTGTTCCTGGCGCTCGCCACGGAGTCGATCGATGCGACGACGGCGCTCGACTGGGGTCTGGTCGACGCCCTCGACGACCGATGAGCCGCCGGCCCCGGTCGGGCCGGCGGTCAGCCCGCCATCACCCTGATGACCTCGTCCCCGAAGGCCTCGAGCGTGGTCGGTGGGGCGAAGTCGGCGAACCACACGTAGAACCGGTCGACCCCCCGCTCGTGGAGCGGTGTGAACGCCGCCACCAGCTCGTCGGCGTTCCCGGCGAGCGGGCCGCCCGACATGCCGCCGAACCGCCGGTCGGCCAGGGCGAGCGTCGCCTCCCGGTCCGCCCCGCGGGGCACGAAGGCGACCAGGTGCTGGGTCGAGACGCGGGCCGCCCCCGCCGCCGGACGCAGCTCCTCGAGACGGTCCAGCCCGTAGATGGGCACGTTCCACCAGTCGGCGTGCTCCCGGACGAGCCCGAGCGTGCGCGGTCCGGTGCCCCCGACGACCACCGGGATCGAGCCGAGCGGGGTGGGCTGCTGCCCGGCGCAGTCGACGTCGAAGTGCGCTCCGTGGTGGACGACCGGTCCGCCGGCCCACAGGGCCCGGACGATGGTGAGGCTCTCGGACAGGCGGGCGACCCGCTCGGGAGCGCCGTCGTCGGTCACCCCGTAGGACTCCAGTTCGTGGGCGATCGAGCCCCATCCGAGGGCCAGTTCGAACCGGCCGCCCGAGGCGTGGTCGAGGGTCACCGCCTGCTTGGCGAGGACGGTCGGGTGCCGGAAGGCGTCGCACAGCACCAGGTGGCTGACGACGAGGTCGGTGGTCCGGGCGGCCACCCAGGTGGCCAGCGTCATCGCCTCGTACATCGGCGTGTCCTCGGCCAACGGCGGCGCCAGGTGGTCCATGAAGGCGATGCCGGTGAAGCCGCTCCGCTCCGCGGCCGACGCCCGTTCACAGACGGCGTCGACCGGCATGCGCATCTGGGGGAGGTAGAGGAAGAATTCCGGACGGCCCATCGGACACCCCGCTCCGGTCGGGCGTTCCCCCTGCGGGATACGCTCGCCGGATGATAACCATCACCTCCCTCGCCGACGTCACGGGCCTGGTCGGCACACACCTCGGCTACAGCGACTACCTCGAGATCACCCAGGAGCGGGTCAACCAGTTCGCCGAAGCCACCGGCGACCACCAGTGGATCCACGTCGACGTGGAGCGGGCCGAGCAGGGCCCCTTCGGCGGCCCCATCGCCCACGGCTACCTCACGCTCTCGCTCGGTCCGAAGCTGCTCCACGACATCGTGGCGTGGCAGAACATCCGCATGGGCGTCAACTACGGCCTGGGCAAGGTCCGCTTCCCGAGCCCGGTGCCGGTGGGGTCCCGCCTGCGCCTCGGGGCCACCCTGGCCGAAGCCGAGGACCTGGGGGGTGGCGGGGTCCAGGCCCGCCTGGACATCGTGTTCGAGACGGAGGGCTCGTCCAAGCCGTCGTGCGTCGCCGAGCTGCTGCTGCGGTACTACTTCGAGGAGTGACCGACGGGGCCGGTCCCGGGTCACATGACCCCGGTGCCGGCCTCGACGAGGGCCCGCAGGCCGGTGGCCAGGACCGTGCGGTGGTACGCGGCGTCACCGTAGTCACGCTGCGAGAACTGGGCCCGCTTGATGTAGAGGTGCAGATCGTGCTCCCACGTGAAGCCGATGCCCCCGTGGACCTGGAGGCCCGAGGCCATGACCCGTCGGGAGGCGTCGGCGCCCCAGACCTTGGCCGTCGAGGCGGCCAGCTCCCAGCCGGCCTCGACCGTGGACGCCGCCCAGGCGGCGTACCAGGTGGCGGACCGCATGCCCTCGACGTCGACCAGCATGTCCGCGCAGCGGTGCTTGACGGCCTGGAAGCTCCCGATGGGGACGCCGAACTGGACCCGGTCCTTGGCGTACTCGGTGGCCAGTTCGAGCACGCGTCCGCTCCCGCCCAGCAGTTCGGCCGAGGATGCGAGCGCGCCGAGGCCGCCGAGCCGCGCCGACGCCTCGGGGCCCCCGATGCGGATGGCGGGAGTGGCGTCCAGATCGGCCCACGACAGGGTCCGGGTGAGGTCCATCGCCGGTTGGGCCACCGGGCGTCCGACGGCCTCCAGGTCGACGAGATGGACGCCGTCGGGCAGCACGACGACCAGCGTGTCGGCGACGCTCGCCCCTTCGACCGGACCGAGCCGACCGGTGAGCGCCACCCGACCGTCGCCGTCGTCACGCGCCACCACGTCGCCCCGTGCGGTCCAGGCCACCGCGCCGAGGGCCGAGCCCGACACCAGCCGCTCGCGCCGTCCCTCCTGACCCGGTACCCCGCTGAGCGCCGCCAGCGCCAGGAGCTGCGGGGCCAACGGCACCGGGGCGACGTGGCGCCCGACCTCCTCGAGCAGGACGGCGGCCTCGACCCAGCCCAGGCCGAGTCCGCCCTCGTCCTCGTCGACGGCGA
>Ga0182013_10008723_pt1 | contig 10843 bp, 8 predicted proteins | sample 612S2MmetaG_FD_120487 | JGI IMG/M metagenome (GOLD analysis project Ga0182013, IMG submission 120487) | Permafrost microbial communities from Stordalen Mire, Sweden - 612S2M metaG | ecosystem: Environmental > Terrestrial > Soil > Wetlands > Permafrost | place: Sweden: Stordalen | collected...
CAGATAAATTATTCCCGCCCATGCGACGATTTCGTCGCCTACGCAATAGTTAGGTGTTTTTACATGTATCGTCTTTGGTTGTGGCCGCTAGTTATCGTTGTAATCGGCCTGTCCAGCTGGGCCATGGTGGCTTTCAATCTTCCCAAGTGGCTATTTGTGGTGCCCCTTACCATGGTTGGGGCGGCTGTAAGACTAGATCTGCGGCTTTGTGGCAGATATCAATCCCAGACCGATACCGTCCTAAAGAATGTTTCCGGCCAAGGGAATTTCGGCCTCAGTCGAGGTTCGCAAATTGCGCTTGGAGTATTTGCGCTCCTATTTGCCCTTGTTATGTTTGCATGGGCATCAACTGCGCCGGGCAATTTTTACTTCAATAGGTTGCCGGGAGCGTTTTGTCTATTGGTGGCGGGAGCATGCTTGCTCCCGCGCAAATATCGCGGCTATTGCGGTGATTTAATAGCGTGTTTGGTGATTGCAATGGCTGTTTGGTTCTTGGTCACATCGCCTTGGTGGCAGCCGGGAAAGAATCCAATTGCGTTTGCGTGGGTATACGGCGGCTTATCCGTAACATATTTGGTTAAGCGGTATGCACATCGACTCCAAAAACAGAATACCTAACTATTCGGCTCAAGCGGACTGCAGGGGTCGGATTGCGGGAAGATCGTTGCGTTCGCAGTCGGCGGCCGCTTAACTAGCGACGGAAATGGCATCTGATTTAGAGCGATCTATGCAAAAAGTAGCGACCGTAACATTCATTCTCATTTCCAGCTTAGCTTGTGCGAGGGAGCCATCACTTCTGAACTCCATATCAGGGCTTTGGCAGTTCGAAGAAAACAATGTCTGGATTCAGATTGACGAAAAGGGCGCTGCATATCAATGTCGCATCGGTAGAGAAGGAACAGTTTTTTCCGCGAGCGGTATCTTCGTTTCTCCAAACTCAATTGAATGGCAAAATATTTGGGGCACTGACACAGTCACGTTGACTTCGGGAACGATGACACTTAAGGGCCGATTCGTCGAATTTACACACCACCGTGCTTCGAATCCGATGAGTCCGGCTTGTTTCCCTAAACGTCAGCGGGGTGGAGTGGCGACCTAACAATGGGATCGAGCGATTCACGGTTCTGATTCCTGAAAGCAGACGCTGACGACTGGCCGGAGAGGGTCGAAGGCGGAAGTACAGCCGTTTCCCCGACGAAGCGGGCGTAGCGGTGATAAATGTGATCGCCAAGGAAGCCGCCCTTCGGCGCTTGATATAAGGTTTGGCTAGTTTGCCATTTCCGTTGACTGCGCAAGGATAATGCATCGTGCGCCCGTTCAGACTTAAAGCGTCCATGGCTGTTGTCCTGTTCAATGCCCATCCCTAGGCGCAAGTCTTTGCTCTACGTCAGCCTCGCGGCCGTGGGCCTATTCCTGATTTCCATGATTGGTTTTTCTGCGTGGCTCCCGTGGGAACGACATCTTCCAAGCGAGCAAACCGCGCGAGAAGAGTTCCAAAGCCACCAAGCCGATTACATTCGCTTCGCTGTACTTCTCCGGCAGGAGTCCGGGTACGAGTTCATCGGCGGCGATGGTGGAGTTCGTATGAACTCCGACCACGTGCGCGTTGTCCCAGAATACCGCGACCTCATACGCAGGATCGCCGCGAAGAATGTCATAGTCAGAGAAGATGGCTCAATTGAATTCACGCTCTGGGGTTTTGGCTGCGCCATTTGCTCAGACTCTTACATGGGGATTCGATATTCCCCCGTGCAAAGCATTTCGCACCGTCGCCCCGGATGGGAGCAAATACCGGTGAATTCACTGGATAGCAAAGCCCTTCCACAGGAGAACGGCCATGTTGCCGACGGCCTTTACGTCGTCCAGCTGGAACCCGAATGGTTTATCTATCGTTTCGAGTATCGATAATGAGCAAAACGCCGATCTGGGATTTCTCTTCCGCATAGCTGACTTTCATCGGCGTCAACTTAGGGTCGTGACCTGCCAATCCAGGGAATCTGTGTGCTACGAAACGCGTGTCAAGCGGACAAAGTTTTGACCAGCCGCCGGTCCCAAGTGCAGACTGCCCTGGCCGGATGACTGGCAGGCCATACTCTCTACAGTACAACAACATAGGGAACACATCATGAAACTCACTGGTCTGATTTCCGCTTTCGTCCTTATCGCGTGCCCGTGTCTGACACCGGCGGCTCATGCCGACGGCGTAAAGGGTGCCATAGAGGCGGCCAACAGCCAGTTCTCAGCGGCTGTGGCCAAGGGCGATGGGGCGGCCCTGGCGGCGCTGTACGCGCCGGGTGCACAAGTGATGCCGGCCGGCAGCGACCCTATTCGAGGCGCGGAAGCGATTCAGAAATTTTGGCAGGGAGCCCTGGATTCCGGGGTCGCCGCCATCGCCCTCAAAACCATCGAGATCTACGGTCATGGGCCAACGGCCACTGAAGTTGGCGAGTATGATTTGCGCGACAAGGCGGGCAAGGTGCTCGACCATGGCAAGTACGTCGTCGTCTGGCAGCACGCGGATGGGAAGTGGAAGCTGCTGCGCGACATGTATTCAACGAATGTACCGTCTCCCAAGAAGTAGTCCGATCAACGGGGTCCGGACGAGGTGATTTCGCCGTTATGAACTCGTATGCATTGCAGCGAGATACCCAAGTCCTGCTCGTATCGACGGATGAGGCGGGCCTCGATTTCAGTGACCAGCGATACGGCCGTGCCCTTCGCGCCCGCGCGCGCAGTGCGGCCGACCCTATGCAGATAGGCCTTGCTCATGGTCGGTACGTCGAGATTGAAGACGTGGGTCACGTCGGGTAGGTTGAGTCCGCGGGCCGCGAGGTCGGATGCAATCATGATGCGGATGGTGCCGTTGCGAATTCCATCCATCGCCCGCTTCCGGTCCCTCTTGGACAGCTCGGAATTCAAATCCGCAACGGCCAGTTTGTGATGGGTTAACTTCGAGGCGACTTCCTCCGCAACGTCGTTGCGATGCACGAACACGATCGAGCGTGGCACTTTGAGCGCGTGGAGGAGCTTGCGCAACATTTCTGGTTTGTCCCGGTCATCACAAATCAGATACAGATGTTCGATGTTCTTGTTCACCGTGGCCGAACCGCCGCGAAGCATCAAGACGTCCGGCGCCAGAGTTTTCAAGACCTCACGAGTCTGCTGCTCGATCGTTGCGGATGCAAAAATCAGCTGTCGAGACGGCGGGGCCGCGCTGACGATTTTATGAATCCAATCGAGGCTTTCGTCGTTCAGCAACCGGTCCGCCTCATCGATCACGACGGCGCGGATGTGCGCGGTCTTGAGCTTACCCCGCTCGATGAGCTCCACGATGCGTCCGGGTGAACCCACCACGACGTGCGGCTTGGCCTTGAGCTTGTCGATCTGTCGGTCGGTCGCCGTACCGCCGATGAGCAACACCGAGCGGATGGCGCGGGCTGCATTTATCGCAAGCTCGCAGGATTGACGATGGATCTGAATGGCCAATTCGTGGGTGGGCGCCACGATCACGACCTGGGTCGCCGCTTGCGCAGGATCAATTCGCGAAAAGAGGGGTAGCAGGTACGCCAGTGTTTTACCGGTACCCGTCTCGGCACGCAAATACGCGTCCTTCCCCGCGGCGAGCGGTGGAATTGCGGCGGTTTGAATGGGGCTGGGGTCGGATATCTGTTGCTTCGCGAGCGCAGCGATCAGTTCCGGGGGCACCGACAGATCGGTAAACTTCATGAAATCGGACTCGCTACGGTGGCCGGCAATAGGTTGATATCGCGCGGGAGTTGCCGGACGGCCGACGAGTCTAACAGTTTTGCATGCGTCACCCGTTGCGGCGGTAATGATGCAACGCGTACCTCGGGCGCAAGGGAAAATGCGGTCATTCAGATTGCTCAACAAACCGGTTAAGATTGCCGCTCTTTCCTGGGCGGGGAGCGTAGGTCATGCATCGATGGCATTGTGCGGCTCTGAGCCTGGGCTTGTGGGCTGCCTGTAGCATGCAAACTTCGACGGCCGCGAACGCGCCGACGCTGGTTTCCGGTATCGACCAGCAGGACATCGACTCCTCGGCGCGCCCTCAAGACGATCCGTATCAATACATCAACGGCAAGTGGCTGGCGAGATTCGAGATCCCGGCCGACAAGGGTAGCTACGACCAGTTCACCAAAGTATTTGACGACACGCAGGTGCAACTGCGCGCTTTGGTGGAGGGTCTGCAGAAGGCCGCCGATGCTTCCGATCCGGACCAGCGGAAGCTCGCGGATCTGTACGCAAGCTTCATGGACGAGGCCGCGCTGGAGCCGCTCGGGCTCACGCCGCTCGCGGGCGAGTTTGCGCGGATCGAAGCGATCAAGGACCGCAGCCAGATTCCGGCGCTGATCGCGCACCTGAATCGTATCGGCGTCCCTGCGCCGTACACGCCCCGCGTGCATCAGGACGCGAAGGATGCCACCCGGTATGTGTTCGACCTCGGGCAGGACGGGCTTGGCATGCCCGACCGTGACTACTATCTGCAGGATGAGGTTCGGCTCAAGCAGATCCGCGCGAGCTATCTCGAGCACGTGCAGAGGATGCTCGCCCTTGCGGGCGACAAGAATGCCGCGACCGAAGCGCGCGACATCATGACCCTCGAGACCGCATTGGCCAAAGTGCAGTGGACGAAGGTGGCAAATCGCGACCCCATCAAGGCCTACAACAAGTTCGAGCTGCCGAAGCTGAAGGCGCTGGCGAGCGACTACAACTGGGCCGGCTATTTGAGTGAATCGGGCGTGAAGGGCAAGGTTGACTACCTGATCGTCAGTCAACCGAGCTACATCACCGCCTTTGGCACGCTGCTGCGGCAGACACCGCTGCCCACCTGGAAGTCTTACTTTCGGTTGCGAGTACTGAAGGCCTACGCGCCGTATCTGAGCAAGGCGTTCGTCGATGAGGATTTCGCCTTCGATGGCATGGTGCTCCATGGCGCCAAGGAAAACGAGGCGCGCTGGAAGCGCGGCGTCGAGTTACTCGATGGGGCGATCGGCGAGGCGCTCGGCAAGCTCTATGTGGCCAAGTACTTTCCGCCATCCTACAAAGAGCGCATGGATCAGCTGGTCAACAACCTGCTGGCTGCTTACCGGGCCGACATCGACACGCTCGACTGGATGGGTCCCGAAACCAAGCAGAAAGCAAAAGATAAGCTGGCGTTGTTCACCACCAAGATCGGCTACCCGGTCAAATCGCGCGATTACAGCGCGCTGCACATCGCCAGGGGCGATCTGGTCGGTAACGTTACGCGCGCCAACGAGTTCGAGTATCAGCGCAACCTCGACAAGCTCGGCCGGCCGATCGATCGCGCTGAATGGGGCATGACCGCTCCGACCATCAATGCCTATTACAACCCGGAGCTCAACGAGATTGTCTTCCCTGCGGGCATCCTGCAGCCGCCGTTTTTCAACGCCAACGCAGATGATGCCGTGAACTACGGCGCGATCGGTGCCGTGATCGGCCATGAGATCAGTCACGGCTTCGACGATCAAGGAAGCCAGTACGACGGCCATGGGAACCTGTTGCAACCACCCGGTTGGTTCACGCAGACCGACCTGGAGCACTTCAAGCAGCGTACGCACGCGTTGATCGAGCAGTACTCGGCCGTCTCGCCGTTGCCCGGCTACCCCATCAACGGCGAGCTGACGCTCGGGGAGAACATCGCCGACAACTCCGGTCTCGCGATCGCCTATAAGGCCTATGAGCTCTCGCTCGGCGGCAAGCCGGCTCCAGTCATCGATGGTCTGACGGGAGATCAACGTTTTTATTTGGGCTGGGCCCAGGGATGGCGCGGCAAAGTTCGCGATAACGAGCTGATCATGCGGCTCAAGGCCGATCCTCACTCACCCGACAGAACTCGTGGCACGCTCCCCGAGCGGAATCAGGCCGGGTTCTACAAGGCCTTTGACGTCAAGGAAGGCGACCAAATGTACTTGCCGCCCGACAAGCGTGTATCGCTTTGGTAGGGGAGGCTGGGCCGGCCTCGCCGGACAGCGCCCAAGGAATGGAGCCATGCGCGGATATCTACTAGCGGCGATTTGCGCCGCGTTGAGCCTCTGGGCGCCCTGTGCCGGTGCGCAGGTGATGCCGCCCTCGAAACCGGTTCCGGAGCTGGGGTACAAGGTTGCCGCGGACTTCTTCGAATTCCCGGCTGATTGGGTGGAAGGAGAGGCATCCGGAGTGGCATTGAACTCCAAAGGGCACATCTTCCTGTTCCAACGAACGCGACCCATGCTGTCGGAGTTCGACGAGAAAGGCCACTACCTGCGCAGCCTCGGCGAGGGATTGTTCGATCACCCGCACGGATTGCGTATCGATGCCGGCGACAATATCTGGACCACGGACGACACGAACAACACGGTACTGAAGCTGAGCCCCGCGGGTAAGGTGCTGCTCGTCCTGGGTCGTCGAAATAATGGCGGCGAGGCGAATTGGCTGTTCAACAAGCCTACCGACGTCGCTTTCTCGAAGAACGGCGACATCTTCGTCGCCGACGGCTACGGGAATTCGCGTGTGGTGAAATTCGATCGCAACGGGAATTACATCAAGGCCTGGGGTACCTATGGTTCCGGCCCTGGCGAATTCATGCTTCCGCATTCGGTGGTGATCGACAGGAATGATCGCGTCTACGTCGGCGATCGGGAGAACGCCCGGATTCAGATATTCGACACGGAGGGCCGTTTCCTGACGCAGTGGACCGGGATCGGTTATCCGTACGGTCTCTTTATTACGCCCGATCAGCATATCTGGATGGTGGATGGCGGTTTTGACCGGATCGTCGAATTTGATCAGACGGGCAAGATCCTCGGTTCCATCGGTTCGCCGGGCCATCAGCCAGGCCAGTTGGCTTGGGGACACTTTCTGGCGATCGGAGCCGATCGGACCCTTTTCGTGGCCGACGTCTTGAACTGGCGCTTCCAGGTTTTTGTCCCCACCCAGGTGTCTGGGAAGCTCTCTGACTATGTGCCGACGGAGCGGCAGTTTTATGGGTTCAAGACCAGTGACGGTTACATCTTCCGCTCGGCCGGGTGGCCCACGAAATAGCGCGGCCTGCGAGTCGCCGATGCGGTCGATGGAAAAGTGGTCGCTACCGCACAGAAATAGCTGATATCAATGCGGTCTGGCGCGGGCCTGCGCTAGGCTGCTCAAATGGGCAAGGCGTCTTTCCGGCTGCGTGTCTGTCTGCCGCTGGCGGCGGGCTTGGTCGCACTCGGCCTACTTTCATCGTCAGCCACGGCCGATGAAATGACGGTCCGCAATGACCTCAAGTGGGAAGCCGCACACCTTCTCGAGCGCGGTGATGTCGCGGAGTACGATCGGCGAGCCACAGAGTTACGCCGCACTCGTGAGCGCACACCCGCCGGCATCTGGAAGCTGTCACTTTTCTACAAGGGTCCTGACAATTGGCCGGCGGAGCGGCCGGACGCTCCTATCTGGGCACGGATCGATACGGCCACGGCGACCTATCTGCGGGAGCATCCCGATTCTCCCTCGGCCGTCATCGCCCATGCGCACCTGTTGGTGAATCGGGCATGGACCTATCGCGGCTCGGGATGGGGCCGAGATTTGTCGGACACGCAGGCTAACGGCTTCGCCTCCTACCTCGAGCGTGCCCGGCAAGTGCTCGACGCCCATCGCGAGGTCGGTACCCAGGACCCCGAATGGTATGCCCTGAGAATCCAGGTGATGAACGGTTTGGGGGACGACAAGACCGCGATTTTGGCCCTCGCCGACGAGGCATTTGGTCTCGAGCCGACGTACCAGCCCGTCCTGTATGTGACCTCGTTCGCGATGCTCCCCAAGTGGGGAGGGAGTATCCAGTTAGTAGATCGGGTTGTCGCGCGCGCCATCGCGAAATCCTCTTCTGTGGAGGGTCAGCAAGCCTATGGCCGGATCATGTTCAACATTGCAAGGGCGGAACAAGAACCGGCCACTGCCCTTTCCCAGCTCGGGGTGCGCTGGCCTGTCTTGAAGGCGAGCCTTTCGCAAATCTCCGCGGCCTATCCGGATCCCTGGAATTTCAACGTTCAACGCGCGATGGCGTGTGTCCTGGGCACGGAAGCGGACCTGACCGCTACGCTGCCCCAGGTCGCGTCCGGCCGAATACGTGTGGCGTGGTTTGATACGGCGACGACCTGGCCGGAGTGCGCGCGTCGGCAAACACACGCGCAGCAATCGGCCGCCCCTTGGACCCAGGCACTGATGAGGACGCCACCCAGCGTGTCGTTCGCCGCCGCGGCGTCCGCGGGAGCCGTGTTGGTCTTGGCGTTGTTATATATCGCGCGGCGGCGATGGAACGACGCATCAATACCTCCTGACATCATCATGAGTGCCTCGTCCGGCAGCTCGGAATTTCCGAGAACCTATTGGGTAAGTCCCGGCTGGAGGGTCGGTATCTCCATTCTTTTCGGGATCTTATCGCTCGCTGCAATCGCGGGCGCCTGGGGATTTGGCGTCATGGCGCCCGACATGCGCGACACACCGCAAGGCTTGATACTGGTATTTTTCATGGCGTTCATGGCCGCCGGAGCCATCTTTTATTTGATGGATAATCTGAAGTCATCGATCGTGCTGCGACCCGATCGGCTCGAAATCCACGAAATATGGCGCGTGCAAAGCATTCGCCGTGATGACATACAAAGCCGGCAGGTGCTCCACCCACCCAACTCGCCGGCCGTACTCATGCTTCAACTCAAGGGCCCCGCCGCCCGCCGCGTCAAGTTGCCGCTCATGTGGGTCATTGATGGCGCGTGGATGTCGTGGTTTGAAAAGATCCCCGATGTGGACGTCGAGGCGGCAAAATCCTTCGAAGCGGCCGTGAGCGACAATCCGGAACTCGGAGCGAACCCGGAGGATCGTCAACGGCGGCTGGCGAACGCACGCCGGCTGGTGCGAGCGGCCATGTGGGCGAATCTAGGCCTGTACGCATGGGCTTTCTTCTATCCGCGACCGTACGAGCTGCTTATCGTGGTGCTCATCGCGTTGCCATGGATTGCGGTCTGGATCATGGCGCAAGCGCCCGGACTCTATGCGTTCAACGCACCGCGGGGAAGCGCTCAACCCGACTTGACCGTCATGCTGCTCTCACCGGGCTTGCTCTTGATGCTCCGAGCGATCCTCGACGTTCATATGCTCGATTGGCAAGGGCCGATGCTCTGGACGGTCGTGGTCGCGATCGCGTTGATTACCGCGGTCGTGTGGGTGCTTCCTGCTGCCCGCAAGAAGCCGGGGGGAGTCGCGCTGATCGGCGTTTTCCTGTTGGCTTATGGCTATGGAGCCAGTGCGCTGGGGAACGCATTACTGGACCGGCATCCTTCGACAAGCTACACCACTCTGGTGACCGGAAAGCACGTGACCAGCGGACGCAATCGAACGCCGGAATTGCAGCTGGCGGCTTGGGGTCCCAAAGAGGCCGGCTCGCAAGTCGCGGTGACCTGGGATGTATACCGCAGCACCGGGATAGGCGACACCGTCTGCGTCCAGCTTCATCCCGGTGCGCTCGGGGTTCCCTGGTATCGGGTCGCAAAATGTGGGCAGACCAGCAACCCTTGAGCGCTTCCTCGCCGCCGTGGATGAACGGTTTTCCCACATTGACACGGGCAGAGGCGCCGCTACAGTAAGTCAGCTCTCTCAAGATCCGCTCGTCGGAGGATCCGCGCATGGATGGGGCAAGGCGATATCGGTTTCCAGCGAAGCGTGTCGGATCGGGCTGGCTGAACCACTCGGCTGGCGGAGTTGAGTTCGTGACTCGCTCAGGGTTTCTCGTTTTGTTGGCGGCGAACTACGCCTTGGCACAGCTCGCGCCAAGCGCACCGAATGATCAGCCGGTGGGACTTACCGAGCAGCAGATTTCGGACAACTCAAAGGCCATTGCGCCCTATGTGGCGATGGCGCGGAAGTCCTATCCAGGTGCACGCCAGAGGTTTCTCAGCGGGCTCCCTCGCGGCCAGAATTTCTTTCTCGTAACGCGGCTTGCTGATGCCAAGGGACATTGGGAGCAGGTATTTATCCACGTCGACGCCATAGTGGACGGGCAAGTCACCGGGACGATCGCTTCCGATGTGCGGATTGTCTCCGGGTTCAGAGCGGGTCAAATCTACAAGTTTCCCGAGTCAGAAATGCTCGATTGGCTCATCAGCGGCCAAGACGGCTCCGAAGAAGGGAATTTCGTAGGCAAGTTCTTGGACACCCAGTCGCATTGAGCAATCCGTGGCTCCACATTCCGCTCGCCGACTACGAAGGCCATATGTCCCTGCCGGCGGTCGGGCAGGCGCAAATGATCGCGGACCAATTCGATCGGGCTTTGACGCGATGGGCCCCGGCGAGTGTCGCGGTCATCGGATGTGCCGGCGGCAACGGGCTCGACAGGATCGAGCCGGGCACGGTCGAGCGCGTCGTCGCCGTGGATCTGAATCCGGATTACATCGAATGCACCCGAGCCCGGCATGCGGGGCGGTTGCAGGGCCTCGAGCTCCGATGCGCCGACGTTCAATCGGAGTCGTTGACGTATGGACCGGTGGACTTCACCTACGCGACATTGCTTTTTGAGTACGTCGATGTGCCCTCGACCCTGAAGACGCTGGCGCGAAATTCCCGTCCCGGCGCGGTTCTCACGACCGTATTGCAGCTTCCCCATTCGACCATGCCCGCCGTCTCCTCCTCGCCCTACGAGTCACTGGTCAGCCTGGCCACCGTGATGACCTTGGTGGCGCCCGAGTCACTGTCCCGTGCGGCGGCGGAGGTGGGCTTCGAGGCCGCCGAGTCCCACATCATCGAGCTTAAGTCCGGGAAAAGGTTCTGCGTGCAGAATTTCACCAAGGCGACC
>Ga0182013_10008725_pt1 | contig 10841 bp, 4 predicted proteins | sample 612S2MmetaG_FD_120487 | JGI IMG/M metagenome (GOLD analysis project Ga0182013, IMG submission 120487) | Permafrost microbial communities from Stordalen Mire, Sweden - 612S2M metaG | ecosystem: Environmental > Terrestrial > Soil > Wetlands > Permafrost | place: Sweden: Stordalen | collected...
CACCCTCCCCACCGGAGGCCAGCCGTGATGCCTTTCAGAAAGAGCTGTTGTCCCCTTGATCGCGCCTATGGAGCCTAAAATGGATCGCAATCTGACCTCAGCTTCCTGGATTGCTGCAATGATTCTCTCGACCGCAGCCTCAATGTCACCGGGGCAGCTAGCTTGCCAGGCACCCTCAATCACACCCCAACAGCCACCCACGCTCGGTGAATTCTTCCGAGTCGATCAGGCCACAGGCGATCCCACTCCTCCGTTTGGTGGCAACCCATTCGGGTCTGGATCGCTTGAGAGGCGTGCCAGCGCTTACCGGGCCCCTTCACTAGTCGCGGTGCAGAACAGCCCTCCCACCGAACAGGACAGGGCGCGATCCATGGCAGGTGTCGGGGCCAAATCGTGCGCAAGGATCACCAACGTCACGTCTGACAAAACCGCCGGAGGAATCATGAACGCGGAGATTACGGATCCGCTTCATCACCCCTTCAAGACCAGCCAATATGTACGTTGGTGGGCTGGGGTAGATAGCACAGCTTGCAGGAACTTCCCGTTCGTGGTTCGCTTGACGGTTCATCAATACCAGGATCAGGGTGAGACGATGGAGGTTCCGTTCCCGCCCGGTCAGGAAACGACCTTAGACTTTCTGATCGAAAGAAATGAAAGCATCACTGTCGCTGGTGCACTGGGAGTATCACCGAAGAACCTGAAAGAGTCACACTTTACCGGGGTCCGCGCGGAAATCATCGCAGCGGGCGCGGATGTTAGGGCTTTACAAGAGGCGCAAGTAACTGACCCACGGTTTTGCGAACGCTATGCTGCCTTGAGGTACACCGGTAAAATGACTCGATACGGTCCGGAGCTGGTTCCAGATTCATCGTTCACAAGTTGCTTGAAGGCTAAATCGACGGTCATGGCAGAGCGGTTCATGAATGAACACGCAGAAGTTTCCTCGCTCACCAAGCCCATTCTTTGTGCAGACCCTGCTTGCGTACAGGGCCACCTGGACAACACTGTACCCAACGCTACCAACGTTTCGATGTTTTTCGAAGGTTCGAACGCCTACAAAGCTGTTCGTACCTTTGAAAACCTCAACGCAACCTGTGAGAAGTGTTGGGGACACTGGACCGTTACCGGCAGAATGAACCAAGCCATACACATTTCGGGGCCGAGCCGCCCTGACTACGATCAAGTAGATAGGTATGATTTTTCCTGTAAAACGTCCATGAATCATGTCGAATCGGAACGCAACAATCCATACGATAACCTACCAATGGACTCAGTAATTCCAAAGGGACAAATTGTTGCGGGTAAACACTCCGCAAACGATTCTTACGTGACGTGTAGCGCACAGAAAACACAATAGTACGAGACCGGGTGTTTTCTTTCATTCAGGTCACCCATCCGACAATCGCCTATCCGCGGGACCTTATAGTTAAACGCGGCCGCGAAACGAAAAGCAGATGTACTTCTCCCATCGTGCAAATCGTCGAAGCACTAATTGAAGACTTGTCACTTCCGCCAATATCGGCATGGGTTTGCTCATTCCAGCGCCTCGGGGAACGGTGCCAGCTATCGCTGGGAGTCAAAGAGTACTCCAAGAACAGAGCCATCAACGACTCCTCCCGCTTTAGTTCATGAGAAGGTATACAAATCAGTAGCTAATGATCTACCCTCCGTCTCCCCTACGACGACCGCACCATCGACATTTCACTTCTCAGGTTTGGATTTCCGGGACCTAGGACGTTTCCCGGTACCGATCCTACGCATCGGGCTGAGTACGGACGATTTTGTGTGCGGGCCAAGCGACGCCGTGCTGCCGGCGTCGCACTTCTTGGCTGGCTATTGCTCAACCAGTAACTAACGGATAGCAGGCAAACCAGCCGGAATCCAGCGATGGGCCTCGAATCTAGCCGTGAGCCGTTTCGACTTTAGTTCACGATGAGTGTGACTGTCGTCGTTTGGGTGATCAATCCTGAAGTGCCGGTTACGGTGATGGTGTAGTTGCCCGTTGTCGTCCCGGGACTGCCGGAGTTGCTGCTTTTGCCGCCGCAACTGACGAGACCCACGGCGCCGAGCGTCAACAGCACGAACATTCCGACCATCAACCGCCACCGCCGCCTGCGCGCCGGAATGCCGAGGAGCAACAAACAGGCCAGCGTCGCGCCACTGGCTCCGTACCAGGGAACTCCTTTGGATTTGGGACGAACCAAAGCAGCAGTTGTTGCCGCGGTCGTCGACACAGTCAAGGTGCCCGTTCCAGCTGACGCGCCGGTGATGCTGACCGGCGTTGTTGCGCCGAAGCTGAAGGTGGGCGGATCCATGGCGCCGAGCGGGCTGGAGGTGACGGCTGCGGTCAGACTCACGTTCCCGGTGAAACCTCCACTGGGCATCACGCTGATCGTCGTCGTATTCCCAGTGGTGGCGCCAGGCGAGCTGATCGTGATCGCGCCGCTATTGGTCAAAGCAAAGGTTGGAGGTATGTAGGCGGTGACGGTTACATTCACTGTTGTCGTCTGCGTGATTGCACCCGACATGCCGTGGCGTAGTAACATCAACCCAGCCGCCGTTGGCAACTTTCAACTACGCGCGGGACATCCTCCGAGAGACAGAGGACTGGTATGTTAAAGGCGTATGTATACTTGAGCCAATGCCATGAGCGTGCGAATGAAGGACATCGCCAGGGATCTTGGTGTGTCCACAGTCACTATTTCTAAAGTACTGCGAAACCACCCAGATGTGGGCGAGGAAACACGCCAACGCGTTCTTGCGCGCGTAAAAGAGCTGGATTACCGGCCGAATCTTGCCGCACGCGGATTAGTGACCGGTCGCACTTACCTGGTCGGTCTCATCGTTCCCGATTTACTTCATCCCTTTTTTGCGGAAATCGCCGCATCCCTTTTAGACGCCCTTCGCAAGGAAGATTATTACCTGGTCGTCTCGTCTTCTGAAGAAGACCCCGATCTGGAAGAACAAGAGATCAGCCAGTTCTTGGCACGACGGCTCGACGCGATGATCATCGCATCTTGCCGATCCAATGTTGACGTCCTTCTCCGTATTGATAACCAAAAAATCCCCTATGTATTGATAGATCGGAGCTTTCCGGGGTTCTTATCGAATTTTGTGGGTGCCGATGATTTTGCAGCGGGAATGCTGGCGACGCAGCATCTAGTGGATGTTGGTTGCAAAAGGATCGCTCATATTCGGGGGCCGGAGACGAGCCCTGGCATCCAGAGGCTCGAGGGATACAAGAGAGCGCTTGGGCAAAACGGGAAAAACGTGATCGATGAGTATGTGATTTTTGAGCCCAAAGGCGATGTCGGGTCCAGGCAACGCGGAGCGGAAGCCTTGCGGCAACTCTTGAGCTGTAAGCGCGTTCCGGATGGGGTATTCTGCTTCAATGATCCGATGGCAATGGGAGCCGTCAATGAGGCAGTGAACCGGGGCTTCAGGGTACCCGAAGATATTGCCATCATCGGATGTGGCAACCTTCATTATGACGATTCGTTGCGGGTACCTCTCTCGAGCGTCGACCAGCATAGTCGCCAGATTGGGGCCGAAGCTGCCCGACTGGTGCTCAAAGCCTTGAAATCCAAGGTGGCGCCGAAGCCTGAGGCGATTCTGTTGCCGCCGGAATTGATCGTGAGAGAATCCACGCAACGAAGGTCAGCGAAACGCGGCAAGTAACAACTCGGCGAGATTTTGAAACTGCTCTCGGGTACCGAACGGGATGGCGAGTCGTTTGTCGCGAGTGCGATGGGGTTACATCGGGCGAGTGTCGGCCTCTCTATCGGAGCCAATGAGGCTCTCCCCATCGCAACCGATCACCTGCACATGTTTGCGTAAATCACCGGATTCAGCAGCACAATAAGTGGTGTGAGCACCGTACCCCCAGACCCGAACACCGCAATCAATCGAGTACTGAAAGACGGCAGGACCGTTTACCAAAAACAGAAGCTGTCGGGGCTCTGCATTTGGTCAGGACGCAGGAGGCCAATCCATTTCTGGGAGCCATCGGTGCTTTCCACCCGATGCCCGGCAACGCCGATGCCAAATATGTGTTGATTGCCTCGCCCGGCACTACGCATTAAGGTCTCACATTGAGACGGGATCTGATCCACGTTGCTTCCTGGCTATTCCGCCAACTTCAAGAAACATGGTCCGTCAAACCAACAATTGTTCCCTTTTCCTTGACTTCTCCCTTGATACACCTATAGAGTAGTTATCGATTAAGTTAGCGATTAGTAAGGGAATAAAGAAGTTGCAGCAGATTTCTCTGGAGCGACACGATGCACAGATCGGAAGATGTGAATTTCGGCACCAATGCGGGCAAGCGTGCCCTGCTTGTTTTGATGGTAATCGCGGCGCTTTGGCTGCTGGGGGCGCAGGCTGCCCTGGGACAGGCCTCCTCGGTGATCTTTACCCGCACCAGCTATGTTTCGTCGGTCAACAGCGGTCCCGGGCTGACGGGTAGCCCGGACTATCAGGGTTCGGCGGGACACCTGGCGGCCAACAGCAGGGGCGATCTCTTTTTTGATGACGCACCCTACTCCTATCCCGACGCCGCTTACGTGATTGAAATCCCCGCCGACGGCGGCCCGCAGGTGACGCTGCTGAGCAACGTGGGCTATGGCGCGTCCGGTGTTTATGTGGATTCGGGAGACAACCTGTGGGCAGTGGATCCAAACGGCAACCTCATCTATGTGCCGTTTGTCGGTGGCGCCTATGCATCCGCGACCAATTCCAGCAGCCTCACGGCATGCACCATGCCGCTTTCTTCAAACACCGCTCCCTGCCGGTACTTCTGGCAGTTGAATGCCAGCATCGGCTACTACCTGCAGTCGTCTGATGTGGCACTGGATGGCGCCGGCAATGTCTACGTCGTTGACAAGCACGACGGCGCCACGAATGGCGGAGTCAATCGCATTCTCGAGTTTGCTGCGGCAACTGGCGATTTGACGATTCTGGTGGACGGCCTGGCCTCGTCCGGTGATGCGCAACTCGCTGTCGATCCCGCCGGTGACGTGTACTACGCGGATGGCAACGGCGCGTATTATTTCGCCGCTTCCACTTTCCCGCTCACCAATGGTGCAACCGATGCTGTGGCGATTGGCAGCGGCCTGAATGATCCGACAGGCGTGGCGCTGGACTCGGGCGGCAACCTCTACATTTCCGACACCGGGAACATGCGTCTTCTCGAGATTCCCAATGTGAATGGCGCCCGCCTCACTGCGAATCAATTCATCCTGACCAACGGCTCAAACATCAGTTCGAACCATGCGCAGGCCGGCGCGGGTATCGATGGATACGGCAACATCTATTACGTCGGCAACTACGGCAACTCGATCAACCACTTGGTGGTTGGCAATCTGACCTTTGGATCGACAGCGATCGGCACTGCCACCGCGTCGTCGGCTTTGGATGTTTACTTCACCACGGCACAGACAGTAGGCAGCTTTGTCGTGACCAGCGGGCCGGGTACGGTGTCTCCTTTCGCCATCGGTTCGAATGGTTGCACGACCGGGAAGAGCTATGCGGCCGGTGCGACATGCACCGTCAACCTCACGTATACCGCTTCGGCGGTCGGCCTGCAGACCGGCGTGATTCAGGCGCTCGATGCGAGCGGCAATCTGCTGGGCCAGGCGAAGCTTTCCGGCTCGGGGCAGGCCGCATTAATCAATGTGGATCCCGGCACGGCGGCGCCAATCGGAACCGGATGGACGGCGCCGAGCGCGATCGCCGTGGATTCGGTTGGCAATACTTACGTGGCAGACTCAAGCACCGGAAAGATTTCGAAGACTGCGGCCGGCGGCACGACGGCAACCGTTGTAGCCAGCGGATTCAGCAGTCCCTCCGCAGTGGCGGTGGACGGCGCAGGCGACCTCTACGTGGGCGACAGCGGCATCAACAAGGTTGTCGAAGTGCCCTATGCCAATGGAACTTACGGAACCGCTGTCGTGCTTGAGACCGGCCTCAGCGGCCCGACGGGACTGGCGATCGACGGAGTCGGCAATCTCTATATCGCCGATAGTGGCAACTCCCGCGTACTGCTGTATTCACCTTCCGGCGATCCTGAGGCGCAGAGCCTGGTGAGCACAGTCGGCAGCGGTTTTACAACTCCGGTTGCGGTGGCCATTGATACCGTGGGCAATCTGTATGTCTCGGATGCGGGCACCGGGGACGTCGTGCAGGTCGCGATTCCGACCGGCCTGCAGACTACGATTCTCAGTGGCTTGAAAGCGGCGGCGGGTGTGGCCGTGGATGTGGGTGGAAGCCTGTATTCCGCCGATTCCGGACTCGGCACGATCACCAGGGTCCCCAGTATTAGCGGCGTGTTGAACAGGAACGATGAAACCACGCTCGGGACAGTGGTGCTGAAGCCCACCGGCATTGCGCTCGACAACCTGGGCAACGTGTATGCGACCGATGAGGCGGATGCCGCGGTTGCTGAGAGCAAGCGCTCCGCCGGCCTGCTCAACTTCGGCAATGTGAACTCGGGCGCATCCAGCACCACCATCTCCGCCAATGTTTCAGACGGCGGCACTGCGGGGCTCACTTTGAACACCCCCGATTACACAGAGTCGGGAAGCAATGCGGCCAGCTTTGCTGTACAAACCGAATCAACCTGTGCGAACGGCGCTGCATTAAGCTCTGGCGCTGCCTGCTCGGTGGCTGTCATTTTCAGTCCCCAGGGTCCCGGATTGCAGACCGAAACGCTGGCATTTTCCAGCACCGCACAGAACAGCGCGACCCTGCTGTTGAGTGGATCTGGAACGCAGCTTAGCGGGAGCACGCTTACGATTGCTGTCACCTCGCCAGCGGGGACGCCGGCTTATGGCCAGCCGGTTACCGTCGGCGCCACGCTCACCCCGGTGGCCGGTGGATACGGTACGCCGACCGGGACGGTGACCTTCTATGTGGATTCGGCTCCGCAAGCCCCGGTACCGCTGACCAATGACACAGCATCCATCACTCTCACCGGCCTCACTGGCGGCGCACATGTGCTCAGTGCGAGTTATAGCGGCGACATCGACTATGCTTCCAGCGCATCGGCGCCCCTCGATATCACCATCGGCACGGCGGCCACGACTACATCGGTCGTGACAGTGACCGCGCCGTATTCGAGCCCCACCAGCGCCAACCCTGGCAACACCGTGACACTGAGCGCGACCGTTGCGCCCGCTGTTCCGGGTACGCCCACCGGCACCGTCGTGTTCTCAAGTGGAACCAACGTTCTCGGATCCGCGCCAGTTACGGCCTCGGTAGTGAATGGCGGCCCGGGAGGAATTGCCACGTTAACCACGACGACATTGCCTCTGGGGAGCTACAACGTAACGGCCTCCTACGGCGGCGACGCCAACTTCACCGGTTCCACCTCTCCGTCCGCAGTTCCGCTGCTGATTTCAAATGCAACCATCGGAATGACCGCCAGTTCCACCGCGCTTACGGGCGACGGGGCGCCGGTCACGCTCACGATTAGCTCGATTGCGGGATTCGGTCAGAGCGCCGCCGAGCCGGGAACGGTTAGCCTGGCCTGCGGTGGCTTGCCCGCATACGCTGTCTGTTCCTTCGCGCCAGCCTACGCCACACCCACGCAGGGTGCGCCCCAACAGATCGCCTTCACCGTTGTCACCAATCAGCCGCCCCCCATTCCACCCACAGCTGCGGGCTTCGCCGGCATTGCCCATCGGCCCGGAAGATTCGGCCTGGAGGCCCTGACCGCCCTTTGCCTGCTTGTTCCCGGCGTTCTTCTCGGCATCACGCTGAGACGCGCGCGCCGCGGCCGCAACGCGGTCTGGCGCACGACGGTCGTGCTGCTGCTTCTTCTGGGCGGTTGCATGGCGGGACTGAGCGGCTGCGGCACATCCGGGAAGGTGTTCGACACGCCAACGGGAACGTCCACCATTACGGTCACCGCGACGATTACCGCAAGCCCCGCGGCTCCCAACCCGCCGCCCACTCAAACCCTGACGTTCACGCTGACGGTCAACTAGTGAGAAACACCGCATGGCGGCAGCCGCGATTGCAACGGCCGCCAAAAGAGATTCGGAGAGCGAGATGAGAAATCGGAGGACCGACGTGATGGTTTCAAACAGATTCAACCCGGCAGTGAGTGGCACCACCTCCACTGCCGCGATTCGAGAGGATAGAAGCATGACGTCACGCGGGTTCAAGGCGCTGATGCTGGTATTGCTGTTACTGGTGGTTTTCCCGGCGCGGGGCCGCGCACAGACCATATCCGCCACCCTCTCGGGCTTTGTGTTCGACCAGACCGACGCCGTAGTTCCGGGCGCCAAGGTAACGCTCACCAACCAGGCGTCGAAAGACAAGCGCGTCACCACCAGCAACGGCTCCGGGTATTTCAACTTTACCGCCGTTCCCGCGGCCACTTACACGGTGTTGGTGCAGCGCGAGGGATTCAAGTCTTACGAGGAAAAGGGCATCGAATTGCATCCCTCCGACCAGCGCAATCTGACCGACATACGGCTCCAGGTCGGCGCCGTTGAATCCACGGTGACGGTTACCACCGCGTCAAGCGCCGCTCCTCCCACCACCGGCGAGCGCAGCGTCCTCATCACCGCTGAAGACATCAACCATCTGCCCGTCGAAGGCCGCGACGTGACTGAACTTATCAAGACGCTTCCTGGATTTGCCCAGGTGGCCCAGGGAACGGGCGCCGATAACCTCGCACCCGACCCCGGCGTGGTTGGAGGACAGACGGGCAACTACGAGGCCAACGGCACTCCTCCCGAAGGCATCTCGATTATCAGCGATGGCGTGAACATCACCGATCCCGGCAATGGCGCGAGCTCCGATCAGGTCATCAACATGGACAATGTGCAGGAGGTCCAGGTCCAGACGTCGAACTTCGGCGCCGATAGCGCCAAGGGCCCGATCGTCATCAACGCGGTCGGCAAGTCGGGCGGCGCCGATTTTCACGGCGGCCTCTATGTCTATGGCCGAACCTACCAGTTGAATACCCAGGACTGGTTCAGCAAGCACGATGGCGACGCCAAGCCCGAGGATCGATACATCTACCCCGGCGGAAACATTGGCGGCCCGATCAAGATTCCGGGGACGAACCTCAATCACAACAAGAAGCTCACCTTCTTCGTCGGCGGTGAAGATTACGTCCAGAAGAATGTCTACGCATATGGCAGCGCCGCCGCCGCAACAGTGGAAGCTCTTGTGCCCACCAAGAACATGCGCACCGGCAACTTTACTCAATCCGAATTGTCCAATTACTTCGGCGTGCCGGTGAACGCGACCACGTGCAGCACCAGTCCGAACGCGACACTGTCGTTGTACATCAACATCTGCAATATCCCAAGCGGCAATACTCCCGGACTCAGCCCCAACAGCCAGGGAGTTCAGGGACCGGATGGTCCGCCGATCATCGGAGGAAATATTCCGCAAATCGCGCTTGATCCTGGCGCACTGGCCCTCATGAATGGCCTGGTCCCCTTGCCAAACCACACCCCTTTCTTCTCCAATCCTGCGGGAACCGCAACCGGCGAGCAACTCAGTGTCTTCAATTATCAGCAGGTCAACCTCCAAGACAACAGCTCCTACCAGACCCGCGCGCGTGTCGACTACTCCATCTCCGATAACTCCAAAATCTATGTCGCGTACGACTTTCAGCACAGCAACGGCCGCAACCCCCAACAGCTCTTCTACTCACCGCAACAACCGTTCGGTGAAATCAATACTCCGAATGGAATTCTGGGCGAAGACTTTTCGCACACGGCTTCGATGAACTTTACCCGGGTGCTCACGTCCTCGTTGACCAACGAGTTCTATGTGGGCGTGAATCTGAACCTGGGCCACAATTCGCCAGGCAAGGCGGGGTCATACCTGAGCAGCAGCATCAACTACCCCTATCAGGGAATCTATCCCACACTGCAATATCCGCAACTCTACGACTACGGATTCGACGGCCTGCCACTAGGCCTGTTTCCCGATTACTCCTCGAAAGTCTTTCAGCACAAATTCGTCCCCAATGGCGGAGACAACCTCACCAAGGTGATCGGGACGCACACCATCAAGGTTGGTGGCTATCTTGAACGCGCAACAAACAATCAGACTGACCTTAACGTTGCCTCCAACGGCCAGATTCAGCAATACTACCTCGGCGAACTCAGCCCCTTCGGCGGGGTCTCCGCAAATCGCATCTATGAGCCGACGCTTCCTGGCCAGACCAATTCCTATGCCAACTACCCAGAGCCGGGCAACTTCCTCGCCAGCTTCTTCATGGGGGAGATTCAGCAATACAACCAGTTCAATTTCCAAACCAACAGCGACCTCTACTATTGGACCGCGGACTCTTACGCAACCGACTCCTGGAAGGTTAATAAGAAATTGACCCTGGATCTCGGCTTCCGCCTCGGCCACGTGGGCCCGTGGGAAGATGCGCATGGCCTGGGAATGGCGGTGTGGAATCCGACTCTTTATGCAAGCGAGACCTCGATTACAAGCCTCCGCGACGTGAGTTCCACAGTTCCCAACCCTGGATTCACCTGGCATGCCATTGACAAGAGCATCCCCAACTCTGGCGCAGGTTCCACATGGGCGTTCTTCTCGCCGCGCTTTGGCATGGCCTGGGACGCCTACGGCAATGGAAAGACCGTGGTGCGCGGCGGCATCGGCGCTTATCGCTCGCATGACTCGTGGAACGACGTCAACCAGACGCAGGCTACAGCGCAGGGACAGACCTACGCCACGGTTGGCGGCGGCGGCCTCATGCTGCGCGACATTCCCGCCTTGATTCCGGCCTCCGGCATCAGCGGCGGCAACGCAACCCAGGCAGGAACTTCGGGCGTGGGATTTGGTCTCAGCTCGGGCGACAACGA
>Ga0182013_10008728_pt1 | contig 10841 bp, 8 predicted proteins | sample 612S2MmetaG_FD_120487 | JGI IMG/M metagenome (GOLD analysis project Ga0182013, IMG submission 120487) | Permafrost microbial communities from Stordalen Mire, Sweden - 612S2M metaG | ecosystem: Environmental > Terrestrial > Soil > Wetlands > Permafrost | place: Sweden: Stordalen | collected...
ACCGAAGAAATTCTTGTAGGCAAGGAACACTTTGAAGGATGCAGTTCCGTCGCGAACAATTTCACGCAATTGTGCTTCTGTGTCGGAGTCGTAGCGGGTTACCGCCATGTGGAAGGCGTAGTCGCAGGCGCTGTTGCCTTCCGCCTTCTGCTTCCAGATGTTGTAGCCATCGAGTGCATCTTCATTACGGGACGGGCAACACATTTCTATGAAGGTGGTGGTTCCACCAATGAGCGCGGCTTTGCTCGCAGTGGCGTGAGTGTCCCTGGCAAAGGTAGCCATGAAGGGCAAATGAATGTGGACATGCGGATCGATGAAGCCGGGGAAGATCAGCTTTCCGGTCGCATCAACGACTTCGGTCTCCGGTGGCGCGGTCAAGTCGATCCCGATGTGAGCGATCGTTTCATCTTCGATGAAGATGTCTCCGCGTGAGCGAGATTCCGCGGTTACGATCTCCCCGCCTCTGATTAGGAGCGCCATCTTAACGTTCTCCTGCTTTGTCTTGCCTTGTTACCAAACTAACTCTAATGAATGTGAATGCCTACTTTTTCACGATAGGCTTTCATGGTTTCCCAGTCTTCGGTTACCTGGGTTTGCTGTTGCGAGAGTTCACTCCACGTGACCGCATTACGTCCAGATGGAACCTCGACCATCGCGATGCAATCGTCCACCGGACAAACGTTATAGCAGAGGCGGCAGCCAACGCAATCGTCTTCCCGAACCTGTGGCTGGGGGCGTGTTTCTATCGCTTCATGTTTGCCGTTGGAGCGCACATCGTAAGAGAGCGGTTCGACCAGCGCGCCCTGCGCCGATACCAGATCGATGCACTGATGCGCGGTGTCGTTGCATGCAACGTAACAGAGATTGCACTTGATGCATTTCTCCGCGTCGATGCGGGCGACGGCGCGATAGGAGAGATCGAAATTCTTGAATTCCGAGACGCGATGCAGGCTGTGGCCGGTAACTTCGGCGATGGTCTTAAAGCCTTTCTCGTTCATCCAGTTAGAAAGGCCGTCGCATAGATCCTCGATGATACGAAAGCCGTAGTGCATTACCGCGGTGCAGACCTGCAGGCTCGACGCGCCGAGAAGAAGGAATTGCGCTGCGTCTTGCCAGTTTGCAATTCCGCCCATGCCGGAGATCGGAATGCCCGACTTGGAAACGATTTCGTCCGTGCCAAGCGATGCAAGCATATTGAGCGCGATGGGCTTGACGGCAGGGCCGGCATAACCGCCGTGGCCGCCTTTGCCGCCGATGCTCGGCGTTAATTCAAGCGTGTCGAGATCCACTCCTACGATGGAGTTGATAGTGTTGATAAGCGAGAGCGCATTGGCGCCGGCGGCTACTCCCGCGCGGGCCGGCAGAACAATGTTGGTGATGTTAGGCGTGAGCTTCATAATTACGGGAATGGTGGCGGCTTCCATCACCCAGCGCGTGATGCGTTCGCAATATTCCGGCACCTGGCCAACGGCAGAACCCATGCCGCGTTCACTCATGCCGTGCGGACAGCCGTAGTTCAGTTCGATGCCGTCCGCGCCGGTGTCTTCGATGCGTTCGACAATCTCTCGCCAGGCTTCGGGCTTGGAGTCAACCATTGCAGACACGATGACGGCGCGATCAGGCCATGCGCGTTTGACTTCGGCGATTTCACGCAGGTTGATTTCGATGGGCCGGTCCGAGATTAGCTCAACATTGTTGATGGCCAACATACGCTGGCGGCCGTAGTGCCATGCTCCGTAGCGGTTGGAAACATTCAGCACCGGAGCGCCGATGGTCTTCCAAACCGCGCCGCCCCAGCCTGCTTCAAACGCCTTGTGAATCTGCGCGCCGGAGTTAGTGGGGGGAGCCGAGGCCAGCCAGAATGGATTTGGGGACTTGATGCCGGCGAAGTTGATGCGAAGATCTGCCATGGCTAACTTACCTCGACTTGAGCAAGCGTCCGCGCTAGCTGTCGATGAATCGCCGCGGCTGCGAGTTTACCATCCTGGACGGCCATTACCGTGGAGGCCGCGCCGGAAGCCCGAATGCAATCGCCGACGGCATAAAGGCCCGCCAGGCTGGTTTGAAAACTGTCGTCAACTGCGAAGAAGCCCTTCCTTGTTTCGAGTCCAAGGAGCGCGGCAAGCGCAGGTTTGTTTTGTCCGACAGCTTTGACGATCTGGTCACCAGCGAGCACAAACTCCGAGCCCCCGACGGGCTCAGGCGACGGGCGGCCGGACGAATCTGGCGCACCTAACTCCACGCGCAGGCATTCGAGGCCAACCGGTAAACCATTTTCGAGCACCACGCGCGAGGGTTGCGAGAGAAAGCGAAACTCGATGCCTTCCTTGCGCGCGAAGTCGTATTCATGCTCATAGCAAGTCATCTCGCGATCGGTGCGGCGATAGACCATGGTCACGCGGTCCGCTCCGAGGCGTCGAGCGATTGTGGCACAATCGACTGCGGTGTTGCCTGCACCAATCACGATTACGTTGCGCCCTACGTGGAGATTTGCCGGCGCGGTCTTGCTGGCTTCGATGAATTCGAGGCCATCTACGATGACTCTTTCGCCTTCGATTCCCAGGCTGGGTGTGTGGCCTAATCCGACGCTCAGCACAGCGGCCTCGAAGTCTCGTTGGAGTTCAAGCAAGGCAATATCCACACCGAATTCGATGCCGGTTTTTATTTGGACGCCGAGACTTTCGATCATTTTGGTCTCTTCGAGAGCAATCTCTACGGGCTCGCGCAACGCGATGATGCCATATGTGGAAAGGCCGCCAGGCATTTCGCGCTTCTCAAAGATGGTTACCGTGTGGCCCAGCTTGGCTAACTCGCCGGCGCAGGAAAGGCCAGCAGGTCCGGCGCCGATGATGGCGATAGATCGGCCAGTCGGGGTGGATTCTACAACCGGATAGCTTTGGTGCTCGCGGGCATGGTCCATGGCGAAGCGTTGCAAACGGCCAATGGCGATGGGCTTGTGGTCTGCGCCCAGTACGCATGCGCCTTCGCACAGCTCCTGCACCGGGCAGACCCGTGCGCAGGTTGCGCCCAGTAGATTGGAGGCAAAGATGGTCCCCGCCGAACCGCGCAGATTATGGGACGCGATCTTCTTGATGAAACGCGGTATATCGATATGCGTGGGGCATGCATGCGTACACGGCGCATCGTAGCAATACAAGCATCGGTCTGCTTCAACGGCCGCCGCATGCGGAGTTAGGGGAGGCAACTGCTCGGCAAGGGATTTCCCGATCTCTCTCAAGGCCGACTCCATGCATCCTCTCCTTGCGGATTCTCCTCGTTTTTGACTTTCGTAGCCTTCTCGGAGAAGCCACTGGACCAGCCAGGCCCCGAAGAAATGGGGAACGATCCTGACAGGGGCAGATTTCATATTCTAGTGCAAATCCTGGGGGAAGCAAGAGACATGACGCCAAATCGCTAGATCAGCCGGCGATTGCCTCCCTGGCAGCGCGGACGGTGCGGAGCGGCAACGCGGTGGACGATGTTCGCACCTTCTGGATCTCCGCAAGCACGGAAAGGGCGATGGTCTCGGGCGATTCCGCGCCCAGGTCGAGGCCGGTTGGAGCATGCAACAGGTCGAGCCAGCGGTCGGCCTGGGCAGCGATTGAATTGACGGGCAGATTGAGCAGATGGCCGGCTTCGGTGAGCAGTTCGCGCGTACGGCGCTGCGGGCCCAGAACACCGATATAAGCCGGCTGGGTCTTGAGTGTCAGCAGGCAGGCTAGAATCTTTGAATCTTGTTCGAAGCTGTGGGTCATAACGACAACAGCATCCTCAGGATGCATTTTTCCGAACGCAGTTATCGATGCTTCCGGAGGGTTGGCCGGAAGATCCTTGAAAGGCAGGACACTCAATTGATCGGCTGCGGAAAAGCGCTCGCGCGTGGCGAGGTGGCTACGGCCATCGGCAACGGAGACAAACAAGCCTAGTTCCTTCGCAAGACGCAAAAGCGGCTGAGCATCGTCGCCCGCGCCAAAGATCCAAAGGCCGGGCCGGGCCGGGCGGAAGTCAGCCCAGGCTCTGGCATTGATTTCGCCGACTGCGATTGTGCTCTCTATGGATTCGCGATTCGCAATCGCATTTTGAGCGAGGTCTTGCAGCGGGTCACGGTTGATCCTGGCTTGGTGGACATTCTCAGGTTGTTCACGATCGACGCTCGCAAATGCACGGCGGCCGATCTGCGGGCCATCCAGAACCGTTGCTACGGCTAGCGAAACACGCAGGGCGAAGGCTTTTTCCAGAGCGGCCAACAGGGGGCCGGCGGTTGCTCGGCGTTCCAACAGCAGAAAAACCACGCCGCCGCAACCCGAGCCGTAGGGCCGGTCGCCGTCGTCATCGGCAGTGGAATAACGCTGGATCGTTGGGCCATTCCCTGTGAGCCACCAGGCGCGGCTGACCACTTCGGCCTCAAGGCAACCGCCGCTTACCGTGCCCACGCGACGGCCTTCCGGGGTTAGCAACATGAGCGCGCCGGGCTTGCGATAGCTGGGACCCTGAACCGCAACAATCGATGCCAGGACGTAGTCTGCCCCGGCGTTCTCCAATTCGCGCCAAACGGACAAAATGCGAGCCAGGTCAGTCATATGCTCCTATTGTCACTCAATCGGTGGCACCGGCAAAGTCGTGGACATCTTTTTGAAGCGAGATGCCTTGATTTGCTTTACACAGTCCAGCGTGACGCCGCTGGTTATGGAGCAAAACTCAGCGAGTAGGTGCTCGTCGGGTCGACGGGGCCATGCAGAATTCCGAGGGACTTCAACTGCTCATAAAGGGTTTGCCAGCGCGCTGCGGTCATGCGCCCGGTTTGAGGATTGCCCGGGTCGCCGGTGATGAAGCCGCCGTCGCGCAATGCCTGTGCGGAGTATGCCTCCTGCGCGGGGTTGAGTGCGGGGTTGAGCTTGAGGAGATAGGTGTTGGTAGCTGCCGGATCGCTCAAATAAGCCTGCCAGCCGCGAATGCTGGCTCGTACAAACTTTGCCACCAGGTCGGGGTGCTGGGTCATGAAATCGCGCGTGGTGAATGAAACGCGATAGGGGTCGTACCCTGAAGAACTAATGAGCAGAGTGCGCACGTCGGCACCTGCCTGCCTGGCGAAAAACGGCTCGCTGGTGATGAATATCTGCTGCAGGTAGCCGGGGTCGGCGAGAAAACTGGCGATGGAAAGCGTGGACGGAACTTCGCGGATCTGGTGAAGGTCGTACCTGTGTGTGACGTATTTGAGCCACGTAGCGCCGGTCTGTGCGGCGATGGTGTGGCCCTCCAGATCCCTGAAGTCATGGATAGGCGAATCCTTGTGGACCATGACAGCCTGCGGGTCGTGCTGCATGGTAGCTGAGACGGCAACCAGCGGCAGGCCATTCGAATTCCACTCCAGGATCGCGTCGCTGGAACCGAGACCGATGTCGGCCTTTCCCGAGGCTACCAACTGGGCAGCACTGCCGTATTGAGGCAGCGGCAAAAATGCCACGTCCAAGCCCTCAGCTTTGTAATAGCCCAGAAGCTGCGCCGCAAAGAAGCCGCCGTGCTCGGGTTGGGGATACCAGTCGAGTTGAAGGCGAACCGGTGCGAGGCCGCCTGAGGTCGCAGTATGGTTGCTGTGGCAACCGGAAAGAATAATGGCGCACGCGGCCGCAAGGGAGATAGCCGCGACGGTGAAGATTCTGCTCGATCTCAACGCTGACCTCTTGGGCGAGGATGGGTCATCCTTGAAATGAAAGTTATCATGCATGGGACGGCAGCTCTTCGTTCTTCTCGCAGCGTCGAGCTATTTTGATACCAGATTTGCGAGTCTGGACGCGAGTTGGAGAAGCGCTTCGTCGAAGCCTCGTGCGGCAGCCAGTTGCATACCGCCAACAGCGAAGGGGATGGTCACGACTGGCGCACCTGTCAGGCTGAAAGGCGTGGTGTAACGGAGCAGGCGGGAGCGCGTTTTGCTGTGATCGGCGCCGGCCGTCAGGCGTGCTACCGGCGTTGCGGGAAGCAGGATTAGCTCGTGCGTGGCCAGCAGTTCATCCATGCGATTGCGGAACGCCTCGCGTCGCTTACGCAAGGCGGTGAGTTCGGGAGTGCTGATGTTCGCGCCCCATTCGAGACGCTCGCGAATGGAGGTCTCAAAGCGGTCGAAGTGACCGGCATGGATGCGCGCTGCCTCCGACGCCTGAATCGGGGCGAAGATATTGAACGAGTCTGCCCACCAGCCAGCGTCGATGCGGGAACTGTGCAGGCCAAGGTCTCCAAGAGCGCGAACGGTGCTTTGCAGATTGGAGAGAACTGAAGGTTCTCAGTCATGGAAAAAGCTATCGTCCACAACGGCGAAGCGTGTGAAGTTCACAGATTGGGTGGTCGGCTCGGGAGCGAAGAGCCCCGCAAATAGAGGCGCATCTCGAAGGTCGCGGAAGAGGCAGCCCATGGTGTCAAAGGACTCGGCCAGGTGCGCACCCCCTCTCCAATCGCCGAGTCCCACGCTCGCGCGATAACCGGCCAGTCCGCATAGCGCCGCCGGTGCGCGGATGGAGCCACCGGTGTCCGTGCCGATGGCAAAAACGGCCGAGCCTTCCTGCACGCTGGCGGCTGCGCCGGATGAGGAACCGCCAGTAAGCGCAGTCGAGTCTCGAGGCTGAAGGCAGTCGCCAAATTCGGGGTTCTCGCCGGTGATTCCGTATGCCAGGGGATGCAGGTGGGTCTTGCCGGTGATGACAGCGCCGGCTGCGCGGAGACGCTCTACGAGCCAGGAATCCCCAACGGCGTTTCCATTCAACTCGCGATAGAAGTGCGTGCCGCAACTGGTGGGCGCGCCTGCCAGATCGAAACAATCCTTCACTGAGATGGGCACACCCCAGATCGGGCCGCGGCCGTCGCCAAATGGCCCGCCCTCACCGCGCGGCATTGCCTCTGCGCGAGCCGCCTCGGCACGGGTCCACGCTGCATCCCGCCAGAGATAGGTGTTGTGTCCGGCGTTTTGGTTGGCACAAGCAAGAGCTTGATCCGCCAGCGCGGATGGCTGCACCGTTCCATTTGCGAGCGCTGTTCGGAGGCTCCGGACGGTCCAGGAGGCAGGGTCCATAGGGAGATTGTAAGCGCGATCGTTGCGAAGGCCACGGGCGAATTTTTCCGGCCCACGACCCCCGGCCGCCGTGCTAAGTTCGAGTATGGGAGTTGTTTCCAAAACCAGCCGCCCCCCATCCGGAAAGCGACCCGTTGCAGGTGGCCCTGACCGCACTCTTGATCTGGAGCGGATGGGAGCGATTGCGGCCTTCACAGCTCGTTCAATGCGCACGGCTCGCCCTCGACCGTTCGGTGCAGCAATTATCCATGCGAAATCCGGAAACGTGCTACTGCGCGCGTTGAACGCGGTGGCGCAGGAGTTCGATCCTAGCTCGCATGCGGAAGTGCGTGCAATTCGCAGAGCCACCAAGCGGCTTAAGCAGCTTTCACTCGCCGGATACACGCTGTATACCACCTGCGAACCGTGCCCCATGTGCATGAGTGCGGCGCTATGGGCGGGACTGGATCGCGTAGTCTACGGGGCGACAATCGAAGACGCAAATCGTCACTGCGATCAGATCCGAATTCCTGCAACAGAAGTGGCCGCGCGCAGCGATATGAACTGCATCGTAGATGGCCCCCTGCTGCGCGACGAATGCTATGCTCTCTTTACTCATCCCCAGATGCTGCGGGCATTTCGCCTGTGGTCGACCCGCAAACGAAAATAGCTGAACGCAAGCTCGATCAGGTTTTCAAGAGGTCCCTTCTTATGCTGGCGCGAATTGCGGCGGAACTTTCCGAGGTTGTCTCTGACCCGGCCCGAGTCTTCACAGCGCCGGCGGTGCTTGAGCGCCTCTCGCACGACTTCTATTGGTATTCGCCGGTGTTGCGCCCTTTGCTCGCCGGCAAAAATGGCGAAGTAGCCGTGCAAGCGGTGAGCGTGGATGAGGTCCTTGCAATTCTGCGTTTCGCCGGCAAGCATGAAATTCCCGTGACGGTTCGCGGCGCGGGAACAGGCAACTACGGCCAATGTGTTCCTCTCGAAGGCGGCATCATTCTCGATCTCTCGCTGATGGATAAGTTGGAAGGTATCGCGGCCGACGGCGTCGCCGTTTGTCAGCCTGGCCTGCGCCTGGCAGTGCTGGAAACCGAGGCTCGCAAGAAGGGATGGGAACTGCGCATGTATCCGTCAACGCTGGCCAAAGCGTCAATCGGGGGGTTTCTTGCTGGTGGGTCCGGCGGCATTGGTTCAGTGAGACACGGGGGTCTTCGCGACTTCGATACTGTGCGCGCGTTTGAAGTAGTGACCATGGAAGAGGAGCCACGCGTGGTTTTGCACGAAGGTGCGGCGGTGCATGAGATTCTGCATGCGTGGGGCGCCAACGGAGTGCTCACGCGCATCTGGTTTGCTCTCGCACCAGCGGTCGAATGGACTCAATTCACGGCCGCGTTTTATACCTATGAGGAAGCGTTCCGCTTTACACAAACGATCGCCGTGGAAGAGAAGTGGACGAAGCGCCTGGCCACTGTCTTCGAGTGGCCGATCCCTTCTTTCTTCACGCCGATAAAACAGATAGTCCGCGTAGATAAGTCGCTGGCACTCATCATGATTGCCAAAGAGCAAGCCGATGCCTTGCGTGCGACGGCCGAGGGAGCGGGAGGGGAAGTCACCTTCGTCGGAGAATTCACAGGGCCGCGCACGCAGCCGTTGCTCAGCGACTATACGTGGAACCACACGACACTTTGGGCTATGAAGGCCGATGCCGCCTACACCTATCTGCAATGCGGTTTTTCGCCAACAGAATGCGAGGAACAGTTTCGCCTGCTGCGCACGAGATTTGGCGACGAGATTCTGTTTCACATTGAGTTCATGAAGAACGGCGACGGAATCGTAATTCCTGGCGCCATCCCCATTGTGCGTTTCACTACTGAGGAGCGACTGAACGAAATGATTGCATATTGCCGGTCAATCGGCGTTTTTGTGGCTAATCCACATGTGAACTATCTGGAAGACGGAGGCCGCTTTCGTGCGGACAATATTCAGCTGTTGGCCAAACAGAAGTACGATCCGCGTGGGCTGCTGAATCCGGGCAAGATGATCAGCTTTCGCAAACAGACGGTGACCCGATGAAGACGTGGATTCCCGACGCACGCAACTTTGCCTATCTCACCTGGAAGCAGGTGGATGCGTTGCCGCGCGAGTCCACGTTGCTGGTTCTGCCAACGGCCGCCATTGAGCAGCACGGCCATCATCTTCCTCTTGCGACCGACACGCTGATCAATAATCTCTTGCTGGGCAGGGCACTGGCGCAGCTTCCAGCGGAGTTGCCTATCTACGCGCTGCCGCCCGTCTGCTATGGCAAAAGCAACGAGCACATCGGTTTCCCAGGCACGCTTTCGGTGAGTGCGCAGACTTTTCTTGCGCTGGTGCGCGACCTGGGTTCGAGCATTGCTGCAAGCGGATTCAAGAAGGTTGTTCTCTATAACACGCATGGCGGAAACGCATCGCTGGTTGACGTGCTGGCGCGCGATCTGCGTGCGGAGTTTGGGTTGCGGACGTTTTCGCTATTCGGTTCGGCCGGCGCTGCCTTGGAGGGCGTGAGCGAGCAGGAGCGAACATACGGATTTCATGCGGGTGAGATCGAGACGGCATACCTGCTGCACGGAGCGCCTGAGCTTGTGCACCCTGACGAGTACACAGCGAATTACATTGCACGGATCGATGAGCCAGAACTGCTGAAACCCGAAGGTTCGTCGGCAAACTTTGCGTGGCTTACCAGAGATATCGCGCCCAGCGGCGTGATGGGCGATCCTTCGTCGGCCTCTGCGGAAAACGGCGAGCGATGGTCGAACGAAGCAGCTGCGCGCATTGCGGAGATACTCGTTGCCATGTACAACTTTGAGCCGAAGCACGGAGCCTGACTATGGACCTCGTTGAATGTGGAAGCGGGGTTCGTCTGGAGCGCGGAGTTGAGTGCCGGCTAACGGATGGAACTGCGCTCGTGTCCGATCACTACTTCCCTGATGGCCAGGGACCTTGGCCGACGTTGTTGATGCGTCAGCCTTACGGGCGCGATATTGCTTCGACTGTTGTTTATGCGCACCCGGTGTGGTTTGCGCGTCATGGATATCACGTCGTGATTCAGGATGTGCGCGGACGCGGCGGTTCGGAGGGTATCTTTTATCCCTTTCGCAACGAGGGCCGCGATGGTGCGGAAACCATTGCATGGTTGCGAACGCATCCCGGATGCAATGGCCGCATTGGCATGTACGGATTCTCGTATCAGGGTGCGACGCAGTTGCTTGCGGCTGCGGAAAAACCCGTCGGCCTGCAGTGTATTGCGCCGCATATGACAGCGGCGGATCTCTATCACGGATGGTTTTATCATCACGGCGCATTGCGGTTAAATTCTGCGTTGGGATGGGGCGTGCAGATGTTGCGGGAGGACGCGCGCCGCCTTGGTTTACGCGACGCAAGCGACAGGCTGGAGGCTGCATGGGCCAATATTCGTGCACAATCCGGGCATGTTCCTTATGCACAGCATCCGGCGATCGCTGTTCCCGCGCTCCCCAGCTATGTGCGCGACTGGTTTGCGTATCGCGAGCCTGGGGAGTATTGGAGCAGTCTCGACATCGGCACGCGGCTCGATCGAATTTGTATTCCTGCGCTGCACATCGCTGGATGGTTCGACACTTATCTTGAAGGCTCTATTTCCGGCTATCTGGCGCTGCGCGACCATGCGGGCAGCGAGTTTGCGCGCGCGAATCAATACCTGATTGCGGGCCCGTGGATGCATATTCCATGGGGAGATCGAGTGGGAGAAGCGAATCTCGGTGAAGCCGCCAATTTGAATACCGAT
>Ga0182013_10008732_pt1 | contig 10837 bp, 8 predicted proteins | sample 612S2MmetaG_FD_120487 | JGI IMG/M metagenome (GOLD analysis project Ga0182013, IMG submission 120487) | Permafrost microbial communities from Stordalen Mire, Sweden - 612S2M metaG | ecosystem: Environmental > Terrestrial > Soil > Wetlands > Permafrost | place: Sweden: Stordalen | collected...
CTCGTCAGGCAGTGCGGCGGATCGGCGTCGAATGCCGCGTCGAGCGGACGCAGCCAGTTCGGCTTCGAGAGCACCGCGCGGCCGTAGGCGACCAGCGAGCGCAGCCGAACCGCACCCATGACGAGCGCCGAGAAGTCGGCGACACCGATCGCCACGTCGACGTCCGCACCCGGCGCCGCATCGACGAGTTCCGGCCGCCCGGCGCGAAAACGAATCGCACACGCCCCGGCGTTGGGCGCGACGAACGGATCGGTGAGATCGATCCGCACGATCGCATCGAGATCGCCGAACGTGCACTCGGCCAACGCGTTCACCAGCGCGCGCACGTCGATGACACGGTACATCACGCCCAGGCCCTGGGCGTTGGTCCCGTGATGGGCCGGCGGGTAGAGATTGCGATCGCGGCCGTTGCGCGGGTCGAGCACGGCGAAGTGAAAATCCGGGTCGTGCGTGTTCACGATGAGCGCCGCGAATTGATCGGCCTGACTGCGCGCAAACGACAGCAGCCCGTGCAGCGCCGCCGGCGTTTCGTAGATGAGTTCGTGGACGTACAAATCGTTGCGGTTGAGGGTTCCGATCTTCCCTAAACGGACCTCGACCGTAAGGTAGCCGCGCAATACGCCGCGCTCGGTATAGCCGAAGGTGCGGTATGCCGCGTTGCGCAGACGCAACTCGGCGCGCCATGCTTCGCGCCGGATGAGCCCGTTGGTTCGCGCTTGCGCGCGGTTGTATGCGGCAAGAAAGGCGTCGGTATCGGCGAGCTGCAATGCGCGCACGCGTTCGCGCGGTCCGTCGGCGGGCAGCACATCGAGTGCGAGCCGGTACTGGTCGATCTTCTGACCGTACCCGAAGCCCATCGCGGAGTAGAAGCTGGGCCGAAACGCATAGAGCACCGCGAGCGCGGCGCCGCGCTCGCGGTATTCGCCCAAGAAGCCCGCCACGAGATCGCGCGCGATTCCGCGCCGCTTATGCTCGAGCCCGACCGCGATCGAACCGACGCCGCCGGTGAACACCTGCGCACCGCGCACGCACATCGTGAAGTCGAACACGCGCATTCCGCCGACGAGCGTGCCGGACCGGAATGCGCCGACGAGACGCTCGTGGGAATCGGCCGCCGCGTCGGCGCGCTGCTCCTCGAATTTCGCCTCGCGCTGGGCCGGCGTCGAAAGGTCGAGCGCCGGATACGCGTCGGCGTAGATGTCGATCCAGCGCCGGTGCTCCGGTGTCCCGGGGATCAGTGTCCGCAGCTCGGTCGCCCCGACTCGACGCGCCGCCGTTTCAAGCATCAGAACGGCTGCGCGCCGTCGGAAACGGCGGGCGACCCAAAGGGCTCGTGCTCGCGGCCTCGCGACGCGGTCGCAGGCACTTCCGGTTCGTTCACAGCCCGAGAGCTTCGTCGATCATGTCCGTTCTCCGCGCGACGCCGCCGAGCGGCTTTCCCGCAACCTGCTAGGCGAGGAGTTTGTCCGACTTGTCGAACAGACGACGACGGGATGAGTGCGCTCGGCTTCGGCTTCGGCTTCGGCTTCGGCTAAGAAACGCGACGGGTTGCGCGCAGAGCGCAGCTCGCAGCTCTATAGCTTGGAGAAGTGGAAAGCGGGGAGGCTCTTGAGCTGGCTCTCCGTTACGTTGGGCAGAACGACTTTTTTGTCGACGATTTTGAAGGCACTCGCGGGAACGGCGATCGGCTTCGCTCCGATGCCCAAGAATCCGCCGACGTCGACGATGAAGTACGAGACGGCCGCCTGCTGCGTAACGATGATGTCGACGACGCGGCCGATCTTCTTGCCGTCGACGTTGTAGACGGGCGTCTTGATCAGGTTCGACGCGCGATACCCGAGCGCGACGACTTTGAGTCCGCCCTCACTGGTGGGGAAATTCGCCGTACCAGCGACTTGCGCGAGCGTTGAAGCCGGCGCGAAGACCATCAGAGCGGCGGCCAACAACAAACCAAAACGCATGCGTTTCACGAGGCTCGTCTTAGGCGCGCGGGAAAGGCGTCCTGCGCGGTGGGGCGGCGCGAGGCGGTGCAAATCGTCGACTGTCGACGCTTGTTTAGAAGAGCCGCGCGCCACTGCGTTCGCGGCGTCGGGAAAGCCGAGCACGAGCACCTCGCTTTTCACGCCGGCGATCCGTTTGGGCGCAAAGTTGACGACGGCGGCAACTTGCCGTCCGATCAAATCGGCCGCGGCGTAGTTGACGGTGACTTGCGCGCTGGAGCGCTTCACGCCGATGTCCGGACCGAAATCGATATCGAGGACGAAAGCCGGCTTGCGCGCACCCTCCAGCGGTGCCGCCGCGATCACGGTCCCGGCCCGGACGTCGACCGCGGCGAAGGTTTCGTACGCGATGACCGCCGCCACGTTAGGCGTACTCGTTTTCGTCGTCCGGTGCCGGCGTGAAGTCGCCCCGCGTCCGAAGCGTTGACGTGAGGTCGCGGCCCTTCGTCCGGGCGGCGGCCACGATGGCTTCAACGTGGGCCGACTCGATCGCATCACAATCGAATTTGACCGTGGCGATGCGAGCGTCGAGCCCGGACGCGAGGCTCTCCATCGCTTGCCGCTCCATCGACAGCTGCGCGGCGAGTGTTGCCATCGCGGGGTCGTCGCTGCACCGGGCGTCACGCTGCAGGCGGTGCTCCGCCGCCGCGAGCGACGCCTCCAGCGCACGCACCCGGTCGCGCACGCGCAGCCAGTGGCCGTATGTCGCCCGCAGGGCGGGACGCGGATCACTCATGCACGTTCGCGTTCCAACGGCACCGCGCCGTTCGCCGTCGCCCGCGCGCTCGCTGCCGACGCGAGATCCGCGCCGATGAGCTTTCGCGCCAGGGCAAGGCCGGCCGCACCCTGGGACAGGGTCTGGGCAAGCAGATCGCCGACACCCTGCGCTCCGTTGAGCACGATCATCTGATCGATGCCGCCGATCGCTTTCGCTCCGGCTTCGACGATCTGCGGCCAATGCTCCGCCAACTGCTGACCGATGACGGCCTCTTGGTTATGCGCGAGCGCGGCGGCACGCGCTTCGATCGAGTCCGCTTCGGCCAAACCGCGCGCTTTGATCGCTTCGCCCTCGGCCAAACCTTTTGCCTGAGTCGCCGAGGCTTCGGCGTCGCCGATCGCGCGCACCGACTCGGCCTGCGCCGAAGCGGCAAGGCGGACTCGCTTCGCATCGGCTTCGGCGCTGAGCTCCACCTGGCGCGCTTTCGCTTCGGCTGCCGCGATATCGGCGTCGCGCTGTGCCGCTGCGATCGTCTTCTTCTCGTACGCGTTCGCGTCGGCCGGGCGGCGGATTGTGACCAGCAGTTCCTGTTCTTTTTTCGCGGCTTCGAGTTCGGCGATCTTCGTCTGCTCGATCACCACGCTCTGGCTCGCGATCGCTTGGGCCAACGGTCCCGAAAGTTTTGCTTGGGCCGACGCCTTGTCGATGTCGGCTTGAAACGCCGCCTGTTTGATCTTGCTTTCGCGCACGGCGGCGGCTTTGAGCGCCTCGGCTGCCTGTTCGGTCTCGGTCGCCTCGCGATCGGCTTGCGCTTGCGCGATGCGCGCTTCTTTCATCACGGCGGCGGCGTGCGGGCGCGCGAGATTTGCGATGTACCCCGTCGGATCGTCGACTTCTTGTATCTGCAATGAATCGACGACGAGACCGAGCTTCTCCATCTCGGTGCCCGACGCCGAACGCGTGGCCTCGGTCAGCTTATCGCGTTCGCGAATGATCTCTTCGACCGTCAGCGAGCCGATGATCGCGCGCAGATGGCCGGCGAACACGTTGGTGATGAGCACGTCCATCTTCTCTTGCTGATCCAAGAACCGGCGCGCCGCATTCGCGATCGACGCATAGTCGTCGCCGACTTTGTAAATCACGACCGCCTTGAGCCGAACCGGAATGCCCTGCCGCGTAACGCACTCCACGGCCAACTCCGATTCGTTCAAATCCAGTGAGAGCTTGCGCACCACCTGAACGCCCGGCAGCACGAGCGTTCCCGTTCCGGTTACGATTTTGAAGCCCAAGCTGTCGCCGAACTCGGGATGCCGCTTGTGATGTAAGCCCGAGATGATCAACGCTTCGTTGGGCTCGGCGACGCGCCACATCATCCGGAAAAGGACGATCGCCGCGATTGCTACGACGACGATCCATATCACGCCGACTCCGACCACGCCAACCATATGCTGACCTCCTAAGGATTCGACCGGTGTCGAATCCCCCTGCGTCGGCCGGCGGCCGACTCGCCCGTCGGCCGCCGAGCCGACGAGATCTTACGCACCGCTCACGAGAACGGTGCGTGGAGGATGATACTCGACCACCACGATCCGAGTTCCAACCGCCAGCGTGGCGCTTGGGTCGGCGGCCCGCGCATGAAAGGCCTCACTGCCGCCGCGGATCGGGATCATCACCTCACCGACGCGCCCCGGCGCGACCGTTCCAGTAACGCGCCCAACGCGCCCCACGACTTCCGACGGTCTGTCCATGCCAAGCCGAAGTTCGCCGCGCCGGCTCGCGGTGCCGCTCCGTGAATGCGCGCGCCGGCGAATGGCTCCGCATAATCGCGCGGGCACGCAGGCACGGCGTTCGACCCGCTGTGTTCGCGTGTTTCCCTCGTGTGGTCGCAATGATCGGGCGAATGCGCGCCGGAAGCTCCGTCGAACGCGGTCGTTCTCGTATGAGGCCGCGTCGATTCGGACGGCAGCCGGTTCTAAAAGAACACCGCAAGCTCAACTGACCGCGTGTCGATGCATGAATCCGCCCTCTACCCTTCCGAGGGTCACGGCAACAACGGGCGTGACTTTGGACCGATAGCACGACAGTCTACAAATGTTCACGTGCTTCAGCGTGTCGAGAGAGCGTCGCGTGAACGATTTTGCCGCATCCGCATCGCCCAAGCCACCGTCGTCGCTTCGCGCATGGCGCCGGGACGAGAAGATCGGCGGAGAGGGACCCTTTTTTCTCCACTGGCGCGAGGCAGGCGCCTCTGTTCGACGTCTTCCTTACTTTGTAAGGTAAGCAAGGGAGGGTGGCTGGGCTGGTCCCGGAAAACCGGCCCAGTCACACATCACCGTATCGGAACGAGGGTGTCCTTGACCTCGCTCTGATACGGCCTCCCTGTCCTGGCCCGTATCCGACAGCCGGCTCTCGTGATGCTCGAAGTTTCCGCTCGGAACGTCGCGAAGGGTCACGCAACCACGGTTATCTGCGGATCGATCGATGCGTCTCGCTATTTGGGGCTTACGACAACCGTACGCTTCGTGACCTCGCGAACCCATCGTGCGTGTTGGCACGTGCTCGAAGCCCCACCGCTCTCCGGCGGAGCCGCTGCCGTTTCCATCGCGCTGCGCTAATTTGCCTCGCGCGCCGGAATGCGCACGGCGGCCACCGCCGCAAGGATCGCGTCGATGTCCAGCGCGCGCACGCAGGCGAAATCGGGACACGTTTCCTTGCGGTGCCCGGGCGGACATGGGTAGCTGGCGCGAACGACGGCCGTCCGCGCGCCCAGCGGCGCCCAGCGGTCGGGTTCGTCCGACTGCAGCGCAAAAATCCCCACCGTCGGCGCGCCGGTCGCGGCCGCGACGTGCATCGGGCCGCTGTCCATTGCGACGACGAAGCGCGCGCGGCGAGCGAGCGCCGCGAAGACGCCCAACGTCGTCGCACCGGCGATCGAGAGCGCACCGCGCGCGGATGCGTCGGCGATCGCCTGCGCGATCGACGCATCGTCACGCGAACCCGTCACAAGCAAGCGCAGGTGCTCGCGCCGAGCCGACGCGTGCGAGAGCTCGACGAATCCTTCGACCGGCCAGCGCGAACGGTGCGCCGACAACCCGCGTGTCGGATGCAGCAGCGCGAAATCGGCGCCGATATCGTGGACCCGCAGCAGGGCCGCGGCATCGCGTTCATCCTCTTGCGTCGGGACGAACGCGGGCCGCGCGTCGGGCGTGTCGCAGCCGATCGCCCGCGCGTAGTCGAGCAGAATTTGGGTCCAGTGCGTGGCGTGGTCGCCGAGTTCGCTGCGAACGACGACGCGCCGGGTGAACAGCCGCGAATACAGCCGGCGCGCTTGGCCCACCCGGACCGGAATCCGCGCCACGAACGGAATCTGTGCGGTGAACAGCGTCGCCCAGGTAACGACCGCGGCGGCGAAGCGTTCGCGGCCGATCCGCCGCCCGATCTCGAGCGCCGAACCATCGACGGTGAAGACCCGAGCGATCTCCGGCACGCGTTCGACGACCTCGCGATGGACCGGCAGCACGAGCGCGTCGACCTCCGCGTAGCGCCCGCGCAATGCGCGGGCGACGACCGTGGCAAGCAGGGTGTCGCCGATCCCGCCGCCGGCGGCCACGAGGAGCGCGCGGTCAGATGGCATCGACGGCACGTTCGATGACCGCGACCCCCGCGCCGCCGCGCAATTCATCGGCCAGAAACGCGGAATACGGCGCGGCCCAAGGATGCCAGCGCGCGATCTGGGCCGCCGCGTCGGCATTCGGAAAGCAGTCGATGACCGGAATGCCCAGCATCCCGGCGAGGTGCGCGGCTCCCGTATCCGGCGTGACCACAAGCCGGGCGCCGCCGATGACCCGCTTCCACTTCATGACGTCGGGGCAGACGATAAAGGCGGCGCCGTGCGCGAGCAGGGCCGCCTCGTCGCGCTCCGCCGGGCTGGCGACTAACTGGGCGCCGCGCGCCGCGAGGGCGGAAACGATCGTCCCCGCCGTTGCCGGATCGAGCCCGATCCCCGTCCACTTTCGGCCGAGCTGAACGACGACGTACTCGCCGGGCGCCGGCGCGTCGGCCAAAATCAGCGGCCGCAAGCGGGCTGGATCGCGCGTGGGCTCAAGCTCGCCGTGCAATCCCAAACCGTCCGCGAGCCGGAAAATGATCTCGGCTTCGTGCGCGCGTTCGACGCCGACCGATGCCGCGCGCCGAACCCGCCGGGTAAGCTGGCGGCGCACCCACAACGACTTGAGCGGTTTGGCCCACCCCGTCGTGAAACCGACCCGCTGCGGAATGCCGCGCGCCAGCCGGTACGCCTCCGGCTCTTCCGAAGCGACCAACGCGACGTCGTAGCCGGCTGCCGCGATGCGCGTGCGCGCGATCCGCGTCGATTGGGGCGTCGACCCGTGCTTGGGCCACGGAATGCGATCGAGCACGTGCCGCGCATACAGCACACCCGGCGCGAAAATATCGCGATTGCGATCCGACAGCGCCATTCCGACGGAGTGTCCGGCGTCGCGCAGAGCGGCGATGAGCGGCGTGCACACGAGCGCATCGCCGATGCCGTCGAGCCGGACGATCAGGATTTTAGCGATCGTGCCCCAATTCCCGCTCGAGTTCGTCGACGTACACGCTGTCGAGCAGTCGTCCGCGCGCGAAGCGCGCCACTGCGGGCGGCACGTTCGGGCTGGTGGCGACGCCGGCGAAGAGCGCCTGCGCCGAACGCGGCGCGAGGGCTTTGGCCCGCAGCAGATTCGCCGCGTACGCACCGGTGGCCAGCTTCGCGCGCGACGTGGCCGACTTGCGAACGAGCCGCGCCGCCATGCGCGCTTTCTCGATCGTGCGGATCAGTGCGACGTCGATCGTTTCTTCGTGCGGCGGCTTGATGTGCCAAAGATAGGCTTCCCATGCGAAGACGTGTGCGACGTCGAAATTCCGCAGGCGAATGCCCAGTTCGGTGTCTTCCCAGCCGTACAGATCGAACTGTTCGTCGAATCCGCCGACGGCAGCGAGCGTCGATTTGCCGACGCTCGCGTTGCACGTGCAAAAGAACGCCGCCGAGTAATTGGAGGCAGCGGGCGATGGCCGGTCGCCGGCGCTCGGGACGTTGATGATCGGACCCGTCACCGCGCGCGGGAACACGGCTTCGGCATGCGCCCGCGCATGCGCGGCGATGAAACCGGCCGGCACGATGACGTCGTCGTCGACGAAGATGACATGCGTTCCGGTCGCCGCGGCGATGCCGCGATTGCGCGCCCGGCCGCGGTTGGCGACGGGCTCGAACAGATACTGCGCGCCGTGCTTGTCGACGATCCCCCGCGTGTCGTCCACCGACCCGTTGTCGACGACGATGAGCTCCGTCGGCGGCGTCGTCCCCTGCAGCCGCAACGATTCAAGTGCCGCATCCAATTGGGCCGCACGATTCTTGGTGGCGATGATGACCGAGAGTTTCATGGTGCGGCTATATCGATTCTAAAAGCGCGTCGCTCATCCGCTTCGCGGCGCCCGCATGTGCGGCGTAACGCGCCTTGAGCTCGCGCCCCGTGCGTTCACACCATTCCCGGTCGGCATACCGCTCGGCGGCGACGGCCGCAACGCGAGCGGGGAAGAGCGTTCCGCACAGCTCCGGGATGAGTTCGCGGTCCGCATCGATGTTGGGTTGAGCGAAATAGCGAAAGCGCCGGGTCACCGCCATGGCCGCCGCCCGTTTGAGCGGCGCCCCGATCCCGGGCAACCGGCCGACGTATTGCAGCGGCCCGTTGATGACGGCAAGCTCCGGCGCGTTCATCGGCAGGCAACAGATCGACGGCACCCCGATGGCGGCCAGCTCGATGAGCTTGGTCCCCGGAATCGACAGTGCGAGCCGCGCGTTGACCGCCGTGCGCATGGTCGCACGCACGAGCGCGAAGCGGCAATCGCCGCTGCGGATCGCCGCCCCGCCGTCGGCGAGCTCGGCCTTGCGGCCGTAAGCGCGCGGATCGCCGCCGGCCCGCAGCGCCGCGTCCAATTCGGCGTCGGTCGTAAACGGCGACCGGCCGAACGCGATCGGCACGTCGCCCAACCGGCGCCGCAGCGCCACCGCGACCGCGACGAAGAGCGGGTATACGTTGGCCACTTCGTGCTCGCGCGACCCGGGCAAGAGCACGATCCCGTCGCGCGCCGCGTCGCTGGGCGGATCGCCGTAGGCGCCCGACGACTCGGCAAGCGCCCCGTCGATCGCCAAGTTGCCGATCACGCTGATCCGGTCGTCCGGGGTGCCCCCTTTTAGCAGCTGCCCGCGATTGGCTTCGTCGACGGCGAAGACGCGGGCGAATAGCGCGCGATACGATCTGCGTGAGAACTTGTACGAGGTGGCGACGCCGCCCAGGCGCTTGTGCAGGCGCACCGCATGCATGAGGTCGCCGCCCAGGTAGTGGACGCGGTCGACACGCTCCGGCAAGCCGCTCAGCGGCCGGCCCAGGGCGAAGCGCAGATAGTCGCGCGGTCCGTACACCCCGGCGCGCGGAAAGAGCGCCCGCGCAACCTCCGGTTCGCGGCCGGTCGCATAGTCGTCGGGGACGAAAAATAGGCGAACGTCGGTTTGGGGGGCGCGCGCATACAGTTCGGTCAGCAGCGGGCGAACCCAGCCGGCGAATTCGCCCGGGCCGTTGGACGTGAGCGCGAGGATCACGCCTGCGCGGCGCCGCGAACGCGGGCCACGATGTCGGTCGTGCTCTTGCCCGCCTCGTGCGGTGCGAGCAGAATGCGTCCGCCGTGCGATTCGACGACGTAACGCTCGGGCAATTCTTCGACCCGATATTGCGCGCTCTTCACGTGGATGTCGGGTCGGATCCGGTCGAGCAGCACCTCGGGCGTCCGTTCGGCGAATCCGACGACCACGTCGACGCTGCGCAGGGCCGCGAGCACGGCGGCGCGATCGGCGAAGTGCGCGAACGGCCGTTCGGCGCCCTTGAGCGAACGCACGGAAGCATCGTCGTTCAGACCCACGATGAGCGCGTCGCCCTGCGCGCGCGCCCAGGCCAGATAGCGGACGTGACCGGCGTGCAGCAGATCGAAACAGCCGTTCGTGAACACAACGACGCGCCCGGCCGCGGCTTGCCCGTCGCGCCAGGCTGCGGCTTGGTCCGGCTCCAGGACCGCCCCGGCGAACGCGCTAGCCGCGGCCATCGTCTTCCAGCAGCGCGATGATCTCCGCCGGCGAGGCGGTTGCGGTACCGAGTTTCTCGACCACCGCGCCGGCGGCGAAATTCGCGAGTTGCATCGCCGTCTCGATGGGAATGCGCGCCGCCAGCGCAAGGGTCAGCACGGCCACGACGGTGTCGCCCGCGCCGCTGACGTCGAAGACGGATCGTGCGACGGACGGAATGTCCGCGCGCTCGCCGTCGCGTCCGAACAGCGACATCCCGGCTTCGCCGCGGGTGATGATGACGTCGCGGCAGCCCAACCGATTGAGCAGCGTTCGGCCCGCGAGTTCGAGCGAAGCGCCGTCGACGATCGCGATCCCGGTCGCGCGCGCGGCTTCGGAAACGTTGGGCGCGATGCAATTCACCCCCGCGAAGATCGCGACGTTTTCGGGTTTGGGATCGGCGATCACGAGCGGACATGCCAGCGCCGCTTCGACGATGTCGCGCGAGAGAAATCCTTTTCCGTAGTCGCTGAGCACGACCGCGTCGGCGTCGGCGACCGCGTCGACGACGCGTGCCACCGCGGCGGCGCGATCCGGCCCGCTCAGCGGAGCCGTCGACTCCCAATCGGCCCGCACCACCTGCTGGTTATGGGCCACGATCCGCGTCTTGCGCGTCGTCGGCCGATCGGCGACCGTGATCATTCCGTGCGCGTCGACGTCGATCTCCTCGAAGAGCGCCCGGGCTCGGGCGGCTTCGGCGTCTTGCCCGACCGCTCCGACGAACGCGACCGTCGCGCCGAGCGCGCGCAAGTTGTTGGCGACGTTGCCGGCACCGCCGAGCGTGAACGAGTGATTGTTCACGCTTACGACCGGCACCGGCGCCTCGGGCGAAATACGGCTCACGCGGCCCCAGATCCATTCGTCGATCATGACGTCGCCGATGACCACGACCCGCCGGCCCGCCATGCGCGCGAACAGTTCGCTCGCCGTCGGAACCGCGATCGCGTCAAG
>Ga0182013_10008734_pt1 | contig 10837 bp, 9 predicted proteins | sample 612S2MmetaG_FD_120487 | JGI IMG/M metagenome (GOLD analysis project Ga0182013, IMG submission 120487) | Permafrost microbial communities from Stordalen Mire, Sweden - 612S2M metaG | ecosystem: Environmental > Terrestrial > Soil > Wetlands > Permafrost | place: Sweden: Stordalen | collected...
CCCCCCGGCGCGCTGATTGCAGCCGGCGTTCACGTTCGCTAAGCTACAGCGCGTGAACGACGCGGGGCAGATACGGGGCGCTTCGTAACGCGAACCGGCTCATCGATCGTAAACCGGTTGACGAGCAATTCGAGTTCGGCCGCCTGATCGCGCAGCGAGCGCGCGGTGGTATCGATTTCGGCGATGCCGTTCGCGAGCTGCCGTGTCGATACGGCGGCATCGTGCGCTGCCGCTGCGTTCTGCGACGCGGTGGCTGCGATCGGGACCATCACGTTGGTGACATGGTCCGTCGTACTGCGCATCTCGGCCGCTGCGGCGGCGTTCTCTTCGACGGCCGCCGAAGCGCCGGCCATGTTTTCCGTAACGCTCAGCGAAGCGGCCCGCATCTCCTGAGCCCGCACGGCTAGACCTTCGGCAACGCTGGTCGTCGTCGCGATCGCTGTCCCCAGCGTCCGCAGCGCCGTCGAGGCCCGCTGCGATACGGTAATACCCGAATCCATCGATGCCGAGGACGTCCGCATCGCGTCGGCCGCCGCAACCGTCTCGCGTTTGATATCGCCCAGAATCTTGGAGATCTCTTTGGTCGCCGTGCGGCTGCGTTCGGCCAGCTTACGCACTTCGTCGGCGACGACGGCGAACCCGCGCCCATGCTCGCCGGCGCGCGCGGCTTCGATGGCGGCATTGAGCGCGAGCAGATTCGTCTGGTCGGCGATGTCTTCGATCGTGTCGACGATCTCTTCGACTTGAGCGGACCGGTCTTCGAGACTCGACATGGCGGCGGTGGCCGTCGCCGACACGGTTTTGAGGTCGGCGATCGTGCTTGCCGTCGCGCTGACCGCGGCGGTTCCGCTCGACGCCTCCGACGACGCATCGCGGGCGGCCTTGGTCAACGTCGCGCCTTGCGACGACAAAGCGTCGATCCCGTTATCAAGGTTCTGCAGCGCGACGGTCGTCTGCATGATCGACTCGGCTTGATTCGTCGCGACCGACGCGATTTGCTCGGCGGTCCGGCTTAACTCTTCGATCGCCGTTGCCGTGTCGGCGATTTGTCCCGCTTGAGCCTGGGCACCCGTCGAGACCAGATCGACCGCTTCGGCGATTTGGTTGATGGCAGTGCTGGACTGGTGCGCCGCTGCGGAAGCTTGGTCCGACGCCGCCGCGAGCGATTTGCTCGTCATGGCCACGCCCGATATGAGTTCTCGCAAATTGGCAAGCCCGGCCGTCAACTCGACGCCGGTATTCGCGAGGCCCGCGGCCAGCGCGTCATACGAACAAGCGACGTCGGCGATTTCGTCGGAGCCGCCGTCGCCGATCGGTACGCGCTTGGAGCGAAACGACGCCCGCAGATCGCCCTGCGCTAGGCGCCCGAGGGCGTCGTGGAGATCGGTGAAGTCCTCACTGACCATCTGCGCGAGCGCGTTTGACACCCGGCCGAGCCGTTTCGACATGCGCCGCGAGAGCAGAGCGGTAAGTACCACCGTCACGACGAGGGTCAAACAGCAAACGCCGAGCAGGACCAAAGTGAGCCGAGCAACGGTTGCATCGAAGGTGGCGGACGCAGCATCGGCTGCGCTCGTCGCCGCATCGCTAATCGTCAAGAGAACGGGATCGAGGGCTTTTTGTCCGTCGCTGGCCTTACGGAACGCCTCGGCTGCCACAGCATACCGTCCCGTCTTATAACCCTTGGTGTAGAAGCCCAAGACCGCGTCGCGGTCCGATCGTACGAGATCGTCTACCCCGGCACAGCCGGTAGCGATTTCTTCAACGAGTGCCGGAAAGCGTCCGATCTCCGTAGCGATCCCCGGGAGCAGCCCAGCGCGAGCGCCGACATAGGCAACATCGAGTCGGGCCGCGTCACCTGCTTTGTCAAGTTGTTTCTGAAAAGACGGCTTGGCGGTCAGGACATAGCCGCGGGCCGCCAAACGCATCTCGGTGACCCGCAGAGTAATATCGTGAACCTTGCCGCGCAGCTCATACTTGGCCGCCAATTCTTGTTTTGCCGAGTGAAGTTGCACGAAGCCGAGCGATGCGGATCCCGCGACCAGGACCAGCGCCACGATCGGCACGGCAAACGCGGCTGCGAGTTGACTGGCAAGCGGTAGCCTCATGGTCCGGTTGTCGGCCACAATGGGCCTTTGCATTACCTTCGAGCGGACCGCGAATGCGATGCGGCGGCTCACGATACGAACGTCCTCAAAAGAGTTCGATGTCGCCGTGAGTGACGACGGCTGACGCCACCTCACCGGCCGCGATTTTGCCGGCGTGAACGGTCAGGGTATCGACTTGTAAGCGAATTTGCGCGATTTGCTCTTTGAGGTCGCTCATCGCGGTCACCGTCGCGGCGGTCGAACGAACTTGCGACTCCATCGTTCCGGCGATCGGCGCGATCGACGCCCGAACGTGATCGGTCGATGCGGCCATTTGCGCGGCGGCGGCTGCGTTGATGCGCACGACGTCCGCGGCGCTGTTGACTTCGCCTGCGACCCGCGCCGACACGACCACGAGATCGGCTAGAACGCGATTCGTTTCGTGCGCCGTGTCACGCGCTTGGGTCGCCGAGTCGCTGGCTTTGGTTTGGGCCGACGCGATCGCCGCGGATTCATCGCGAATCGCGCCGGCGATCGCCGAGATCGTCCGCGCGGCTTCACTGCTGCGGCCCGCGAGTTTGCGAACTTCGCCGGCCACGACAGCGAAACCGCGTCCGTGCTCTCCGGCGCGGGATGCCTCGATCGCCGCGTTGAGTGCCAGCAGGCTTGATTGTTCGGCCAGGTCTTGAATCAGCCCGGTCGTCGCCGCGATCTCCGTCGCCCGGCCGCGGAACGCGTCCATCACCGCGCGCGCTTCGGCCGCCCGGGATGCCAGATCGTCCATGACGCGGGTCAGCGCGGCGCTGGCGTCGACCTGCGATTTGAGGGCCGCATCAACCGTCGCCACGTCCGCGGCGGCCCGGCTAATCGCTATCGTTTGATCGGCGGCGCCGCGTGCAACTTGTTCGGACGCCGTCTTCATGGTGCCGACTCCGGTGCCGACCCGTTCGAGTGCCGAGCGGGTCTCGGTCGCCCCGGCGGCAACGCTGTGCACGTTGGCATCGATGATGTGCAGCGACGATTCGAATTGCGTTGCCGCCGCGCCCAAGTGCGCCGCCGCGGCCTCGATCGTCTGGGCCACGAAGAAGATCTCACCGCGAACGTCCGTCGCGATGTCGGATGCGCTCTTGGCTTCGGCCGACTTGCTGGCGATCTCGGCGATCGCGGCCCGCCGACTGGCCGTTGCCTTCTCGCCGGCCTGCCCGATCCGGCTCACGGCAACACCGATCGACTCGAAGACGCGATCGAGCTTCCCGAGGGAACCCAAACCCATGTACGGCACGACCCCCGGCACCACGCTCCAGTTCGTCCCGTCGAGATCGTCGTTGCCGAGCGCTTCGATCGACGTTGCCATCGCGGAAAGCTCGTTGGCAACGATGCGCTCGAGCTTCTTCCTCGTCCAGTCCACGCGCAGGATGATTTTTCGCGCCGTGAACAGCGCGGCCCAGACCTGGAGTACGATGATCGCCAGCGCGAAGAGCAATCTGGTACGCCCGAACGCTGCGTCCCGGGCATCTTGTTCCGCCATGACCCGAACGGCGGCGGCCGCCAGATGCCGGTCGAGATCGTTGGCCAGGGCAACGATCGGCTCCCCGCGCAAGGCGAGCACAGCGGCCCGTGCTTCCGCGACGCGGCCCTGCCGCACCATTGCCCGGGTCTGCTCGAGTCGCCCTTCAAGATGCCCGATCGCCGTTCGAATAGTTGCCAGCTTTCGCGAAAGTTCGGGGTCCGTCGCGCCTCGCGTGGCCAAGTCGGCAAGGGCTACCGCAACCCTCGTGCGCCCGTCGCGCTCTTCGGCCGTGCTGCCCGGTGCGTCGCCCAACAATAGGAGCTTGACCGACGCCTGTTCGGTGTCGACGCCGAGATCAAGTTCGTGCGCCGCGATGCGCGCGGATTGCGTTTGGGCGATCGTCGCCTCGCGCAGCAAGTGCTGGGTCCACCACGTTTGCGCCAGTACGAGCGTCAACCCGAACATGATCGCGATCACCAGCGCGAGCCGAACCAGCAAACCCGAGATGCTCTGGCGGAAAAACCGCTGAACGTCCTCCGCCCAATGGTGGGGACCGGCGGCTTTTTTGCCCAGCTTGGCGTCTAAGATGAGCAAGACATCCTCACCGGAGGATAAGCACCGACCGCAACCGCCGGCTTCGGAACGTATTCGTGGCGACACGAACGGTTCGAGGTCGCGCCGAGCGCGTCATCGCGAACGTTCGCTGACGTGCAAACCGTTCAGGCACGGCCCGAGACCGCGGTTGGTGAGAACGCGGCGTAGGCCGCGGCCGTGAGCGGCCGGCCGATGTGGTATCCTTGCGCGTAATTGCAACCTGAAGCGCGCAAGAGATCGAATTGCGCTTGCGTCTCGACGCCCTCGCCGACCACTTCGAGCCCCAAACTTTTTGCCACCGAGATAATCGCGCGAATGATTTCGGTTCCGCTCACGAGCGTCTCGGGTGCGTTCAGCTCGGCGACGAAGCTTTGGTCGATTTTCAGCGTCTTCACGGGCAGCCGCCGCAGGTAATTGAACGAGGAATAGCCCGTGCCGAAGTCGTCGATTGCAATCCGAACGCCGTCGGCGGCCAGTTCGCGCAGCGCGGTAATGCTTTGCGACGTATCGCCGGCCATCATGCCTTCGGTGATCTCGAGTTCGAGCGCCGCGGCGGGCAACTTGTACCGTTCGAGCGTTCGGCGGACGGTCTGGACGAAGCCGAAGTCGCGCAGTTGACGCGGCGAAACGTTGACGGCGACGCGTAAGTCGGGCGCGCTCGTCCGTCGCCACTGGCGGACCTCTCGGCACGATTGGTCCAACATCGCTTCGCCGAGGCGAACGATGAGATCCGTCGTTTCGGCCACCTCGATGAACGCGCCCGGACCGAGCAGACCGCTGACGGGATGGTTCCAACGCGCCAATGCCTCAAAGGCCAGGACCCCGCCGCCGGCAAGATCCACGATCGGCTGAAAGTGGGCCACGATCTCGCTGCGGTCGAGCGCCTGGGCGATGGCGACCGACCGTTCTGCGGCGTCGCTCGCTGAGCCGGTCTGCTCGGACGCGTACGATTGCCAAGCGCTGCGGCCGCTCTGTTTGACGCGGTACATCGCGGCATCGGCGGTACTGAGCAGCGCCTCGCTGGTGGCGGCGTCGGTCGGATACAGGCTGATGCCGATGCTCAGCGTGGCGCGCAGGTCGGGTCCCTCGATGCCGGGCATAGGCTGGGACACCTCGTCGAGCAGACGTTGCGCGATGCGTTGCGCCGCGGCGCGATCCGACATGGCCGGCATGATGACGATGAATTCATCGCCCCCCAGGCGGCCCACGATGTCGCCTTCCCGCACCGCTCGCGAGATGCGCGCCGCAACGTGGCGCAGCACGCGATCGCCCGTGGAGCGCCCAAGCCGCTCGTTGAAGCGTTTAAAGCGATCGACGTCGATAAACAGCAAGCCGACGAGCTTGTGTTTTGCCGCGGCCTCGTTGAGGGAACGCTGCAAGAGTTCGTCGAGCAGCCGCCGGTTGGGCAATTCGGTCAACGCATCGTAGTGTGGCAGCAGGCGGACTTCTTCGCGGGCCTGCTGCCAATCCATGAGCTGCTCGCGCAGGCTCGCGGCCTTTTCGATATCACGGGTTGACCAGCGGTGGCTTTCGCCATGGGTGATCTCTTCCCAGGCCGCAAACGACGAGCGCGGCGAAAGGCGGCCTTTGCCCGGCTCGGCGAACGCGGTTTTCTTGGGATCGCCCGCCCACGTCACGCGAGCGCTCTGCTCGCGCCGCAGGATGACCAGGCAACGGTTATCGTTCGCGGACAACCCGACATAGAGCGCGCCGCTGACCTCCGCCGCGAAGCGCCGCGCGTTGTCCGCTAAGCTGCACAGCGACGACGAACTCGCGATGCCGTCCCGGGCAGCTTCCTCCAAACGGGCGATCGCGGGCTGCAGGTCCGCGGGGGAGAGCGCCGTGCCATACACCGCGCAGCCGTCGGGGCCGCGCACGAACAGCGCGTCGGCGGCGAAGATCGGCAGCAACTGGGCCCAACAGCGGCGCGCGGCTTCCAAAAGCGTTTGCGTCGTTTCCAGGTCCGCGACGAATCTCGCCAGCTTTTCGCTGGCGTCCAAACGCTGCGCTAGCTCCGCGTGCTCGATGCGAGCCGTCAGCTTGAGCGCGAGCATCCGAGCAAAGAAATTGCAGGTCGAGCGAACCACATGGCTCAGGCGCCGCGGCGAGTCGTGATGGCACGCGACAAGTCCCCACAGTTTGCCGCGCACGATGATCGAGATCGTTAATGTCGCGCGCACCCCGATATTGCGCAGGTATTCGATATGGATCGGTGACACGCTGCGCAGATTCGACCGCGAGAGATCGAGCGGCGCACGAAGACGCGCGTTCTCGGCCGGCACGATCGCAACCGGGACGTAGTCGATGTCGGGGATCAGGCGCAGCGTGTTGAGCAGGTAGAGGTCGCGGGCTTGAGCCGGGATGTCGGCGGCGGGAAAGTGCAGGCCCAGGTAGGACACCGGAAAACGGTCGCCGACGTCCTCCGCGAGCACGACGCCGTGCCAGTCATCGTCAAAGCGATACACCATGGCACGTTCGAAGCCGCTGATCGCGCGTATCTCTTTGGCCACGACGCCGACGAGATCTTCGACGCTCGCGCTGCGCTCCATACGCGAGAGCGGCGCATGCAGGCTGAGCGAGACATCGAGCAAGTCGAGCGCGTGCGCGCCCTTGACCGGCTGAAATTCGAGCAGCAGCGCATCTCGGTAGCGGGATGAGAGGCACTCCATCGGCTCCCGCTGCGGGCTGATGGTAACGTTGGTTCCATCCGTTTCGAATGACGGCGAGCGCAGAGCGATGGCGAGCCGCTCGAATTGGCGCTCGCCGAGAAACGCTGCCGGCAGCTTTCCGATCAGGTCGGCGGGCGCCATCCCCAGGAGTCGCTCCGAGTTCTCCGAGACTTGCTCGATGACCAGGGTCGTCGGATCGAGCGCCAGCAAAACGCCATGCGGCTGAATGGAGCCCGGAATGCGGATCGGCTCGCTTTCGCATGTCGCCAGGTCGAGCGACGTGCCGCTCCCGTCGATCGTCACGCGTTGAAGTCCGGCACAGCGCCCGAGGGTGCGCTCTCGAACCAGCTGCCGAAGGCGTCGAAAACGGCGACCGCCGAGGCGCAGATCGCGGCCAGCGAGACCGTCTCACGCGTCTCGAGAAACCAGCAGAACGCCTTCCAATGCTGCCCGGTGCGGACGGCATTTTCACGATAGAACGCGTAGCTCTGCGCCGTGCCCAGCGATTGCCGCAAGCGGCGCGCGATGACTTGGCCGCCCAGGGCGGTCCCTTCATAAACGTACAGGCTGCCGAGCAGCCCCGCGCCGCTCACCGAAGGCAGGTCGCCGCAGCGCGGCAGCGCTGCGATCTGCGCGGGCGTGAGGCCCAGTTGCGCAGATCGCAGCGGAGCAGGGAACACTGCTGCTCGGAGCAAGCGGCGCATCGAAGCCAGCGTCGGCCTCCGCCAGTGCCGCCTCGAACGGCTCGTAGAGACCGAGCAGCCGGCTGAGGTGCCCCGACGTACTCGCGCTCGGAGTAGTCGGGGCTCATGAGGCGCAGCATCGGCGGCAAGGTCTGGATGCGCGCGTGTGCCGAGCGCGTGGCGGCACGTACCACCTCTAAGATGGAGGGACTGCGGAAGCTGGGCTGCGTTGAAGGCAAAGCAAACTCCGGCGGCTCGCATGCGGCTGCACGCAACCGCAACGGTGTGGCCGTTCGTGCTCCTTTTGTCGATTTCTGCGCAACGCGAATAGGCAGGAGAGCGAACGGAATAACTCCGCGAGAATATCACGGCGGCGCGGCGGGCACGCGCAACTTTTCGAAACGTTTACGCGCCCAAAAGCCGCTCTCCAACTTTTCGAATCGCCCGCAAGAGAACGGTCCGCTCTATCGCATTTCGATCAAACAAAATTAGGCCGAACATAAAGCCTGGCGTCCGCTTTATCGCATTTCGATTAGGCGAACCTAAAGCCGGACCTAAAGCTTTGCATCGCTCTGGCCGAAATTGCGTACGCCCGCAGGGGCAGTACCAGGGATCGATCCCGGTGAGCGGGCAGTCGCCGGCGGCCTCGATTACGGCTTGCGTGGCGTCGCGCTCGTCGGGCGTCGCGTAGTCGAAATCGGCTGCAGCGCGGGCGATGAAAGTCGCCGCGATTGGCTCGGGGAGGTCGGCGGCGAGATCGTCGACAGCGACCGAGAAGCGCCGGGTAAACAGGGTATGCGAATTCGCTGCACGCTTGACGCGGCGTGGCGGACGACTTCCGGCTCGCACGATGTCGAGGAATACAAGACGATTGCGGCACTACCGCAGTCGACGGAGTTCCTGTCGTTGAACTTCCAACGCCAGGCGTATCACTACGCGGCTGTGCAGAAGTATGGCCCGGGGGGCCAGGTGCTCTACATGTTTCAGCGGCGTGAAGTGCCGCCGGGCTTCGGCTCGCGTCCGTTACGCATGAACAAGAATGGTTCGGTCGCGAAGAACAATGCATCGCAAAACCGTGACGATTACGTGCGGCAGGTCGCTGTGCCCAAGTCGCCCGAGGCGATCGCACGATTCGAGCGCAACGTGCGCGAGAAGAAGGCGGCGGTCAAGATGTATCGCGTGAGCGGGGTGTGGCCGCGCGTTCCGATTATGAGCGGCAACGAAAGCTGCGATAAGTGCCCGTATTTCAAGCTGTGCGACGCTGAAGCGAACGGCTCATCCTTGTCGGCAGATGCCTTGCACGCCGAGTATTACCATAGCCCTGTCGCCGGTCGGGACCAGGGAGCGTTCGCTGCATGATGGCCGGCGCCGTTCGTTCCTCGCTCGCGTGCTCGGCTTGGGACGAACGAGTCGTGGCGAGCGGAGATCACAATCACCTGCGTCGCGCTGACGCAACACCGCTCGCGTCGGCGAGCAAGGAGAAGCCCTCGTTATGGCTCGCACTCTTGGTGATGTCAAAACGACCCGTGGTTACTATCCGGAGGGACGCTACGAGCTGACGTTCGACGAAGTCGAAGGTCGCAAGGGCGCTGATCGAACGCCGAAGCCGCGCAATTACGACGAACTGATGTTTCGAACGACGATCGTCGGCGGCCGGTACGATAAAAAGCGCTACACGTTCTTTCGCATGCTAACGCCCGCGAGCGAGATCATGATTACCAACATGCTCAAGGCGGCCGGGTTGGGCGACGAGGTTCCGCTGCCCGATGAAGGCGACTACAGCATCGAGGGTTGGCTAGCCGCGACCCAATTGCTCATTGGTCGGACGGTTCCGGCGGAGATTCGCGTCGAGGATTACACGCCTGCCGGCGGTGAGGCCTCCAAGCGCAACGAGGTCCGCTTTTCTCCGCCGCGCGTGACTGCGACAAATGGAGCCGCTGCCACAGCGCCGGGAGAAGAGGCCGCCTCGCACGACGACGAGGAGGTCGAGGCAGAAGCTGTCGCTGGGTAGCCCGAGCGGCGCAGCTGTCTGGTGCACGGGGGCTCCGGCGCTCTTGTACCAGACGTTATCGGCTGCGACGTGAAAATGTATTCGCGTTCGCTAAAAGTCGCGATTGTGATGTGAAAGAGGGGGCGCGTGGATGGCTTGCCGCTGTATCTTGCGACGTGCAAGCCGGACATGAAGCACGCGGTGTGCGGGGTGGGCGTCGAACACCCACTCGTCGAGGTCGTCGAACGCGAGGATGTTCGGTGAGCGGCGGCAAGTCGAAAGCGACGATCGTGTGGCCGTCCGCGCCGCTGCCGGAGGGCGTCGTCTTCGTCACGGCCGAGTATCTGGGCCGCCGTTGGAGTCTGCACAAGAGTACGATCACGCGGCTGCGGCAAAACGGCGTGATCACCGGGAATAAAGTAGGTCGCAGCGGTCGGTTGTTTCTGTACGAGCTCGTCGTGGTCGAGGCGCAATTGCGCGCACATTTTCGCCGAAACGCCGCCGCGACCAATGGCAGACCCAATGTGGCGGCGGTGATGAGGCGATAACGCAGCGTGAGGATGAGTCTGCCCAGCCGGATCGCTGCGCCGCAGACGAGAAGTTGCGGCGCGTAAGGGGCGTAGCGTCGAGATGCAGAGACTGGAGATTCGACAATTCGACCGTGTACGGCTCGACCGCACATGGGACGGCATTGAGCACGATCCCGAGGGTGTCGTGATCCTGTTCGACCCTATGCGTCCGGCCGAGGTGCTCATGCTCGTCGACGGCTCGCAGGAGTTGCGCTTCGCACCCAAGGCGCAGCTCACAGTACTTGCCCATAACTATTGGCTTGAGTGCAGCGGCGCGGCACCGAGTGCCGAGAATGGGCTTTGATCGGGATGCTCCACGTAAGTCATCATGCCCACGCGTATCACACCAGCGGCGGGTTTGATTTCGGCGGGGCGCTCATTCGGGCGCAGTGCGCTTCGCGGAGTGGCGGATCCTCGGTGCGATCGTGCGCGCGCTCGGGCCATGGGGCGTTGTCGTTTGTTGCCTTATCCTCGTGAGTATCTGGCTCATGTCGCGTAGGCGGAGCTATCGGTGAATCTGTCCTTGACTTCGAAAGGTGCTCGCGTCGTTGGCCCGTGGCCGGGGGCCGAACACGAAAGCATCCCGCGTTCAAGGCGACTCGCTAATGGGGTCGCGCGGATCGTGGATATTAGGATGATCCAAACATTGACCGGACTCCGGCCGTCTGCTACGCTGTGTTATGCATGGCTCTTGAACGGATATGCCGCCGCATTCCTCACACTCGGCCGCAGCCA
>Ga0182013_10008737_pt1 | contig 10835 bp, 13 predicted proteins | sample 612S2MmetaG_FD_120487 | JGI IMG/M metagenome (GOLD analysis project Ga0182013, IMG submission 120487) | Permafrost microbial communities from Stordalen Mire, Sweden - 612S2M metaG | ecosystem: Environmental > Terrestrial > Soil > Wetlands > Permafrost | place: Sweden: Stordalen | collected...
ACGGCGTTCAGCACCTCGACCGCCGAGCGCCGCGCGTATTCGTTCTCGTCCTTCAGGACTTCCACCAAATGCTTGACGGTGTCCGGATGGTTCGCCTTCACCACCACGTCGACCGCCTTGTTCTGCACCTCGATCTCGGGGTCGCGCAGCATGCTGGTCAGCAATGCGATGTCGACGGGCCCATCCATGCGCGCGAGCGCGGAGAGGGCCGCCGAGCGAATCAGCTTGCTGTTGTCCTTGAGCTGTCGTTGTATCGCCTGCTGCACGTCAGGGCGGTTGAAACGGGACAGCACTTGAATGATGTGCAGACGCGCCAACGGGTCTTTGCCCTCGATGCGCGAAACCAGATCGTCGATCGAGGATTCGTCGGCAATTTCCCCGATGATCTTGAACAGCCCCGAGCGTTCGGTGGCCTCTTGCTGATAGGCGGCGTTCAACAGGTCGCGCACCGTGAAGCGGGATTTCTGTGCGGCGATCACATCGAGGATCGCGGGCTTCGGCATGTCCTCCTTGTTCAAGGCGTCCAGGAGCGCGCTCGGCGGGTAGCCCCGGCTCGAGGAAAGCGCCCAGGCGATACCCGAGACCGCCCGGCCGTTCGATTCGGTCATCAGTTTGAGCACATGGGGCAGGGTCTTCGAGTCGATCAGCTTCGACAGGGCCTCCACATAGGCCATCGTTTCCTTCTTCTCCGCGGTGGTCAGGGCGGCGACGATGGAATCGATCGCGTTTGGCCCGAGCGCAACCAGCTTCTCCAGGGCCTTTTGGGCCACCGGACCGCTTGGATTGCCGCTGGACTTGATTTCGGCGATGAGCCGATCAGCGCGATAGTTGGCGAATAAACTCATTCGCTGCCTTGAATACTGCTCCCTGCAATGGCGCCCATTTTCGCTTCATCCGGGGCGACGGCGGGGGTCTTATCTCTCACTTTCACGAATTATGCCATACCGCACGCCGAAGGCCGCCTGCGCTAGAATGACAGGATGATTGCATCTCAAGACGCCGCGGGGGCGATCCGCGACAAACTGGCCACCTATATCGATCCCTATCTGGGGCAGACTTTAGCCCAGGCCAACGCCATAGAATCCGTGTCCGTGCATCGCAATGGGGCGCGGGTCGAATTGAAATTCGGCTTCCCTTGCTCGGACTATGGGGCGGAACTGCTGCCGGCCCTGACCGCCTTCCTGGCGCACGAGCTGGCCGGGGGCTCGCTCGAGCTGAAACTGAGAGCGGATATCACCTCGCACGCCGTGCAGCGCACGCTCAAGCCGCTGGCACACGTCAAGAATATCGTGGCGGTGGCCTCGGGCAAGGGCGGGGTTGGCAAATCGACCACTGCGGCCAATCTGGCGCTCGCATGGGCGGCCCAGGGGGCCCGGGTGGGGCTGTTGGACGCCGACATCTACGGGCCGAGCCAGCCGCAGATGATGGGTTTGGCCGGCACCAAGCCCGAGACGACCGACGGGAAGCACATCACCCCCCTGCGCGCCCACGGCGTGGAGGTCATGTCGATCGGTTTCCTGATCGATGCCGAGCAGCCGATGGTCTGGCGCGGGCCGATGGTGACCCAGGCACTGACCCAGTTGCTCGGGGAGACCAGCTGGGGGCAACTCGACTACCTGGTGGTCGACATGCCGCCCGGTACCGGCGACATCCAATTGACGCTGGCGCAGCGCGTGCCGGTGAGCGGCGCCATCATCGTCACGACTCCTCAGGACATCGCGCTCCTGGACGCCCGTAAGGGCCTGAAGATGTTCGAGAAGGTGGAAGTGAGGGTGCTCGGCGTGGTGGAGAACATGAGCATCCACATCTGCAGCCAGTGCGGCCATGCGGAGCACATCTTCGGCAGCGGCGGCGGAGCGCGCATGGCGGAGCAATACGGAGTGCAGCTGCTGGGCGAGCTGCCGCTCGACATCCGGATTCGCGAGGAGGCCGACAGCGGGTTGCCGACGGTCGCCGCGGATCCCGGCAGTGCCCGCGCGCTCGCCTATCGACAGATGGCTCGGCGCGCAGCGGCGCGTCTTGCGACCTTGAACAAGGACTACAGCTCCGTGTTCCCCAAGATCACCATCGAGGCGTCATGAGCATCAAGAGTGATCGGTGGATCCGGCGCATGGCCGCCGAGCACGGCATGATCGAGCCCTTCTCCGCGGAGCAGGTGCGCGTCGCCAATGGCGGCAAGATCGTCTCGTATGGCACCTCGAGCTACGGTTACGACGTGCGCTGCGCGGACGAATTCAAGATTTTCACCAACATCAATTCCACCATCGTCGACCCGAAGAGCTTCGACGAGAAGTCCTTCGTGGATTTCAAGGGACCGGTTTGCATCATCCCGCCGAATTCGTTCGCGCTCGCGAGCACGGTGGAGTATTTCCGGATTCCGCGCACGGTTCTCACTGTTTGTCTCGGAAAAAGCACCTACGCGCGTTGCTTCAGCGGCGATACCCGGGTCGCGCTGGTCGATGGAACCGCGCTGACGCTCGAGGAAATGGCAACGCGCCACGCTTCGGGCGAGCTCTTTTGGGGGTACAGCATCGGGCCAAACGGGCGATTGATCGTCACCTGTCTGGAAGCGCCCCGGTTCATCGGCAGGGACTCTCTCCTCGAGGTCGAGTTGGACAATGGCGAGCGCATTCGCGCGACGCCCGACCACTTGTTCATGAGGCGCGATGGGCGCATGGCTGCAGCCAGTGAGCTTCGAGCCCGCGACGCGCTCATGCCCCTCTACCGCGATCTGGCGCGAGGCTATGAGATGGTTTATCAGCCGATCGACGGATTCCTCTATCCGACGCACCGACTGGCCGATGAATGGAACCTGCGGCACGAGATCTATACCGATACCCCGGGGACTCATCGGCATCACATCGACTTTGAGCGAGCACCAGTTGCCCTTCTACAAAGCAATCCGTCGGTGTTCCGTCGATTTCCAGAGGTCCTCGATAAATTTAGGGGCACTTCCGCCTATCGCAATCACAAAGTGGTCGCTGTTCGAGAGCTGCCCGGCGATCACGACGTGTACTGCCTCAGCGTGCCCGAAGCCGGCAACTTTGGATTGGATTCGGGGGTCTTCGTCAAGAATTGCGGCATCATCGTCAACGTAACGCCTTTGGAACCCGAGTGGGAAGGCCACGTCACGCTCGAGTTCTCCAATACCACGCCGCTTCCCGCCAAGATCTACGCGAACGAGGGCGTCGCGCAGATGCTGTTCCTGGAGTCGGACGAGGTCTGCGAGACTTCGTACAAGGACCGGGGCGGCAAGTACCAGGGCCAGCGCGGAGTCACGCTGCCGAAGACCTGAGCGTCGCCGCCGTGGGCGATGGATTCCGGCGCGCGGCGCTCAACGCTGCAGCGACTTGATCCGCATTGCGAACTCGAGTTTGCCGTCGCGGCTGCGCTCCGCCTGCACCGGCACGAAACCCAACGACGGCGCGAACCACATGCGCAGCACCCGGCTGTCCGTGGGGCTGCGTCGGCTTGCGACGATCACCGTATCGAGCGAGCCGATCGCAGTTCTGAGCTTCGCGTCCCCCTCGCGCGTGTAGAAGAATTCCTTCATCTGGTCCTTGTCGATGATGTTGAAGGTCGGGGGCAGCGTGCCGTTCTTGAGGTCCATCATGATCTCGACCTGGATGGACATCAGATCCTGGGCTCCGGGTTTCAGGGCCAGATCGATGGGTTTGCCCTCGGAAGATCCACGGGCATGCGCGGCATTCCAGTCGAATTCGAATGCCACGAACGAGGAGCCTTCCTCGCCGCGGTACCGTTTCGGGCGTATGTGATTGTCGACCACGCTGAACCAGCTTTGTTGAGTCACGTCGTGGGAATAGACCAGCCGGAATATCCCGCGGGCGCTGATGGTCCACTTGTAGTGATACTGCCCGGGCTGCGCGTCCCGCTCCAACTGAAGATCGCTAGTGCCGACCGAGATGTCGCGCCACTCGGCCACGTAATGGGCGGCGAACGGCTCCGGGCCCGCGTTTGCGGGGTCGGCCGGCATATCAGTCGAACGCGACGGTGCCGCAGCGAGCGATGCCGCTGCCAGGCATCCGGCCATGACCATCCACCGCCCCCGTGTCCCTCGTGCGCACATCAACGACTCCCTGAGCATCATCGATCGTCGCTCCCATCGTAGAGCACCGGGCTGGAAAGTGCCTGATTGTCGAGCCAGGCGCGCCCTTCCGCGCAGCGTAACCTGCCCGTGCAATGCCAACGGACCGCCAGGGGATAGATCCGATGCTCGAGCACGTGCACTCGGGCGGCAAGCTGCCCGGCATCCTCTCCCGGCTCGACCGCCAGCCTCCCCTGGATGACCCGAGGGCCGCCGTCGAGCTCGTCGGTCACGAAATGCACCGTGGCGCCGTGCTCCTGGTCGTGAGCGTCAAGCGCCCGTTGATGGGTATGGAGGCCCGGATACTTCGGCAGGAGCGAGGGATGGATGTTGAGGATCCGCCCGGGAAAGATGGCCAGGAACTGCGGGGACAATATACGCATGAAGCCGGCGAGCACGACCAGGGACGGCGAGTATTCTTGAATCAGCCCGGCGAGCTCGGCATCGTAGGCGATCCGCTCAGCGGTGGGGGCGCCACGGCCGGGTGCGGGCAGGGCGCGTGCCACTATGCCGAGGGCCGCCGCGGTCGCGAGACCCGCGGCCTCCGGTTGGTCGGAGATGACGGCCGCGACCCGATAGCCCATGTGCGGATCGCCGCTCCGCTCGACGAGTGCCCGCATGTTGGTCCCGCGTCCCGAAATGAGGACGGCGACGGGCATTCGATTGTCCAGGCCGCTCAAGCGATAACCACCCCGCGGGTGCCCGAGCGTACCTCGCCGATCACCCGCGCCGGCTGACCCGCCTGGCTCAGGACGGCGATGGCGCGGTCCGCATCTCCCGGGGCGACCTGTACGGTCATGCCGATGCCGCAATTGAACACGCGATACATTTCCTCGTCGGCGACGCGACCCTCGCTCTGCAGCCAGTCAAATACCGGATCCCGGCTCCAGGAGCGGCGTTCGAGCACTGCTTCCAGTCCCTCCGGTAGCACCCGCGGCACATTATCGACAAGGCCGCCGCCGGTGATGTGCGCGAGCCCGTGCACCCCGATTTCAGCCATCAGCTTGAGCAGCGGCTTGACGTAGATGCGGGTGGGGGCCATGAGTCGATCGATCAGCGCGGTTCCCTGGACGGGCGCGGCGACATCGGCCGCGCTGACCTCGAGGATCTTGCGGATCAACGAGAAGCCGTTGGAGTGCGGACCCGATGAGGGCAATCCGAGGATCACGTCGCCCGGGCGCGTGAGCGATCCGTCGATGATTCGATCCTTGTCCACGACCCCCACGGCGAAGCCGGCAAGGTCATAGTCCTTGCCGTGGTACATGCCGGGCATTTCCGCCGTCTCACCGCCGACCAGGGCGCAGCCCGCCTGCACGCAGCCCTCGACGATTCCCGCAATGACGCGCTCCGCGACATTCACATCGAGCGCACCGGTTGCATAATAGTCCAGGAAGAACAGCGGCTCGGCGCCCTGTACGACCACATCGTTCACACACATGGCGACCAGATCGATGCCCACCGAATCGTGCCGCCCGCTGTCGATAGCGAGGCGCAGCTTGGTTCCGACACCATCCGTGCCCGACACCAGCACGGGCTTGCGATAGCGCTCCAGCGGGATCTCCACCAGCGCGCCGAATCCTCCGATGCCTCCCAGCACCTCGGGGCGCAGCGACCGCTTGACACGCGGCTTGATGCGCTCGACGAGCTCCTCCCCGGCGTCGATGTCGACCCCGGCGGAGCGATAGGTGACCGGTGTACGCGCAGGCTCTGTCATTCGATTCCCTTGTTCGATTCGGTGGGCTGGATGGCACGCATCCGCCGGCCCGGCGGGCCGGCAAGCTGTGGTATTTTACACCGATAACTTAAGGGCTTACGCGATTACCCCATGGCACGAGACTACCCCGGCTTTTGGCCCCGATATTTGCACCTTCTGGCGCTTTTGTGCTTGGGCCTCGCCGGCTTTTGTCCGTCCGAGGCGCGCGCCGCGCTGTCCCGGGCGGAGCTCTATCAGGCGAAGGTTCCCGTGGCCGATCGGTCCGAAGCCTCCAAGCCAGCCGCCTTCGAGGCCGCGCTGCGCATCGTGCTGGTGCGGGTGACGGGTCGCCGGGCGCCCGACGAAGACGCCGCCTTCGCGCCGCTCCTCGGCAATGCGCGGCGCTACGTTCAGCAGTATCGAGACACCCAGGATGGACAGCTGTGGGTATCCTTCGATGCGGCCGCCATCGATCGATGGTTGGCGCAGAACAACCAGCCGCTGTGGGGCCGGGAGCGGCCCTCGACCTTCGTCTGGCTCACGGTGCCTGGGGGCGCGTCGGGTGGGACGGTCGTCACGGCCGAGGACACCTCGGACGTAAAGACCGCGATCGATGCGGCCGCCTACCAGCGCGGGGCGCCGATTATCTGGCCGACTGCCGCGGATTTGCAGCGTAACCATCTCGACTATTCGACCGTTGCCTCCGCCAGCGCCGCCACCCTGGCGGCCCATCGGAGCGGGGGTGAGGCGACGCTGATCGGACGCGCGAGCGCCGGCGGGGTGCGGTGGTCCTTCTTATATCAGGATCGGAGCAGCGAGTTCTCCGGGGCGCCCGCCGAGGGCATCAATCGCGCCGCCGATACCTATGCGGGGCTGTTCGCCGTGAGCGGGGCCGCGGCGCCTGCGGTCATCGAGGTGGGGGGCGTGAACGATCTGGCGGATTACGCCTATGTGCAGAGCTATCTCGAATCGCTCGCGTTCATCTCGCATGTCGGCGTGGAGAGCTTGAGCGGCAACGTGGTCCGATTCCGGTTGACCACCCGCGGCGGCGCGGAGGCGCTTCAAAATGCACTTCCCTTGAGCGGCCGCTTGCAGCCCCAGAGCGCCGGGGACAACGGCATCCAACGATTCGAGCTGCGTCATTAGCACCCGTGAATCGATGGCTGCGACAAATCCCGAACGTCATCACCTCACTCAGGATTCTCCTGGTGATACCGATCGCGCTCGCCCTGCTGCGAGGCGATCACATCACGACCCTCGGTCTCTTTTTCGCGGCGGCCGTATCGGACGCGGCTGACGGCTTTCTCGCGAAGCGATTCGGCTGGCGGACCACGCTCGGAGGCATTCTCGACCCGGCCGCCGACAAGCTGCTGCTTGCGACCGTGTTCATCGTGCTCGCGGTGCTGCATCTGGTCCCCACATGGCTGATGGCGGCGGCCGTGGCGCGCGACGGCATCATCGTGCTGGGCGCGATCGCGTATCGGCTGTGCTTCGGTCCCGTCGCGGCGCGTCCCAGTGTGGTGAGCAAGCTGAACACGCTGTCCCAGGCGCTCTACATCCTGAGCGTGATCGGGCGCGAGCAGTTCTTGGTGCCGCCCGAGTGGCTGGTGCTCGCGCTCGGCGCGCTGACCTTCGTGACCATCGTCATCAGCGGCCTCGACTACGTCCTTCGGTACGGGCAGGCGGCCCTGCATGAGGCGAGATCCCGGAACTCCGGCCTGTCCGCCGGCCGGTCCGGGCTCACGTGAAGCAGCTTCCGCTCGGTGTCCGCCCACGCGCCCACGCGGTGTTCGCAAGTTTCGCCGCCGGCCCGAACACCGAACTCGTGGCGGCGCTCGAGGGGCCGGGCCGCGATCCTCTCTGGCTGTGGGGCAACAGCGGCTCCGGCAAGACGCATTTGCTGCAGGCCGTGTGCGCTCAAGCCGGCGAGGGAGCGGCGTATTTCCCGCTCGACCGATCGGCGAGACTCCCGCCGGAAGCGCTCGGAGGCTACGCGCGCTGCCGGGTGCTGTGCATCGATGATGCGCACGCCGTGGCCGGCGATCTCGACTGGGAACGGGCACTGTTCCGTTTGTTCAACGAGGCGTCCGAATCGCACTGCCGGCTGATATTCGCGGCCGCGGCGGCGCCGCGGCAGATAGGCTGGCGGCTCGAGGACTGGAGTTCCCGCGCGGGCGCGTGCGTCGTGTACCACGTGCGCGATCTCGACGAGACCGGCCGCGGTGAGGCGATGCGTCTTCGCGCCAAACAGCGCGGCCTGGAGCTGCCCGCGGAGACCTTGGATTACCTGATGAAACGCATGCCGCGCGATCTGCGCTCGTTGTTCGACATCCTCGATGAGCTCGATGAGGCCTCATTGGTCGCGCAACGCCGTCTGACGGTGCCTTTCATTCGAGACGCCCTCGAGAAGCACGCAGGTAAAGAACCATAGAGCAGAACCAGGCGAACACCAGCAGCAAACTGAGCGATCCCACCGCTCGCGCCGCTGGATTGACCAGGAGCTCGGTGACCGCGAAGGCCGCATAGGGCATGGCGAACAGGCTCGCCCACGCGTAGGTGTAGCGGCGTCCGCGCACCAACCCCGGCAACGGCGCGAGCAGCGGCGCGGCCGCCACGACGCAGAGCAGCCAGGGATAACCCGCGGTGTACCAACACAGCAAACTCGCCGCGACCGCGACCCAAAGGCTTATCGTCGCGCGTCGGGCTTTCTCGGCGAAGCTCAAGCGGTGCGCTGCAGGCGGGCCGCGAGCGAGGCCACGCGTGCGCCCAGCGCCTGGGCGAGATCGCGCTCGGCATCGGCCAGGGTGCCGTGCCCGCTCGCGGCCGCCACATGACTTGCGCCATAGGGAGTTCCACCGCCGCGCGTGCCGGAGAGGCCCGGATGACTGAAGGGCAGGCCGACCAAGTACATGCCGTGATGGAGCAGGGGCAGCATCATCGACAGGAGCGTCGATTCCTGGCCACCGTGCATGGTCTGCGTCGAGGTGAACACCGCGGCCGGCTTGTCGATCAAGGCGCCCGACATCCAGAGCGCACTCGTGCCGTCCCAAAAATGCTTGAGCGGGGCCGCCATGTTGCCGAATCGGGTCGGACTGCCGAGAATCAGCCCGCTGCAGGTCCGCAAATCCTCATGCGTGGCGTACGGAGGGCCTTCGTCGGGCACCTCCGGGTCGGAGCGTTCGATGGTCGTCGCGATCGGCGCCACGGTGCGAAGACGCGCTTGCATCCCGGCGACCGTCTCCACGCCGCGGCATATTTGGCGTGCCAGGGCGGCCGTGCTGCCTTGGCGCGAATAATACAGAACCAGAATTTCGTGCATGGTTGCTTCCCGCGGGAAATTGCGCCGTTTTGCGCCTGGGTGCTGCGTGGGCGCAACGAATTATTTGCAGCGGATGGCCGATTGTCCAGGGTCAGTGGTTTGACGGCCCATCAGGCTGTTGCTAGTGTCCTTGCAAGTATGTTGCGCCTGATTGCTGTGTTCGTGGGTATTCTCAGCTTGTTGGGCTGCCACGGCCCTCCTGTGCAGGAGATGAGCGATGCGCGTCAGGCCATTGCCGCCGCCACCGCGGCGGGTGCGCCTGCGTCGACCTCGCCCGACCTGTACGCGGCCAAGGCTGCCATCGAGCGGGCTCAAAACCATCTCGAGGCGAGAGAGTACGTGCGCGCGCGGCTGGCTGCTCTGGAAGCCAAGCGCCATGCGGCCGCGGCGCTCAATGCCACCACCGCCAATCAGCACGGGGATGGTCAGCCCAAAATACCCGTTTCCCCCTGACCGACCGGGTTCCGTGGCGGATTCATGAGCCGGGTGACCCGTCGATTCCGTATTGCGGGAAAGGTGCAGGGCGTGTATTTCCGTCACAGCACCCGCGGCGAGGCAGAGCGGTTGGGGGTCGCGGGATACGCCGAGAACCTGGCCGATGGGTCGGTGGAAGTGCTGGCGCACGGTGCAACCGAGGCGGTCGAGGAGCTTCGGCGCTGGCTGCATCGGGGACCGAGGAGTGCGCGTGTCGATAGCGTCGCGGAGCTGCAGGTCGAACTCGAGGAGCCTCCCGCGCCCGGGCTCAAGTTCGAGGTCCGATAGCCGTACCGGTCCGGCTCAAAAGCGCCAGACGCGCTGCCAGCGCTGCATCACCAGGGCGGGATAGGTATTGCGGCCGATGCTGCCGTTGTAGCGCGCGAGCGCGCGCGCCCAGTTCAGATGCTCCGCGCGCAGGTAAAAGCGCAAAATCTCGCAGCCCATCCGGATATTGGGTGCGATCCGTACCAGCTGGTTCTGCACGCCCAGTTGGCGCGGCCAGAAAGGCATCACCTGCATCAGGCCGACCGCCCCGGCGGGCGAGACCGCCCAGGAGTCGAATCGGCTCTCCACATCGATCAGGGCCATCACCAGATCGGGCGGAAGCGCGAGCGTCGGATCGCGCCTGGACTCGCAGTAGACATGGTCGAGAATGCTGATGCGATCCTCGTGGGAGGGAACGTAAGGCGCGAGCTTCGGTTCCATGGCCTTGTACCAGACCTCGGACTCGTACTTGTCGACGAAGCAATCATGGTTGACCATGATCTTTTCCAAGAGCTCCTTGAGCTCCGGATCGCGCTGCTGATCGGCGCGCGCGGCTGCCGGCAGCGCGTTGCCGAGAATGAGGGCCAGGGCCGGCCCCAGAAGACGAATGGCGCGGCGCGGTGGCACGCTCTGTCTCAGCGGCTCATCTGATCCCGGACATAGGCTACGGCATCCTCGGCCGGGATTTCCGTGGACTGCGTCGCGCGGCGATGCCGGTATTCGAGCTTTCCTCCCGCGAGGCTCCGGTCGCCGATGACGATGCGGTGAGGTATCCCGATGAGCTCGGCATCCGCGAATTTCACGCCCGGCCGTGCGTCGCGATCGTCGAGCACGACATCGATTCCCGCCGCCTTGAACTCCTCGTAGAGCCGGTCCGCCGCGACGCGCACCGGTTCGGACTTCTGATAATTGATCGGCACCAGGACGACGTTGAACGGCGCGAGCGGCTCCGGCCAGATGATGCCGTTGGCGTCGTG
>Ga0182013_10008738_pt1 | contig 10835 bp, 17 predicted proteins | sample 612S2MmetaG_FD_120487 | JGI IMG/M metagenome (GOLD analysis project Ga0182013, IMG submission 120487) | Permafrost microbial communities from Stordalen Mire, Sweden - 612S2M metaG | ecosystem: Environmental > Terrestrial > Soil > Wetlands > Permafrost | place: Sweden: Stordalen | collected...
CAGCGGGTCCCCGGTCGGCACGGTGCGAGCGGGCGTGGGAGGCACCTCGACCCGAGCGGAGCTACGGATGGGGAGTGCGCTCTCGGGCCCCGGCGTGTGGTGGCGGCTGACGCGCTGAGCGGGCTCCGCCCCGGCCCGTGCGTACGCCACGCCCATCGCAGCCGGCGCCAGAACAGCGGAAATGGTCACCGCATCTGGGGCAGGCTCGAAGAACACGTCCGGACGGTTCCGGTTGCTCGTGGTGGCGTCTACCGCTCACCTTTCCGAACTGGGGTTCGTCTCGATGTCTGCCTGCAGCTGGGCGGCCACTCGATGCAGAAGGATCTCGACCCTTCTGATCGTCTCCGGGCTGTCGGCAAAGGTCGACCGGTCCCGGACGACATAGGCACGAACAGATGATCCCAGAGGGAACTGCTGCCAACTCAGGTCGACGTGGAACAACGTCCCACCATGGTCCAGGACGTTCCAGAAGTGCTTCTCGACCTCATGGCCCGTCCAGACTTCACCCTCAGCGACCTCCGTCTCAGGGAAATAGCGTTGGACGACACGGGCGGTCGGATAACACTGTCCATACGCCGGATTGCCGAGCCTCACTGCCCCGCCGTAGGACGTGTCGGGATCCCATGAAGCCTCCAATGCGTCCCGCAGCCTCAAGAGATCGATCCCCGGCATGCCCCGCAGTATTGCAAGAGGCGACCTCCCGTGAGATCCACGGCAACGCGGCGCTCCCGTGCGCCGCATCGTCCCGGCGTTCTCAGGCATTCCGTCCTGGAGATGTACGCAGTCCGCTCAGGCCGCCGGTGTCACTCCGGGTCGGAGGCGACGACATTCCCGTCGACTCGGGCCACCACTGATTGCTTCCGGAGCCCGCCCGCCATCCTCTTGCGGGTTTTCACGATGTCGACGTGATGCGTCTCGCCTGTGCCGACGGTGAACGCATACGTCCTCATCTTCGAGAGACTGAACATCTCGAACCTCTTGACGACGACATCATCGTCCACCCGAATCCGCACGGGTCCCCAGATCTGATCGAAGATGAAGCGCACGTGGTGCTTCTCGACTTCTCCGACGTCGAACTCGAGTTCGACCTTGCCCGTCGCCATGTCTCGGCCTCCCTCGTCCAAGTCGACAGCCTGGACCATCGCGATGCTCGTCGGGTGGGTCACACGACTCACCGACCCGGGGTTCTGGGCGCCCGAGCGTCACACGGGCACCACGCACATCCACCGGCTCCCGGGTCACCAAGCCGCCGGCGCGCCATCCGCGTCCTCCGATCAATCGTACGGAACCCGGCCGCTGGCCTCCATAGGCCGAAGGCCCTACTGATTCAGCACCAGGCTCGCGGCGCCCGCGGGCGAATCACCTCGACCCATTGAACGTACAGGCGCTCGATGAGGTGACCTGGGGCAGGTAGGCCTGGCACCCCTCGAACGTGAGGCTGTCGTTCCCGACGTCGATCTGGAGTGAATTGGGCACCGACGAGACCGTGCGAGTCGCCGAACCGGGCGCCGCCACATTGGTCGGCGTCGCCACCGCGTTCTGACCCGTGACCTTGCCGCTGAAGTCGAAGACGTGCGACGTCGTTCCGTCCTGATAGACGAAGTTCATTGCGCCTTCGAACTGTGTGTTCTCGGCGGAGCTGATCGTGATGACGTAGTGCGGCTGCCCAGACGCACCCGCGGGCGCATAGGTCCCCGTGGCCAGCGCCGCCGCCGGGGCGATGGCCGTGGTCGTCGTCACCGAGGAGCTCGGCGACGACGACCCGCATGCGGCGAGCCCCACGGCGCCGATCACGATCACCACAGCCCAGACCGCACCGTGTCTCCTCATGTGCTCTCATGCCCTCCGTCCGCGAGCCGCCCACCGAGGGCGGCGCCGGGGACAATGTAACCAAGCCGGCGAACGGTGTGCGGGACTTGCGCCCCGAAGGTTGTGAGTGGCAAGAATCAGCACATGCCGATCGACGTGAAGACGGCCAGCTACGACGACCCGGTCGCACAACAGCTCATCGCCGAGATGGAGATCGACCTCTCCCGCTTCTATGGAGAGCGGCACTATCCGCCTCAGGACCCGGCCACGTGGTCGAGTCCGGATGGGGCGATGATGGTGGCCCTCTACGACACCCAGCTCGCAGGATGTGGGGGGTTCGTCCGACTCGACGAGACCACGGCGGAGCTCAAGAGAATGTTCGTCCGAGCGGGATACCGAAGACGAGGAATCGCACGGGCTGTGCTCGTTTCACTCGAGGACACGGCCCGGAAGCTGGGCTACGTGAAGATGGTGCTCGAGACCGGCGTTCCGCAGGTCGCGGCCCAGCAGTTCTACCTTTCGGCCGCCTACGCACCGATCACGTGCTGGTCACCTCACGACCGCGATCCCACCTCCGTGTGCTTTGGTCGAGAGCTGGCGGAAGGCGACTGAAACCGGCCGCACCGTGTCGTCCCGGCGATTCCCAGAGCGCCAACCGGCATCATGCGTGCCCTGGCCGAGGGGGACGCGATGCACTCGTCGGGATCGGGTCGCCCGTCCCGGGCGCCCCGGCTCAGGGAATCGACGTGGGCCAGCGCTCGGACATCCAGGCCGTCCAGGTGGCGTGACCCGGCGGTGGCGGCCCGACCTCGGAGGAACGCAGCTCCGCCTCGTCCGGCACCTCGAACTGCTCACGGTAGCTCCGTAGGTCATGGTCGCTCATTGGGAACGTCCTTCCCGGCTCCGCCGAGAATCGCTCGTCATGGCGGCGTCGTTGCTCCGGTTCGTCGACCTCGAGGTACAGCAGCTCGCATGACGCGCCGACCGAGCTGGCCAGAAAGCGGAGGGCTGACCGCTCGTCCCTGGTCCAGACGCCGAAATCCAAGATGACATTGACCCCGCGACGGAGCGCCTGCGTCGCCACCCAGATGAGGCGGCCTTCCAAGACCTCTCGCTTTCCACCCTCGGGCTCTCCGAACAGCGGGATCATCCACTGGTCGGGGGTCAGCCTCAGCGCGTGCCACGCCTCCTCGAGCTCCTCTGCTCGGGTCGTCTTGCCGGAGGCCGGAAGCCCCACCATGACGAAGAGCGTCGGCGAAGCCTTCGCTTCGTCAGATCGGTCGGCCTGACCCATGAGCGCACGATACCGCCGGCCTCCCGAATCGCCCCATGGGGCGACTCCGTCAGGGGGCCTCGGTGGCGACCAAGAGGGACCTGAACATCTCACTCATTTCGGGCAGCTGATAATGGGCCTGCAGACCGCTCGGGTTGGGGAGGAGCCAGAGGAGGGCACCGCCGAGCAGCTCGGGTTGGCGACCGATGGCGGCTTCGGGCCTGAGAAAAGCCGTCCGGTACGCCTGCAGCCCGAGCACCGCGACGCAGCGGGGTCGCAACGTCCCCACCTTGGCCTCCAGCCGGGTCGCGCCGTCACGCAGTTCGTCGACGCCGAGTTCGCTGGCGGCGGCCGTCACCCGCCCCACCAGGTTCGTGATGCCTATGCCGAGCCCGGGCAGAACGTGCTGCTCGGCAGGCAAGAGGACGGACTCGGTGAATCCACCGGCATGGAGCAACTTCCAGAACCGGTTCCCCGTCCGGGCGAAGTGCAGACCGAGCTCGCCCGAGAGCGTTCCGGGATTGATCCCGCAGAAGAGGACGCGCAGATCCGGACCGGTCAGATCGGCAAGGACTTGCTCCATGGAGCGAGAACATACGCTCCGGCAGAGGTCCCAGGGACGAAGGGACCGCAGGATGGGAACCCCTGCGGCCACGTGCTCCCTCCCGGTCGATACGGCACGCCCCAAGGCGTCAGCGTCTCGCTGTCCTCGGGGAGACCGGCCTCACGCCCCCTCCGTGCTCTCGAGCCAACGGGCATTCGCCTCGTCGAAGAGGCGCTGCGTTCTCTCGAGATCACGCGGACGCTCCTCGTAGGTCTCGAGGTCCCACTCCGAACGTGCAACCGAGAAGAAGTCCCCTCCATACACGTGCAGGGCCACCGCGAAGTCCTTCCGGGAGTTGGCGACCGAGTGGATCGCGTCGTCACCCAGGACGAGGACTTCGCCAGCCGGCAGCTCTCGGCCACCGGCTCGTTCGAGGCCACCGGGGACTCGGCGGAAGAATGCATTGTCCTCCTGACCGGCGTACATGCCGATCACTGCCCACATCCGATGGTCGTGGGGGTAGAGCGAGATCCCGGGTGTCCAGGCCACATGCAGGACCGTGAGGTCGGCCGCCTTGTGCAGCGTGGTGATGCCGCCACGACTCACCGGACCGAGCGCGTGTTCGAGGCCGCGACCGTCAGAGACGATCCCGGAAACGACGTCTCGGACGGCCAGAACCGGCGTGTCCTCGTTCAGGGCCTCTTGACACCGGGCAACGATCTCTTCGACGACGAGGGCCATGGCAACAGGTTAGGAGCACCACCAGTACCGGCGGTCTGAGGTAGGGGCAGCGGATCTGGCCAGAATGGGGGTATGCATCAGATCGGCCCAAGGCCCATGACCTCGCCCGAACAGTCGTGAGCTCGGCCTCAGGCAATGCGACCGTGCTTCTCATCGGCGCATCTCGCGGCCTGGGCTACGCCATCGCCGAGGAGTATGTCGATCGCGGATCTCGCGTGGTGGCGACCGTCCGCGGTTCTCGTCGCACCGCGCTCCATGCGCTGCAGGACACGGCCGGTGGTCAGCTGGAGATAGAGCATGTCGACATCAACGCGCCGGAGCAGGTCCACGCCCTCCACGACCGGCTCAGTGCCCGCCGTTTCGATCTCCTCTTCGTCAATGCGGGTACGGCCAATCGCCCGGAGGAGACCACAGCGAACGTCACAACCGAGGAATTCACCCGTCTGATGGTCACCAACGCACTGAGCCCGATGCGGGTGATCGACACACTCGGCGACCTGGTCGACCCGCACGGCACCATCGCGATCATGTCCTCCGGTCAAGGCAGCATCGCCAACAACGACCGTGGCGGATTCGAGATCTACCGAGCCAGCAAGTCCGCCCTGAATCAACTCATGCGCAGCTACGCCGCCCGTCACCACGACACCGATCGAACGCTGCTTCTCATGGCGCCGGGCTGGGTCAAGACCGACCTCGGCGGCCCCAAGGCTCGCCTCACCATCGAAGAGAGCATCCCCAACCTCGTCACGACCATCGACGCCCAACGCGGGCGCGCCGGGCTGCACTACCTCGACTACCTTGGTCACACGGTCGCATGGTGAGCAACGGCACGGTGCGCTCTTAGGCTGACTGCATGCCGATGAGCACGGAGTTTCCTCGCGTCGAGGCCCGCAACCTCGAGGGACTGGGGGTGAGGCTTCCCGATGCGTTCACCGGAGCGCGCAACGTGGTCATCGTGGCGTTCCAGCGAAAGCATCAGGGCCTCGTGGACTCTTGGGTCCCATGGCTCCAGGAGCATGCTTCGGCTGATCCCGGTCTTCGCTTCTATGAGGTACCCACGATCGGCCGGATCTGGGCTCCACTGCGGAACATGATCGACGGCGGGATGGCGGCAGCGATACGCGACCCCGTCGTCCTGCAGCGCACGCTTACGGTCTATGGCGATGTGAGCCGGCTGACACGACCGCTCGGCATTCAGAGCCGCTCCACAATTGCGCTGATCGTCGTGGACGGGGGTGGCCGAGTCCACTGGTCCGGTACGGGTGCTTTCGACGTGCACACCGCGGAAGAGATCGACACCGCCCTACAGGGCATCTGAGGTGGGTATCGTGAACCCATGCCGATGCCCAAACGCGCAAGCGTCGATGATTACTTCGCCCAGCTGAGCGACGTCCAACGTCCGCACCTCGAGACGCTCCGGAAGTTGAGCTCGGACATCGACCCGGAGGCCCGGGAGGTGCTCAAGTGGAACCTGCCCGTGTACGTGCGCGGCGAGAACACGAACATGTGGATGCTGCAGAACTTCAAGAACCACTGCTCACTTCGGTTCAATCCGCCGTTCTTCGCCACCCAGAGGGCCGCAGTCGAGGCAGCCGGCTACGAAGCCGGTGAAGGCTTCATCAAACTCCCCTACACGCGTGAGCTGCCGACCAAACTCCTCAAGTCGTTGATGCGGGCACGGGTCCACGACTTCGAGACCTCCGAAGCCGGGTAGCACGGAGCCCCCACCGCGGCCGCTCCATCCGGTCATCAGCGATCAGGCGGCCGACTCTGGGCCGGTCGGAGCGCTCGTGGCCAGCACCCGGGGTGGAGATCCGCGCCGAGCGGCAGTCGCGACGGCAGAATCGCGGGGTGCGAGTCCGCCCGCCATGCGGGGAGCGGAATGGGAGGGAACGTGACTGAGACCACGGGCGACGTCCCGCCACCCGAGTCCTCGTCCCCGCCGACGCCGACGTTTCCCCCGGACAACAGCGGAAACAGGGTCGTCTGGCTGATGGGCCTGATCCTCGCCATATTGGTTCTGGCGCTCCTGATCGGCTTCGTCGGCGTCTTGCGTCATTGGTTCGCGCTGCACACGGGGACCCTCCACGGCGGACCGGACCTCTATTACAACTTCTGGTCCGGTTTCGGATCGGACCTTGGTGAGGCCACCCTGATCAGCGCCGTCTGCGTCGGTGTCTACACCGGCGTGCGCAAGGTGAACTGTCACACGAAGGGCTGTTGGAGGATCGGCCACCATCCGCTCCAGGGGACCCCGTACATCCTGTGCAGGCATCACCACCCGGACGTGCCGAACCACGGTGCGACGCACGAGCACATCCTCAACCAGCACCAGAAGTTCAAGCGCGAAAAGGAAGCCGTCAAGACACCCTGAGACTCCGACGGTCCCGGTGGACAGGCACCTTCAGTCGTCTAAGAAAACCGGCCCACCGGATGCTCGACCGCCGGGTTGCGTTCGATCACATACCGGGCGAGTCCTCTGCCGCCAATGTCTCCGAGCAACGCTCTGGTGCCGTCGAACTCGAAGATCCATGATGATGCACCACGGGCTCCCGTCCTGAGCGAAATACGGCTCACTCGCGAAATGGCCGTCTCCGTCGAGCCGATGAGGGCTTTGAACGTGAGCGATCCGTCGGGCCTCACGATCGCGACGTACGGTCTCCGGGAAAAGGTCACGGCGAAGAGAATCGCCAGTACGGCCGCGACGATGCCGATTGCCCTTCCCGACCGGCTGGGTAGTGCAGACACCGCGATCAGGGTGAAGAAGACCACGAAGACAGGAGGGGCGATGATGGTCGCCACTGCGTAAAAGCGCGTCTGCGGTCCTTGTCCTCCCGAGTCTGGCGAGCTGAAGGGGGCCGGCGCCGGCGGTCCTCCGGTCCAACTCGGATCGGCTTCGTGCGGTGGGGGAACGTCGCGCAGCCTCGAAGCCGCCGGAGGCGGACTCTCCGACGGAGCGTTGGTCGAGCCACCGCCCCAGTAGCGCTGGGACGTCCACTTCTGCCCATCCCAAAAGTGCTCGTAGTCGGGATTGTCCGGAATCCGATACCAGCCGCGCTCGGGAGGTGGTGGACCCGACGGGGCTGAGTCGTTCTCGCTCACCGATCCTCCCGCAGCTGGGTCAGCGGGACGCCGGCCGCCCTCATGGCGCCACCAGCTCAATGGCGATGCCGTCGGGATCACGGAGCTGGAGCGAAGGATGTCCGCCCTCCAGGACGACTCCCGCATGATCGATCCCGGCGTCGGTGAGGTGCGAGGCCCAGGCGTCGAGGCTCTCGCCGTCGGGCACGGCGAACGCGAGATGGTCGAGGGCGGGCCCGGCCGGGCCCGGTGAGCGGTCGCCGGCACCGGCGCCGTGGGTCAACACCACCACGATCCGTGCCGCGCGGTGCTGCAGCGCCACATAGCCGATGTCGAGGCCCTCGGCGAAGGGGACCAGGCCGAGCGCGACGGTGTACCACCGTGCGCTCGCCACCACGTCCGAGACCAGGAGCTGCACGTGCGAGAGCCCCGTGATCGGCGCGGCACCACCGGGCTCGTTGACCGACGTCACCCTTCGGATCCTAACGAGCGGTCCGGCACCCGGCCCGAGCGGCAGCCCGCCGGGTCGGTGTCGGGACGGACGATCCCGACACCACCGGCGGATCCACGCCAAGATGTGGCGTTCCCGAGCATCGTGTCCCACACGCCGTCAGGACTGACGGCCTTCGACGTCCATACGAGGTGACTTCTCCGCCATGAGCTTCACTCCCTACGATCGACCCGTCCGCGCCGCCTTCGTCGGCCTCGGGCGCATCTACGACCTCAACATGCGCGCCTATCTCGACAATCCGGACGTGGAGGTCGTCGCCGTGGTCGACCCGAGTGAGGAGCGCCGGGCCCAGCGCGTCACGGACTGGCCGGGGGCGCGGACGTTCGCCTCCGCCGCCGAGCTGGCCGCCAGTGACGTGGAGGTGGACGCGGTGGAGGCGCTGCTCCCCATCCCACTCCACGAGGAGGGGGTGAGAGAGCTCCTGGGCTACGGGTGGCACGTCAACCTGCAGAAGCCGATGGCCAACGACCTGGAGTCGGCGCGACGCATGGTCGACGCGGCCGCGGCGAACGACCGGCTGCTCCGCGTGATGGAGAATTACGTGTTCTACGAGCCCCTGGTGCGGCTCAAGGAGTTGGCGACGTCGGGTCAGCTCGGCGACGTCAGCGGGTACCACATGAAGATGGTGGGCAGCGGCCGCGGCGGGTGGGACGTGCCGGCCAGCAGCTACCACTACCAGTTCGAGCAGATGAAGCGCGGCCGCGGGATCCTCGTCTTCGACGACGGGTGGCACAAGCTGGCGACCGCCCTCTGGCTCTTCGGCCCCATCAAGGAGGTCCGGGCCTGGGTGGGCGGCACCGAGGTCATGCCGGGCATTGACATCGACGCGCCCACCACCATCGCCTGGCAGCACCACAACGGGATCCGCGGCGTGTGGGACATCACCCTGGCACCCGACATGTACCTGCGCTCCGACTACTACACCAACGACGAGCGATGGGAGGTCACCGGTCGATCCGGCTACGCACGGGTCAACCGGTGCACGGGCAAGGGCATTCAGCAGCCGAGCCTCGAGGTCTACGCCGACGGGGAGATGCGCTCGTACCACGCCCTCGACGACGACTGGGCCAGCAGCTTCCGGGACTCGGGCCGCCACTGGCTGCGCTGGCTGCGGACGGGAGAGGGGCCGATGCTGTGGAGCGGCGAGGAGGCCATGGACGTCCTGCGGTTCGCCCTGGCCGTCTACGCCAGCAGCGAGGCGGGCGGCACCGGGGTGGACCCGGCCTCTCTCCCCTGATGGCAGCCACTGGGTAGCCTCGGGACGTGGTCAAGCTCGTGTTCTGCCTCCACCGCCGCTCCGACGTCGGCGAGGCAGAGTTCCACCGGTACTGGCGGGAGGTGCACGGTCCGCTGGCGGCGTCGTTCGCGCCGGTGCTCGGCTTCACCCGGTACGTGCAGGTCCACACGACCTCGGTTCCCCTCAGCGACGCCATCGCGTCGGACCGGGGCGCCCCCGAGCACTTCGACGGCGTCGCCGAGCTCTGGTACGACAGCGTGGACAACCTCCTCGCCGCAGCGCTGACCCCCGAGGGCGCGGCGGCCGCCGCGACGTTGCGCGCCGACGAGGCCAGGTTCATCGACCACTCTCGCTCGCCGATCTTCCTGGCCGAGGAGCACCGGGTGCTGTGAGCACGCCCCCGGTCCGCACGGCGGCGGCCCCGTGAGGGGGGAGCCCGTGTCCGACACCGTCGAGTCGCTGGTCCTGGACCTCCTCGAGTGGGTGGGTCCCGGAACCCGCCCCTACGCCGAGGTGATGGAGGCGTGGCGGACGTCGTGCCCGCGCCTGCCCGTGTGGGAGGAGACCGACCGCCGGGGCTTCGTCACCCGCCACCACGACCCCGGGGTCGGCGCGATGGTCTCGGTGTCGCCGGCCGGACGGGAGCACCTGCGACGGCACCGCGCCCCGGTGGCGCACTGATTTCGGCACCACCCGGCGGCGCCGGGCGGCGGTGGCCCACCCCGCCCCGTCGTGCTTGACTGCGACCCACGGAGCCGGGACACGAGGGAGGACCCCATGAAGGACCTGCAGGGCAAGGTGGCGGTGATCACCGGCGGCGCGAGCGGCATCGGCAGGGCGGTGGCCGAGCGCGCCGCCGCCGAGGGCATGAAGGTCGTCATCGCCGACATCGAGGAGGGCCCCCTCAAGGAGGCGGAAGGTGAGCTCGCCGGCCGGGGCGCCGAGGCGATGGGTGTGGTGACCGACGTGTCCGACGGCGCCTCGGTCCGGGCCCTGCGGGACCGGGCGCTCGACCGCTTCGGTGCCGTGCACCTCGTCCACAACAACGCCGGCGTCGGGGTGGGCGGCCCGATCTGGGATTTCACCGAGGAGGATTGGCGCTGGATCCTCGGGGCCAACCAGTGGGGTGTGATCCACGGCATCTCGACGTTCGTGCCGCTGATGATCGAGCAGGGCGAGGGGCACGTGGTCAACACGGCGTCGATCGCGGGGCTGACCACCACGGCCTTCCTCGGCCCCTACCACGCGACCAAGTTCGCGGTCGTCGCCATGTCGGAGGCCCTCTTCAAGGATCTCCAGGTGGCCGGCGCGCCCGTCGGTGTCTCGGTGCTCTGCCCCGGTTTCGTCCAGACGCGCATCGCGGAGTCCGACCGGAACCGGCCCGCGTGGGCGCCCGAGCGCGACGTCGAGGGTGCGGAGGAGCTGCGTGGCGTAATTCAGGGCATGGTGGACTCGGGGATCAGCCCCACCGCGGTGGCCGACCGCGTCATCGACGCCGTCCGCACCGACACCTTCTACATCCTCACGCACCCCGAGCTCGACGAGACCATCACGACGCGCTTCGACGACATTGTGCAGGGACGGGCACCCAGCCCGACGATGATCGCCTGAGCGGCGCCGTCAGCCGGCCGCAGTCGTC
>Ga0182013_10008743_pt1 | contig 10833 bp, 9 predicted proteins | sample 612S2MmetaG_FD_120487 | JGI IMG/M metagenome (GOLD analysis project Ga0182013, IMG submission 120487) | Permafrost microbial communities from Stordalen Mire, Sweden - 612S2M metaG | ecosystem: Environmental > Terrestrial > Soil > Wetlands > Permafrost | place: Sweden: Stordalen | collected...
CAGTTGATCCACACCAGAAACACAGCAGGCAGCGCGTAGAACCACCGCGCATCGCGCCTGCGTCCAAGCTCGATGAGGATCAGCTCGGCAATCAGCAGGCAATAGGCCACCAGTTGCGGCCGGATCGTGAACCCGATCGTGGCAAAGAACCACACCAGCGCGCCGCCGCCGAATGCCACCTTCACGTTGCCCGAGTAGAGCCAGCAAAGCGCATATCCGCTCACCACCAGAAGAACGGCAAACACACAGAACCACGCCATAATGCCGGAATAACCGCCCGCGAGATAGGCGCAGTAAAGCGACAGCTCGGCGAGCCACTCCTGCGGAACCAGCGCCTGATGATTGGTGGTGTAGCTGAACAGGTCGTGTGCGGGGATGCTGTGGGTGGAGTAGATCACCTGGCCCATCTTCAGGTGCCACCACAGATCGGGGTCGTCAAACCGGCCGCGTACTGTCAGAACAGTCAGCACGGCAAGCAGGCAGGCCTGCGCCACGGGGAAGCAGAAGAGCCGTTTGAGTGCTTGCAAGAACTTTACTTTCCCGCCTGGCGCGAATTGCAGACTCAGGCGCTGGCCGTCTCTTTCAGGTGCGGTTCGAAGATAGGATCCACTTCGGCAAGCCGGATGAGCCGATGCAGATAAGCTCTCGAGATGCAAAGCTGGCGTGCCGCCAGTGTTTTATTGCCATTATTCTCGCGCACCGCGGCCACCGCAAGTTTCACTTTGTATTCCTGTATCTGCCGCTCAAACGAGCCCGCAGGCTGGTACTCGCCGATGTTCACCACATCCTCAAACCGGGAGTCTTCATCCTCCGGCGTGGTCAGCATCAGGTCTTCCGCGCGAATCAGCTTGCCGGGCGCAAGAATAATTGCGCGCTGCACCACGTTCTCCAACTCGCGTACATTCCCCGGCCAGGAGTGATTCTGCAGCAGGTCCAGCGCTCTCGGCTCAAAGCCGTCCACCTGCTTTTGGAATGCCTGCGAGTACTTTTGCAGCACGTGTTTGGCAATCAGCGGAATATCCTCCGCGTGCTCCTGCAGGGGGGGCGATTCAATGCGCATTACGTTGATGCGGTAGAAAAGATCCTGCCGGAATTTGCCTTCCGCCACCTGCTTTGTCAGATCGCGATGGGTTGCAAACACCAGCCGCGCCCGCAGCGGAATCAGCCGGTTGCTGCCCAGGCGATTGAACTCCATCTGCTGCAGCACGCGCAGCAGCTTTACCTGCGTAAACATGCTCAGGTCGCCGATCTCATCCAGAAACAGCGTCCCGTCCCCGGCCTGCTCAAAGTAGCCTTCCCGGGCACCCACCGTCCCGGTAAACGCGCCTTTCTCGTGCCCAAACAACTCCGCTTCAATCAGCGTCTCGGGAATCGCGCCGCAGGAGACAGCAACAAAAGGTCGGCTTGCTCGGCTGCCGGTATTGTGAATTGCACGGGCGATCAACTCCTTGCCCGTGCCGCTTTCGCCGGTCACCAAAACCGCGGCATTCAGGCTGGCCACTGAGCGCACCAGTTGGTAAACACGTTGCATCTGCACGCTGGTGCCGATCAGGTGATCGCAGCAGACAGGCTCCTCGAGCCGCTGCTGCACCGACTGGAGCTGCTGCTTGAGCGAGGAGTTCTCGCACGCGCGGCTCAACATGGTCTTCAGGTCGCGAATCGAAGGCGGACGGCGGCAGTAGCCGAATGCACCGTTGCGGACAAGTTCAAATGCGGTGGAGCGCAGGCCGTCGTCGGCCATCACTACTGCAGGCACGTTCAGGGCAATCAGGCTCTGTGACGACTCAATGCGTTCGCGCAGGGCATCCCGGTGGGAGTTCAGATCCAGGATCATGGCGTCGCACTCCCCGGTTGAGACCAGGCGCGTCATTTCTTCGGCATCGGACCCCTGCTGGACGAGAAACTCCTTGCCCAAGGCCGACGATAGAAGAGAACGCAAAGTGCGATCTTCAGAATAAAGGCCGATCTTTATCATGAAAGTGCGGCTTCCCCCAGCCGAACAGAACCATGCCGTTCTCGCGAAGAAGTGGCGATGATGTGTAACTATGATCGGCAAATGGTACCTATATTCCAATGACTGTTTCGTGGTAGGTCACCAGATAGCCCGGAGTGGTAAATTCTCTACGAGCGGCATGATCCTCTCAAAGCGGCGCACTTCTTGCTGTTTGCGCGCCTAAGTAATTAATAAATATAGATTTAAGCGTTCATTTACCGCACAAGAACATGGCCGGAGCTAGCCAGCTCGAAACCAAGATAAACCGCTGATTATAAGTTGGTTGTCTGAGTAGTACTTAACCGGCACACTTTTCCCGTTTTAGAGATGTTCCGGTCGCCAAATCCAATCGATCCAATTTGCGAGGCGCTCGGGATAGCACAAAAGTTGTAGGTCTTTTTGTGTCGAATTGGCCCCGAAGCGCTCATCTGTGGTTTATGGGCAATTCCGCGGCCAATTCGCCCGAATTGTTCGCCCGGCAATGGCCGGATGTGTATACGCTGCGTTGCACCGCCGGCCCAAATCCGTATACAGCCGTGTACACTCCACGGCGTCCCTGCGGCCAACCTATTGAATCCACACGATCTTTGCCTACCCACTTTTGGTGGGGCAATTGCACCCGAAGGGGGTATTCCCAGACTCGTGCGGGAAGAGGAGCATCAGAGCATGCATGGATTCGCTTGGTGGCCAACTGTCGTTGTTCTCGGAGTTGCCACCTTTACTGATCTCCGTAGCCGCCGGATTCCAAACTGGCTGGTGCTTCCGTTCTTTGTCCTGGGATTCATTGTCTCGGGCTGGATGCACGGTTGGCGCGGCATGGGCGATAGCCTGGCCGGTGCGGCGCTGGGGCTGTTGATTTACGGGGTTTTGTTCTGGATGGGCGGCATGGGCGCCGGAGACGTAAAGCTATGCGCCGCAATCGGCGCGTGGATCGGCCCCCATCAATTGATGTTTGCAGTTGTTATTACCGGCATGGTCGGCGGATTGATGGTGCTGTGCTGGGCCTTATTCGGCGGTTTTATTGGAGAGTTATTTACAGGAGCGGGCAACCTGGTGTTCGGCTGGAAGCAGCGCGGCGGAGTTCGTGATCCGGAGATGGTCATCTCCAATCCGCTCAAGCGCAAGATTCCCTACGCACCGGCAATTGCCATTGGAACATTGATATCGTTCTTTGCCCGTTAGAAAGTTGCGCTTAGTTATGTCGGATTTGCGATCAAAATACGAGTCATCGGTTGTCGTGCAAGACAGGTTGCGCGAGATGGTGAGCACCGACGAAGACGCGAATATGCATACCGCGCCCTATCTGGTGTCAAAGCCTCTTGACCTGCCCGGCGACGATCCTCTGATGATCGCCATCGTCGGTCCGCAGGACGAGAGGCGCCGCGAGATGGTGCGCGCTTTAGCCGTCCATCCTGAGACTGACATCCGCGCCTTCCCCAGCTATCCGCCAGATATGGAAGAGTCGCCTCGGCTTCTCGCTGAGAATCACGACGTCGTTATGGTGGACCTTGACGCCGATCCTGAGGTTGCGCTCGAACTGGTTGAGGTTCTTGGCGAGAGTTTGTCGACGACGGTCATGGTGTATTCCACCAAGGCAGATCCCGAGATGCTGGTGCGCTCCATGCGCGCCGGCGCGCGAGAGTTTCTATCGCCGCCATTTGAGCGCGGCGTCATTGCGGAGGCGCTCACGCGTGCAGCCGCGCGCAAAATGTCAACCGCAAACTCGGTCGCCTCTGTTCAGGATGCGACCACGGGCGACGAAAAGGCGGTGTACGGAAAGTTGCTGCCGTTCATGGGCGCCAAGGGTGGCACGGGCGTTACAACGCTGGCCTGCAATTTTGCCGTCGCGCTTGCGCAAACGCCTAACCAGAAGACGTTGTTGATCGATCTCGATCTTCCTTTGGGAGACGCCGCTCTGAACCTCGGAATCATCCCCGAATACTCGGCTATCCACGCGCTCCAATCTTATGAGCGGCTCGATTCCAGCCTGCTTTCCCGGTTGGTGGTCAAGCACGACTCTGGCTTGGCGGTGCTGGCGGCTCCGGGAAGATTCCAGCAATATCAGACGACCAACGAAGCCATCGATAAATTGCTCACCGTGGCCATGCAGAACTACGACTACGTAGTTGTCGATCTGGGATCGAGAATCGACCTGACCGAAACGGTTCTGTTCAAGCGTGCTTTCACTATCTATCTGGTGACTCAGGCCGGCATTCCTGAACTGCGCAATGCCAATCGGCTCATCTCGCAATTCTTCGGTATTGAGGGCCCCAAGCTCGATGTCGTCATCAACCGCTACGAGTCACGCTCGTTGAGCGTCTCAGAGGCGGACATCACAAAGGCGCTCACCCGGCCCGCGCAGTGGAAGGTTCCTAACGACTACGCGGCGGTCAAAAGCATGCAAATTAACGCAACACCGCTGGCTTTTGCCGACTCCGGAGTCTCGGTGCAGATCAGGCGGATGGCCAGTGTGCTCACCGGGGAGCCTGCGGCTCCGGCAAAGAAAAAGGTCTTCAGCCTGTTTGGCTGATCGTTAAAGGATTTAGGTCCCATTCTCAGGAAAAGGTGAAACGTGGAACTGCTCAATCTGGAAAATTACAAAGCGGAGATTCACAGGACTCTGATTTCCAAGCTGGACTTGGAAAAGCTCTCTCGCGTCAACTCCAGCCAGGCCCGCCAGGCTGTGCTCGGCATCGTCAAAGAGATCATGTCGGACCAGCGCGTTCCGCTAAGCTACGACGAGCAGGAGAAAATCCAAGCCGACCTTCTCGACGAAGTTTTTGGACTTGGTCCGCTGGAGCCGCTGCTGCGCGACCCCAAGATCTCCGACATCCTGGTCAACGACAAAGACCACGTCTTCATTGAAAAGAACGGCATGCTGCAGAGAGCCAATACCTCGTTCCGCGACGACCGGCACCTGCTGCAGATCATCGACCGCATCGTCTCCAGAGTCGGACGCCGCGTGGATGAATCCTCGCCGATGGTCGACGCCCGTCTGCCCGACGGCTCGCGTGTTAACGCCATCATTCCGCCACTCGCGCTCGACGGTCCCTCCATCTCGATCCGTCGTTTCGGAACCGGCCCATTGGCCGCCAACCAGCTTGTTAAGCTCAACAGCATCTCTGCGGAGATGATGGAAGTTCTCTCTGCCGCAGTGAAGGCGCGCATCAGTATCCTCATCGCCGGAGGCACCGGCGCCGGCAAAACCACGTTCCTCAATATTCTGTCGCAGTACATTCCCAACAACGAGCGCCTGGTCACCATCGAAGACGCTGCCGAACTCCGGCTTGCGCAGGAAAACATTGTCCGCCTGGAAACGCGTCCGCCGAACATTGAAGGCCAGGGCGCCATCCGTCAGCGCCAGCTGCTCATCAACTGCCTGCGTATGCGTCCCGACCGCATCATCATCGGCGAGGTCCGCGGCGAAGAAGCCTTCGATATGTTGCAGGCCATGAACACCGGTCACGAAGGATCGATGACCACCATTCACGCCAACACCCCCCGCGATGCGATCTCAAGAATGGAGTCCATGGTGGCCATGGGCAACATGAACCTGCCTGAAAAGTCGGTTCGCCAGCAGATTGCTTCGGCAATCACCATTGTTGTGCAAGCGCACCGCATGAGCGACGGCACCCGTAAAGTCACAAGTATTTCAGAGATCACCGGCATGGAAGAGAACGTGATTTCGATGCAGGAGATCTTCTCGTTCGAGAAAAAAGGCATCGGACCGGACGGCAAGGTGATCGGCGTATTCAAGCCAAGCAGGATTCGCCCGCGGTTCCTCGAGCGGCTGCGTGTTTCAGGCATTATTTTGCCGCCCAGCATCTTCGAGCACGAAACGCTGGTCAACTAAACGCTAAGGAGGGAGAAACCATGAGTACTGCAGTTGTCATAGGCCTGGTCTTCCTGGGCGTCTTCGCGGCCATCGCTCTGCCGATGATTGCCACCAGCGGGTCCTCGAGAAAAACCAAGGATGTGCAGGACCGGCTTGCGTCGGCGTTGGCGACTGAGACGCCGGAAGTTCAGAATCTGGTCGTCGATCTTCGCAAGGTCGATCAGATGAGCAGCATTCCCTGGCTGAACAAGAAGCTGCTCCAGTTCGAGTTGACGCCCTATCTGCGCAGGATTCTCGATCAGGCCAACCTTAGTTGGAGTGCCGGCAGGCTGCTTTCCATGTGCGGCGTCTGCTTCATCATTCCAGCCTTCGTAGTCCATTTCCAGTTTGGTTCGGCTCTGTTGTCGCTAGGAGCGGGGCTCCTGTTGGGCCTGGCGCCGCTGGGGTTTGTGTACTTCAAACGCGGCAAGCGCTTCGGCCACTTTGAGCAGAACCTTCCTGAGGCTCTGGATCTCATGGTGAGCGGCTTGCGTGCCGGCCACAGCCTCATTGCGGCCATGGGCCTGGTGGGCCGTGAGTGCCCCGATCCGGTCGGCAGCGAGTTCAGAACCTGCTTTGAAGAGCAAAACTATGGGCTCGAATTGAAGGGTGCACTCGACAATCTCGTCCAACGCGTTCCGCTGCAGGATCTTCGCATTGTCGCTACTGCCATCACAATCCAGAAAGAGAGCGGCGGCAACCTCGCCGAAGTGCTCGACAAAACCGCATACGTGATTCGCGAGCGCTTTCGCTTGAAGCGGCAGATCAAGGTTCACACCGCGCAGGGCCGAATGACGGGCTGGATTCTCACACTGCTGCCTGTCGTGTTGGGCATCGCGATTTACTGCATTAATCCAAAAATGATGAGTATTCTCTGGACCCGGGATATTGGCGTCAAGCTGCTGTGGTGCTCGGCCGGCATGACCGTCGTCGGCGGCTTGATCATTAACAAGATCGTGAACATGGAAGTCTAGGTGACCTTATGGGTTTAACGATTGCTGCATTTTGCGTAGTCTTCCTTCTCATCGCCAGCGGTGCGTTGCTCATCTTCTATCGCGACGCGCTGCCGCAGCGAATTGCGGATGCGATTAACCCGCAAAAGAAGAAGAAGAAGACGGTTGTCGAATCGATCAAAGAGTCAGGCCTGTCGATCGGCGGTGTGGTCGAGCACTTCGAGCACATGCTCCCCAAGAGCCAGGCTGAAATCTCGGTCGCCCTGCAACGGCTTACGCGTGCGGGGTACCGCGGCGAGTCCGCGGTGCGAGTGTTCTACGGCTACAAAGTATTTATTCCGCTGGCGCTGTGCGCCGTCAGTCTGGTCACCGGGCTGGCCAGGTTGAGTCCGTTCTTCGTCTACGCTTCTTGTCTGGGTCTTGGATTTCTGGCGCCCGACTTCTGGCTCGGCAACCGGATCAAGAAGCGGCAAAAGCGCATGGAGCGCGGACTGCCCGATGTCCTCGACCTGCTGATCATCTGCATCGAGGCTGGCCTAAGTCTTGACCAGGCTACCGCGCGCACTTCGCAGGAACTCAGACAGGCGCAGCCGGACTTATGCGATGAATTTGGAATCCTGGTTCTGGAGCAGCGCGCAGGCCGCGTGCGTTCTGAGGCCTGGAAGCATCTGGCGGAGCGCACCGGTGTGGAGACTCTGCGCAATCTCGTATCGGTCCTTATTCAGTCAGAACAGTTTGGAACCAGCGTTGCCAAGACTTTGCGCGTCCATTCCGACACGCTGCGATCCAAACGGATTCAGCAGGTCGAAGAGATGGCCGCAAAAACTTCGGTCAAGTTGGTTTTCCCGCTTGTCTTCTTCATTTTCCCCGCGTTGTTCCTCGTCACACTGGGGCCCGCGGTGATCTTGATGATGGAGTCGTTCAAAACGTTCTTTAAAAACTAGCGTAAAGGAGGAACAGCAAAATGGAAGGTACTACAATTATCCGGATCGTCTCAGGCGTGCTTTTTGTTATCGTGCTGATGATCGTTATTCAGCGCCGCCGCACACGCGTGAATTAACTCAGTTGGTGCTTTGGTTGCGCATAAGACGCAGATTTCTTGCGTGTGCCGCTTGCCGGTTTGAAAATGAGGTTGGACCGGGCGAATCCGTTGCCGCACGAACGGCTTAGCCCACAGGTCCTCTCCCGCAAGGGAGATGCACATAGAAGACTTGGAGAAAGGAAGTTCACATGGAAGGTCCCACAATCATCCGGATCGTTGCAGGTGTGCTGTTCGTCATTGTGCTGGTCATTCTGATTCAGCGCCGCCGCACGCGTGTAAAGTAAGCAAACTGCACACACTTGGCGGCGCCGTTTTTTTGGTGCGCCGCTTGGGCAGAATTGGAATCGCTAAACCTGGAAGCAAGCCCTCGAAGTGGCTTTTTCGGTAGCCAAGTCCCCGTGGCCAAGCCTACGTACACGGGGTGGAAGAAGGAGCCACCTTGCAGGCGTCTGGTAAGGCGGCGTTGTTTTTGGTTCTGCTATGAACATTGTTTCCTGCCGGACGGCGGCGTTGCCCCAATCGAGGCAATAGCCTGGAAAGCCGTCCGCAAGCGGGGCAGGTAGGGTGTGCCCTTCAAAGGCCAGGCAAACGGTTAGAAGTCGGGAGTTTTTGGGAATGAGAATTACGGAAGAGCTTGGCTGGCCGGGCCTGGGCATTGGTCGAAGGGGTTCTGAAAAGGACTCACCTATGGCGTTACTTCAAATCGAGCCTCCGCTGCACTGCGCGTACAACCAGACCCGGGAGTGCTTTTTGGGCCTGGAGGTAACTGCGGAGGACATGCCGCAGAGAAAACTTGCGCAGATACTTTCCAAGCAGACGCTCAAGTCGGGCGAGGGTCTGTGGCTGCGGCCATTTCATGGCATTCCCACCACTGGCCTCTTTGCGCCGATTGATCTGATCTATCTTGACGAGGAGTGCCGCGTACTTGAAGCGGTCGAGTCGTTCCCGAATTTCATTGCCAGTGTTTCAATCCCGCTTGCGGCAAGCGTCCTGGTACTGCCCGCACACTCCATATACTCGTCGCAAACACAGGCCGGCGACCAACTTGTGCTCTGCGTTGCCGAGGAGATGGAGTGGCGACTTGAGCGTCTGGCTGGCGCGCACGAAGAGGAAGCAATCGTCCAAGGCGCGGTTCTTCTTCGCGAGCACCCGCTTTGGAGCGGCGGTCCGGGAGTGGTCGAGATGGGAGACCGCGCCATGGAAGTTGCCGCCAGTGCGCCTGAGCCTCACGAGATGAGCCTCATCGAACCAGGCATCAAATCTGTGCGCCCGCCCAAGAACTGGCTCGAACGCTGGTGGTCGCCCGATCCCCGCAAAGCTCCGCGAGAAAATGCACTGGGCCTGGCGGCCTATTACTGGAACGGAACCGCCCCGAAAGCCCACGATGTTCGCGACATCAGCGCCAGCGGACTCTATGTGGTCACTGAGGAGCGCTGGTACCCAGGAACGCTGGTTCTCATGACGCTGCAGCGCTCCGGTGGCGGCGATGAAATGGCCGAACGTTCCATTCAGGTCATGTCGCGCGCCGTGCGCTGGGGAAACGATGGTGTCGGCCTGCGCTTCGTTCTTCCCGAAGAGGCCGATCTGCGCAAAGGCAAGCACCCGCTCATGGATGGAATCAGCAAAAAGGAATTTGCGCGGTTCCTCAACCAGTTGCGTAAAAGCGGTAGCTAGGGCCTATTCACACTACTGCATCTCTTCTGGAATAATCAGCAGCACTTCCACGCGTGCAAGCTGTCCATCTCGAGCCGCCGGCCGGAATTGCCATTGCTGCAGCGACGCAAGCACGAATTCCGTCTCCGGATACTCCGGTGGATAGACAATCTTGAGTCCCTCGAACCGTCCCGACTGATTCACGAAGCCATGAACCATTACCGTTTCCGCATCGGCGGCATCGTTCGATACGTTCGGGCGCACAATGTTGAACGGCCAAGGCGCATCCAGGTGCGGTGTTCCGCCCGTTGCGTTCACATCCTCGGTCGCCGGCAGGGAGTATTGCAGTATCCAACTCCGCGCCAGGCCCACATGCAGGTAGACCGTATAGGCGAGCCTGCCCCGCCACACATGGTTCAGTTCCGGATACTCGTCTCCAAGCGATGCACCCACGACAACTGAACCGAATTGCCCGTCCCGTGGCAGAGTAATCTTGGTGGCCGTAACCGCGTTCGGATTTCCAGCCGTGTTTGGACTCGTGCCACTGGCGCTGGCCGCCGCTTTGCCATCGTGATTGCTGTCCCCCGGCGTTCTTGAGTCCTTCGACTCGCCCGCTACCAGCGGGCCCTTTGAATTCTCGTTTGCCGACTCGTTTGCCGGCGGCAGAACCACCGCGCCTTTTGTCATCTGAATATCGGAGAGCGACAACAGCGCGGCCGGCGTAGGCTGCACCGATACCTGTGAAATGTTGGTTGGTGGCAGTTCCACCTCCGGCCCCGGCACGGCCACCGGAGAAGTCGTGGCGGCCAGCGCCAGCAGCTTCGGATGATCGATCGGACTAGTGGCGATATTCACATCCGCCAGGTTCACTTCCTCGATGGGAGGCGCAGGACTGGGAGTGACGTTTGCCGCCGTAGGCTTTGAGGGCTGTGGTGCAACCACGGTCTTTACCTGCGTCTTGCTTGGTGACCAGACCATCAGCGTCGGCAAAGGTACCAGCTCCTTGAGCGCGATCTGTTTCGGCAGGTCGGGCTGTACCAGCGTCTGCGGTCCCTTGGGCGCGCGCACAACCTTGCGCAGAGCGGTCGGCTGTCCGCCGGTACTCGTGTCCACCTTGGCAGGCTTCGGTGTCGGATACTTGATCAGGCCTTTCGTGGGTCGCAGCGGCTGCGCGTCGGGCATGTCCAAATCCAGGCGGCGCACGTTGTAGCGCTCCGCGATAGCTTTGGTGTTTAAATGCGGCGCGTAGAAGATGCCGAACGAGATCACTCCCACCGCAAGGCAATGGAAGACAACCGAAGCCGCAAGCGATACGGGG
>Ga0182013_10008744_pt1 | contig 10832 bp, 10 predicted proteins | sample 612S2MmetaG_FD_120487 | JGI IMG/M metagenome (GOLD analysis project Ga0182013, IMG submission 120487) | Permafrost microbial communities from Stordalen Mire, Sweden - 612S2M metaG | ecosystem: Environmental > Terrestrial > Soil > Wetlands > Permafrost | place: Sweden: Stordalen | collected...
ATTGGCGCGCTGGGAACGACGCTGGCGCTGTGGGCTAGCCTTTGGCAGCTTTCGCTTCCGCAAGGTACCGGTTTTTTTGGAACCGTAGAGACAAGCGCGTTTACGATCTTCTTCCATGTGTTGATTTGCGGAATCGTGCTGGTGGCGCTGCTGCTCTCGCTCGATACGGTACCTGAAGACAGTCATCATCAGGGCGAGTTCTATGCGCTGGTTTTGTTTGGCGCAGTGGGCATGTGCCTGATGACGGGCGCGGTCGAACTGCTGGTGGTGTTTATTGCGCTCGAAATCTCTTCGATCGCCACGTATATTCTGGCGGGCTTCCGCAAGAGCACGGAGCGGGGTCCTGAGTCGGCAATCAAGTACTTTCTGCTGGGCTCGTTTGCGACGGCGTTTTTCCTTTATGGAATTGCGCTGATCTTTGGCGCGACCGGCACAACGCAGATCTACGAGATTGCGCGGCAGGCCACGCTTGCCGTGAACCAGCCGCTCATTCTTGCGGGCATGGCGCTGATGCTGGTGGGGGTTCTGTTCAAGGTATCGGCCGCACCGTTCCAAGTTTGGACTCCGGACGTGTATGAGGGCGCCCCGTCGCCGGTGGTGGCGCTGATGTCGACCGGTCCGAAGGCTGCGGCTTTTGCGGTGTTGCTGCGCATTGTGTACGAGATGTTTCCGGGGCTGCATTCACTTTGGGCGCCGCTGTTGTGGGTAGTGGCGGCCTTGTCGATGACCGTGGGAAACCTGGCGGCGCTGCGGCAGCAGAACGTGAAGCGCATGCTGGCCTACTCTTCGATTGCGCAGGCCGGTTATATGCTGGCAGCTTTCGCGGGTGCAGGGACGAGTGGGATTGCCGCGACGAGCTTTTACCTGGCGGCCTACGCGGCGATGAATGTGGGTGTTTTCGCGGTGATCGCGGTGGTGAGCGGATACGACGAATCGATGCCGATGATCGAGGACTACCGCGGGCTTCTCTACAATTCCCCACTGCTGGGCGGCCTGCTCATTTTCTTCCTCATTTCGCTGGTGGGGATTCCCTTCACCGGCGGATTCTTCGGGAAGTTCTATTCGTTTTCGTCGGCGGTCGATGGCGGGGCGGTTTGGCTTGCCCTTATCGGCCTGCTGAACTCGGGGCTGGCCTCTGCATACTATCTGCGTCTGGCGCTGGTGACGGCGCAACGGCCAGATGAGGCGGCGAACGCGACGGCGCGACCGCACACTCGCGTAGGGGTCGCGGTAACCGCGGCGCTCTTCTTCGCGGCTGCGGCTACGCTGATTCTGGGGATTTTGCCGGGCGCTGTTCTGCGAGCTGCCGAATCGGGTGCGCATACCCTGCAAGCGCCGCCGGTTGCGCAGCCCGGAGCTGATCCAGCTGCGGTGAACGGAATGGGCCAGCAGGGCGGCGCGATGGCAGATGAGCCGAACCACAGCTCGGGCGGCCAACCTCGATAGTCGTCGAAAGATGTCAGGACAGGGGTCAAACAGAGCACGAATTGGCTCGGGGATTGGTTCAAAATCGGAACGGCCCGCCCCGGTGGCTGAACAGGCTTAGGAATGAGGGGAACTCTTCGAACTCGACGCCGCGTCCGACATTTGCAGGGGCTAAAGCCCTCTCATTTTGGAGGCTTTCTCGGCACGACTAAAGTCGTGCCCTGATTACAAAGCACGAACGTAGATCTTTTCAGCAACCTCTTTTTCAGCAGTCTCTAGAACCGACCGCATTGAGTCGACTTAGCGGCACGGATAAATCCGAGCCCTTTCAAACCGATATTCTAGCGAACTCGCGCAGCTAAAATCCGGTGCGGTACCAGTCGACAGTGCGTTTGAGGCCCTCGCGAAAACTGACCTGGGGTTCGTAGCCGAGCAACTCTTTGGCGAGATGGATGTCGGCGAGGGAGTCGCGAATATCGCCCGACCTGGACTCTGCATAGACTGGAACCGCATTAAAGTCTGTCAAATCGCGCAATAAATTCACAATTTGATTCAAGGTGATGGAAGAGCCGGTGGCGACGTTCATCATGCTGCCGGAGACCTTTTCCGCGGGGGCAGCGGCGGCCAGCAGATTGGCATGGACGACGTTGTCAATGTAGGTGAAGTCGCGACTTTGTTCGCCATCGCCGTAGATGGTGGGGTGCTCGCCGGCGAGCATCATACGGCAGAAAATGGCAAGGACGCCGGAGTAGTGGGAGGTGGGGTCCTGGTAGGGGCCGAAGACGTTGAAATAGCGAAGAACGACTGTTTCAAGGCCGTAGACGCGGGCGAAGACGCGCATGTAATGCTCGGCCGCCAGCTTTGCGACGGCGTAGGGGGAGATGGGGTTGGGGAGCATGTCTTCGCGTTTGGGGAGGGCGGGGGTGTCACCGTAGGCCGAGGACGAGCCTGCGTAGATGACACGGCGGACCCCGGCGGCGTGGGCCGCGACGAGCAGATTCAGAGTGGCGTCGACGCAGTGAGCGTTGGTAGCGCCGGGATTGGCGACGGAGCGTGGAACGGAGGCGAGGGCGGCTTCGTGGAAGGCGATTTCGATGCCGTGGCAGGCCTTTTCGCAGTCAGCGGGCTGGGTCAGGTCGCCTTCGACGAACTCCATGGCTTCGAGGCCGTCGAGGTTGGTGCGGCGGCCGGTAATGAAGTTGTCGATGCCGCGGACAGATTCGCCACGGGCGAGCAAAGCGGCGGCGATGGAACGGCCAATGAAGCCGGCGGCGCCGGTGACGAGATAGCGCGGCAAAGGAGTCTCCTAGAGGATGGCTGGGCGGCGGATCTTGAATGCGCTGCCACTCCTGAATATAGCGCCTTAGCACGATTGCCTTGAGAGGCCGCGATCACAGGAGGTTCAAGGCGATATCGCGAGGCGGGTGAATTGCGAAACGGCCTGGAGACCGCTAGGCTGGATGCATTCAAGAGCTGAGCGGGCGCGGAGGCAAGCTCCCGGGATCGGAGGGTTGAATGGCAATCGAGATGCGCGGCGTTTGTCCGCTGATTCAGGTATTTGACATGCCAACGTCGGTGCGGTTTTATCGCGATGTGCTGGGGTTCGAAGTGGCGGAGCATGCGCCGCTGCGGGGGCCGGACGAATTTGGTTGGTGCCTGCTTCGGCATGAAAGCGATACGGAGATCATGTTGAATACGGCCTACGACTACGGGGAGCGGCCGCCGACACCGGACCCAGCGCGCGTTGCCAGCCACGGGGACACGTGCAATTACATCGGCTGCCCGGATGTGGATGGAGCGTACCGGCATTTGCGCGCAAAGGGGCTCGACGTCCGGGAGCCGGAGGTGGCGCATTACGGGATGAAGCAGCTGTACGTGACGGATCCGGATGGGTTTGGGGTGTGCTTTCAGTGGAGGGCGTGATGGAGGCCGAGCCGGACAAGCGTGCGGGTCTTGCTGTATGGTGAGGCTGGCGTCGAGCTTCGTATATGCTTCTTTCTCTTCCGACTTTGGCTGAACCTGTGCACTTCTCGCTGGCCGAGAGGATTGTTTTCGCCGCCATGGGGATTACCTCAGGATGGCTGTTCTGGCGGCGGTTTAGCGTCGTCGTTCGCAAGATCCTGGCATCGAAGAAGGACCCTAACTTTCATCTCTTCCCGATTGGCAAGCGCGTCTGGGACTTCGTCTGGGAGGTGCTCTGCCAGGCGAAGGTGATCCGGGAACGGCCATTGCCGGGATTTGCGCATGCGCTGGTGTTCTGGGCATTTCTGGCGTTCGGGCTTGTCACGCTGAATCATTGCGCGACGGGGCTGGGGATTGGATTTCTTTCGCCGGACGGAGCGATCGGGCGACTCTACTTCTACTTCGCGGCGGCGTTCGCCGCGGCGTGCGCGGTGGGGATCGCAGGATTGTTTGTACGGCGATTCCTGGTGCGGCCGCGCTGGCTGGGAGCGAAGGTGTCGTGGGAGTCGGGCTTCATTGCGTTTCTAATCTTCGCCCTGATGGCGACGTATCTGGCGTCCTTCACAGTTACGGAGACTTCCCTTTCGGCGCGGGTGCTGTGGTGGCTGCACACGCTGGCGCTGCTCACGTTCCTGCCGCTCATTCCGCACACGAAGCATTTGCACCTGGTGCTGAGCCCGGCGACGGTATTTCTGTCGCGGGGGTCGTTTGCAGAGATTCCGCCACTCGCCGGGGATGAAGACTTTGGGCTGGTGGAGGGCAAGGACCTGACCCAGCTCGTCAGTTTGCAGGCGTACTCGTGTGTGGAGTGCGGGCGCTGCACCGAGCACTGCCCTGCCGCCAATACCGGCAAGCTTCTGAACCCGAAGGAAATTGTACTGGGAGTGCGAGCGTACTTGAATGACCTGGGGCCGGCGTCGGTCGAGCCGCTGCTGGGCAAGTACAACTCCCAGGAGGCGGTCTTCCAGTGCACCACCTGCGGGGCGTGTGAATTCCAGTGCCCGGTGGGCATCGAGCATGTGCCAATTCTGGTAGGCTTGCGGCGCGGAGCGGTGAATACCGGAACCTGGGATAACGACTATGGAGCGAAGCTCTTCCTGACGCTTGAGCGCGGCAGCAACGCACTGGGCATCAATCCGTTGGAGCGGGATAAGTTCATCCAGAAGCAGGAGTTGCCTATTTTCGACGGGTCGCAGGAGTACTGCCTGTGGCTGGGATGCATGGGCGGATACGACCCGAAAGGGCGTGAGATCGTGGCGGATTTTGCACGAATTATGAGGCACTTAGGGACGAGCTTCGGAGTGTTGCGTAAAGAAAAATGCACGGGCGACCCCGTACGGCGGCTAGGTAACGACCTGGTTTTCCAGCAGTTAGCCGAGGCGAACCTGGAGACGCTCAAGCAGAACAAAGTGAAGAAGATTGTGTCGATCTGCCCGCATTGCGTGCGCACAATCGCGGAGGATTGGAAGGACTTCGGGATTTCACCGGAAATTGAACATCACAGCGAATTTCTCGCACGGCACGTGGACAAACTTCCGCATCCAAGCGGTAATGGAACAATCGTCTATCACGATCCTTGTTACCTGGGACGTTACAGAAACGTCTACGAAGAACCCCGGGCCGTCGCAGCCCTGGCGGGAAACCTCATTGAACCCCCGCGCAACCGGGAGCGAAGCTTCTGCTGCGGAGCCGGAGGAGGTCTTGCCTTTCTCGGAGAAGAGACCGGTGAGCGTGTCAGCCACAATCGCGTCGCGGAGCTTGTGGCCACGGGAGCCCAGACGATAGGCACGGCCTGCCCGTTCTGCAACACGATGTTCCGGGATGCGCTGGCGGAAAAGGGACCGAGCGCACCGCAGCTGTTGGATATCGCGCAGTTGACGGCGCGGGGGCTGGAGCAGAGATAGGCGAGAAGTCGCCTTCCGCGTGGACGCACCTCGTGAAACGGGCTATTCGATCTCGACAGCCGGATAGGCCTCGGTGTATTCCTCGCCCTGGCAGCCCAGATAGGTCACGGTGCGCGCGGCGAAGTCCACGTCATAGCGGACGATTCCGGCTTGCCAAGTAGCTGCGAGGAATTCAGGAAACGTGCTTTCGCCGGCTTGGTCGACCCGTAGAGCCTTGATGAGGGTCTCTCTATTGAAACCTGGAACGTCCGCAGTGCCCGAAATCAGCGGTGTTCCTTGCATCACGACGGGCCCCTGCCCGGTGAGGAACAGGCTTTGGCAAGCTGGAAGTGACCAGATGTTGCGAGAGACTCCGGCCTGTCGCAGACACTCGGCAAGATAGGGAAATCCTCCTACTTTCGGGCGGATCGCTGCTGCTCTCCGCATCGCCGTATTCAGATTGTCGACTGCCAGGCTCATCGTTTCTTCTCCTGCTTTACGCTGTGGGTTGTTGATATGTTGCGTCACTCGACAGGGACATCGCGGATTTGATGAGAGGTTGCGAGTTTGCCAAGCAAACGACGAAGCGTCTGCCTTTCGCCGGAGTCAAGTGAAGCGAAAAACCGATCGTCGTTGCGATCAGCGATCTCTGCTAACTCAGGAACAATGCGCCTACCGGCGGCTGTCAACGAAAGCAGTTGGACGCGATTGTCTTCGGGCTTGATCCGGCTCCTGATCCAGCCCTTCGACTCAAGTTTGTCGATAATCTTGGAGATCGCACCGCGGGTCATTGTCAGGGCATCGGCCAATTCTCCCGGCGTTGCCCGACTACTATCGTAGAGCTGGCGCAGGAGAACCCACTCGGCAACAGATGTCCGCCTGGCCTGCAATGACTGTGCAAAATCGCCCGAGGCAGCATTCGACACCAGTCGCAGCCAATACCCGAGATGGACTTCGAGGCCGGAGGCAGATGGACGGCGCGCGTTCTTAGTTTCCATGGATACTATTATAGTTTCCATGGAAACTAGTGTCAACTCTCTTTTCGATTGGCGGCTTCAGTGCAGTGCGTTCATCAGAATCTCTTATTGCCTTTGCGGTGATACGGGAGGTGGGGCGGGTAGTTGGGCAGCGAAGAACAACCGCAGATCCTTCCGCTGCGCATTCGGGGGGACACTCCAGAGACTTGTCGAGAAATTGAAAGCCGCGAGTTTGCGCACGCTGCGCGCGCATCGCGAGCTCGCAAGTTGGCGGGTGCCGCGGTGGGGATGCTGACTGCGTTGGTGGACTTGCGGGGCTCCGATAAGAACTGCCGCGGATCTTTCGTCGCGACGTTCTGCTGTCTCTGCTTGTTCAGGCCGCCGCCTGAGCACCTTCTCCCGGCTAGACGCCGCCGGTTGATGGCTGGCGCAGAAGTGAGAGGAACTCGGAGCGTGTTTCTTTCTGGCGGAAGCAGCCGACCATGGCGCTGGTGACCGTGGAGGAGTGCTGCTTTTCGATGCCGCGCATCATCATGCACAGGTGACGGGCCTCAATGACCACGCCCACGCCCTGTGGCTCAATGGCTTCCTGGATGGAGTCGGCGATCTGGCGGGTGAGGCGTTCCTGGACCTGCAGGCGGCGAGAAAACACATCGACCAAGCGCGGTATTTTGCTTAATCCGATAACTTTGCCTTTGGGGATGTAAGCGACGTGGACCTTGCCGAAGAAGGGCAGCATGTGGTGCTCGCAGAGGGAGAACATCTCGATGTCCTTCACGATGACCATCTCGTCGTAGTCGACATCGAAGAGGGCGCCGCGCAGGATCTTTCCGGGATCTTCGCTATAGCCCTTGGTGAGGAAAGCCATGGACTTTTCGACGCGGGCAGGTGTGGCCACGAGGCCATCGCGGGTGGGGTCTTCGCCAAGCCGGCTGAGGATCTCGCGATACATTTCCTGGGTAGAGAATTCCTGTAGCCCGTCTTCCGCGGAAACGGCTCTGCGTACAGATTTGCTCACTGCGATCGGCTGTCCCATGTTTCCCTTTCCTGAATCGACTTTCCTGTCATCCAAAGCACTGAAAAAAGTTGTTTTCGGTCTCTTCCACGCGGACATATTCAAGCAGTCCTGAGGGGAGAGCAGTTTTCAGCAGATCAAACACCGTTGTACAAAGATTCTCGGTGGTCGGCACGCGATTCACAAAGAGCGGATCGAGGTTCAAGTTGGTATGGTCAAAGCGTTCGAGCACCTGCTGCCGCACGGTCGAATCGAGGTCGACAAGATTGATGACCATGCCGGTTGAGCGATCGACTTTGCCGCCCACCAGCACCTCGATGACGTAGTTGTGGCCATGGCCATGAGGGTTGTTGCACTTTCCATAGGCCGCCTGGTTTTCGGCTGCCGTCAACGCGTCGGTGTGCAGCCTGTGGCTGGCGCTCAGACTGTAGCGGCGGCCGAAGTACGCTTTTTGCGCGGTTGGGGTCATCGACCACCCCGATATTCGGCAAAGATTTCAGGGGTTTCGTAGACCCGAATGGCCTGCAATTGCGCACCGTGAGCCGCGGTGATCGCGGGCTCGAGACGCTTCCATGCGGCGATGGCGATGTTTTCGGAGGTTGGAATCGAATGGGCGAATTCCGGTACTTCAAGGTTCAGATGGCGGTGGTCGTAGGCGGAGAGGACTTCGCGCTCGATGACGTCCTTGAGCCACTTCAGGTCAACGACGAAGCCGGTCGCGGCGTCGGGCTGGCCGGAAACCGTGACTTCGAGGGTGTAGTTATGACCGTGGCCGTTGCGGTTGGCACACTTGCCGAAGGCGCGGGCGTTTTCTTCCGCCGACCACGACTCGATCCAATAATAGTGGGAGGCTGAGAACGTCGCCCGCCGCGTTAGAAACACCATTCTGACCCCTCTCTTCAATATGATGATTATCCTGCGGAAATGCTTCATGCAATGTGGTGCTAAGTGGTGATTTCCCTGCCCTTCCAGGTGACGCGTTTCAGGACTCGATGCTGAAACCAGCTTCGATAGAGCAGGACGACAAAGAGCGGCAGGCCCAGCGGGGAGATGAGGCAGTCCACGAAGGGAAAGTTGGACTTAGACACTCGCGCGTAGAAGCGTACCAGTGTGCGCACCCAAAGCAGAGCCAGGATCCAGCCGGCACCGAGCCACTGGACTGAGTGGGCGGCGAATTTGGCGTTCCAAAGCTCGATGGCGAGGATGGGAAGGCCCGCCAGGAGCAGGATGTCGAGAGCTCGCCACAGGGAGAGTGCGAGGGCATTGTGGAAGAGGAGGGCCAGGTTCTTGGTCCAGCCTTCGATCATTGCTGCTGTCGAGCGGTACATGCGTGTGCTTACGGCATCTTCGGCATAGCGGAACTGGATGCCAACCTTGCGGCGCTTGGCCAGGAAGGCGAGGGCTACGTCTTCAAGGACTCTGTCGTGGACCGAGCGGTGTCCGCCGATTTTGCGGTAAGCCTCGCGCTCGACAAGCAGAAATTGGCCGTTGGCGGCGGCAATGCGCTGATTGGGATCGGAGACCTTGGCCGGCGGGTAGGCCAGCGCAAGCTCGCAGAAGACGAGAGGCATGAGCGAGCGCTGGGCCAGGCCGCTGACAATCTGGCGCGGCGAGTAACTAAGCAAGCCAGCTTTGTGGCGCGTCGCTTCGTGGATTGCGCGGCGCAGGTCGCCGGGCTCGTGGATCGTGTCGGCATCGGTGAAGAGCAGCCAGCGGCTGCGGGCCTTCCGGGCTGCGGTCCAGATGGCGTTGGCCTTGCCCGTCCAGTCTTTCTCGAGTTTGCCCGCTTCGACAATCGTAACGCCAGGGTTGTCTGCCGCGATTTCGCGGGCGATGCGGCCCGTGCCGTCGGTAGAGTGGTCGTCGACGACGACAACTTCCCAATCTTTGCCGAGCTCGAAGATGTCTTCGGACTGGGTTACGAGGGATTGCAAGCATGCGCCGAGGCAGTCCTGCTCATTGCGTGCCGGCACAATCACGGTTAGTTCGATCAGGGGCTGCGGTTCGGGCTGGTCGTAGACGGCGCCGACGGCCAATCCCCAGCGGCTGGGGGCGGCATCTCCAGGCTCAGAAAGCCCGAGTATCGGCTTCCAGGCGGCGGTTCCGGCTTCAGTGTGGCTCTCCGGCCGATCGTTTTGCATGACGAAACGCCCTTTCGCTTCGTATTATAGAAAGGTGCGGCCCAATCGCTTCGTTTTCGCCCTGCTTGCCCCGCTGGTCCTGACTGTAGCCTGCGATCGCGGCGCCCATCCGTTTTTGACGGGGAAGGCCGCTCCGGACTTTACGGTTTCGGACGGAACGTCGACGATTCATCTGGCCGACTACCGCGGTAAGGTGATCCTGCTGAATTTCTGGTGGTCGCAGTGCGCGCCCTGCATTCAAGAGACGCCGGGGCTGCTGGCGCTGCACCATGACCAGCCTGATTTGGCGATTCTCGCGGTCAGCATCGATGAAGATCCGGACTCGTACACGCGGTTTATTCAACGCCACCACGTTGACCTGATCACAGTACGCGACCCCGAGCAGGCGGCTGCGAAGCTGTACCACACCGACGGCTGGCCGGAGACGTACATCATCGACCGCCAAGGCATTGTGAGGCGCAAGCTGGTGGGCGATCCGGACTGGTCGAATCCGGCGATCCGGGCGTATTTGCAGAGCCTGTAGGCGCAGGGCGGCCACTCGGACAGTCTGCTTTATCCGGGATGGAGTGCCCGCTGACTGATTGAGGGTGGGTGCTTTCCCTCTCTTGAATCAAAGAACAATCCAAGGATGGGGCGCCCGCATCGCGGGCCAGTGAAGGTCGGGCTGCCCATCGTTCGTGGTTTCCCAGGCGCCCAAATGCGAGGCACCTGGGGCACCCTCCATCCCGTGATGGGAAAGGGCCACACAACAAGGTCCATGCTTTCCCGCAAAGCATTTGTGGTGGAACTCACTTTGCGAAACCGGCACCTGTGTCATCCGCCTTTCGAGGCTGCGGTCAATTTGATTGACAACGATACTCTCCGGGTATAGTCTGCCATCGATTTTCAGACTTCGCGGTTTCCCGGCCCGAGAATCATTTCCAACGCCAAGTAGTTCCCCCCTAAGTGGTCTTAAGCCTTCTCTTCGCTCGTTCATCTTTCATCGCGAACGATCTAGTGATCCCGTTTTTCCGCACGCGCTCTCTGGCTGAATGCTTCCCCCGGCACAGCTCAATCAGGAAAACCATTCTCACCCTGGAGGCAATTCATGAAATCGTCTCGGTCCCAGCTAGCATTTGCCGCACTTCTCCTCGCGCAATGTGTGGCCTTTGGTCAAAAATCTAAACCCGCCACATCCAACTCTGCAGACGATGTGATCAGCGCATGCGTGTCCCGGCTCTTTGGCACGGTCCGCATCGTCACCAGCGCGAGACAATGTCTGCCGGAAGAGACTTTCGTGCAGTGGAACCAGACAGGACCCACGGGAGCAACTGGGGCTACGGGCGCGACCGGCCCTACCGGCCCTACCGGGCCGACGGGGCCAACGGGTGCGACCGGGGCTCCGACAGGACCAACCGGACAGACAGGGCCGACTGGCCCGACGGGAGCG
>Ga0182013_10008745_pt1 | contig 10832 bp, 6 predicted proteins | sample 612S2MmetaG_FD_120487 | JGI IMG/M metagenome (GOLD analysis project Ga0182013, IMG submission 120487) | Permafrost microbial communities from Stordalen Mire, Sweden - 612S2M metaG | ecosystem: Environmental > Terrestrial > Soil > Wetlands > Permafrost | place: Sweden: Stordalen | collected...
AGCCGGAAGGCGCGCGCGCGGCGTTCGGAGCGGTCAATGGTTGCGGGTTGCGGCATGGGGATCGCTCCTTGGTTCCAGAACACTCTCAGTGTACGTCCAATGGGAGAACAGAGCAATCTTGATACGCCGGCGCGAAATGAATCCCCGGTCCCCAAAAGCGAGGGACCGGGGGCACCCTCAGCGTGGTTTGGAAATCTCACCGGGACCTGGGTCACCCGCCCACTGCTCGCCCCGCTCCATCTTGGGCAATGCAATCTCGCGGCAATAGTGGAGCGCGCCATCGTGCAGGTAGGGCCAGGGCGCGCGGTTCAGAAGGTAGCGCACGATCTCCCAGCGCGGAAAATGCTCCTGAATCGCCGACGCATCGGCCAGTTCCAGCGGTCGGAGGATGAGGCGTTCGGTCGCGCTTGTGAGGATCATAGGCCGATGATAGCAACGCTTGAGCGGCGAATCCGCGATAATGGAGATACGGGAGAATGAAAACCCTTTGAAATCTGGATTTGTCGCCATTCTGGGCCGGCCCAACGCCGGCAAAAGCACGCTGCTGAACGCCCTCACCGGTGAGAAGGTGGCCATTGTCTCCACCAAGCCGCAGACCACCCGCAATCGCATCACCGGTGTGGTCGAGGTTCCGGCACGCAAGGGCGTTCATCCGGCGGCGCAGATCGTCTTTGTGGATACGCCTGGCGTGCACAAGCCCGGCTCGCACCTCGACCGCCGCATGTTGCAGGAGGTCTACGAAGCGCTGGAGACGCGCGACGTGGTTCTGGTGCTTATGGACGCAACCCGCAAGGTGCTGTTGGAAACGGCGGCGGAGCCGGCCGTCGCGGTAGGGGACGAGGTCGTATCCCAGGTCCGAGAATCCGGACCTGGGGCACCCGTAGTTTCTCAAGCTCCCAAACACGAGCGCACCAATTGGGCCAGCGAAGACGAGTTTCTCTTCGGCCTCATCCGCAAGCTCGACTGCCCGGTCTTCCTAGTGCTGACCAAGATCGACCTGGTTCCCAAGGACCATCTGCTACCGCTGATCGATACGCTCACCCGCCAGTACAACTTCGCCCAGATCATTCCGGTGAGCGCCCGCAAGCGCGACGGCCTCGATCTGCTGGTGCGCAAAATCGTCGAGGCGCTGCCCACGGGTGAGCGCTACTACCCCAAGGATCAGTACACTGACCAGCCCCAGCGCTTCATGGTGGCCGAACTGATTCGCGAGAGCATTCTGGCAGCGACGGGCGAAGAGGTTCCCTACGCCTCGGCGGTGGTGATTGAGCAATTCGAGGAGCCCAAACCCTTTGTTCCGCGCAAAAAGGGGGCGGTTCCGGCGCGTCCTCCGCTCACCCGTATCGCCGCCGCCGTCTACTGCGAGCGTGACGGGCAAAAGGCCATCCTGATCGGCAAGGGTGGCGCCAAGCTGAAGGAGATCGGCTCGGGCGCGCGACTGCAGATCGAGTCGCTGCTCGGTACTCGCGTCTATCTGGAACTGCGAGTGATCGTTGAGCCTAACTGGCGCGAGTCGAAGGCTTTTGTCGAGTCGCTCGACTGGCGCAACCAGTTGGAGCGCCTGGCCGGGGAGCAGATCACCGAGAGACACCCAGGCGAAGGCGAATAGAGCCATCCGTCCTGGATGAGTGACTCGGCCAACTGACATCCAAACGCGCCGGCCTGTGAGCACCGATGCCAAAGGGATCGTCTGGCTGCTGCCAATGGTGGCTATGCGCGACGGGGCAATCGCCGGATAGGACACGCTGGTTATAATGTCATGGTTCGCACTTTACTTTGGCGCGACATAAAGATCAGCAACAATGAATCTCTAAGGCAGGTCTACTCATGAATTTTTCCCAGATCCGGGGCTCTTTTGCCCTCCTTGTTGTTTTGGCAGCATCGCTGCGGGTCGCGGCCCAGCAGCCGTTGCCGTATATGGACCCAACTCTTCCGGTTGATCGGCGCGTCGACGATCTGATTGGACGGATGACGCTCGAAGAGAAGGTGCAGCAGATGCGCGACCATGCACCGGCCATCCCGCGGCTGGGCGTCCCGAAGTACGATTGGTGGAACGAAGGGCTGCATGGTGTTGCCTTTGCCGGCTCCGCGACGGAGTTTCCGCAGGTGATCGGCATGGCGGCCACCTGGGATGCGCCCCTCGTGCATCACATGGGCGAGGTGATCTCCACCGAAGCCCGCGCCAAATATAACGAGGCGATTCGCCAGAATCAGCACGAGATGTTCTTCGGTCTCACCTTCTGGGCGCCGAACATCAATATCTTTCGCGATCCGCGCTGGGGACGCGGACAGGAGACTTACGGGGAAGACCCATTTCTAACAGGCCGGATGGGCGTCGCCTTCGTTACTGGAATGCAGGGCGACGATCCCGGCCATCCGCGCGTCGTCTCCACGACGAAGCACTTTGCGGTTCATAGCGGCCCGGAATCGACGCGGCATCGCGCCAACGTCGATCTTTCCGCGCACGACCTTGAAGATACGTATCTGCCCGCGTTTCGGGCGGCCATTACCGAGGCGCACGCACAATCGGTGATGTGCGCCTACAACGCCATCGACGGCGCGCCCGCGTGCGCCAACACTATGCTGCTGCGCGATCACCTTCGGGACGCCTGGCATTTCGATGGCTACGTGGTAAGCGACTGTGCCGCGGTGGCCGATGTATATGAGGGCCACCACTATACGCCGGATATGGCACATGCCGCGGCTGCCGCGCTCAAGGCGGGTACCGATCTGGAGTGCGGCTATGGCCAGGGGCAAGCCTTTCCCGCGCTCGTCGAAGCGGTACACCAGCAACTTGTGACCGAGGCCGACCTCAATAACGCCCTGCGGCGGCTCTTCCGGGCACGCTTCGATCTTGGCACCTTCGATCCACCGGCGAGCTATGCCTTTGGCCGGATTTCTTTGGCTGAGAACAACTCGCCTGAACACCGCGCACTGGCATTGCAGGCGGCTCGCGAGTCCATCGTACTGCTCAAGAACAAAGACGGAGCTCTGCCGCTGCCGGCCGGCGTAAGGCGCATCGCGGTTGTCGGCCCCACGGCTGAACTTGTGCAGTCGTTGCAAGGCAACTACAACGCGCCGCCGCCGGATCCGGTCTACCCGGTAAACGGAATCGAGAAGCGCTTCGCAAAGGCTAACGTGAGCTATGCGCAGGGATCGACGCTGGTCGAGGGTATGGCCATGCCCATCGAACACACCGCTCTCAGCCCGGTGACCGGCGCAGGCCATGGACTTTCGGCCGAGTACTTTAACTCACCGGACCTCAGCGGACAGCCCGTTCTGACGCGGACCGACACCAACATCAACTTCAATTGGGACAAAGTTACGCCAGTTGCCGGCCTCGGACGCAACAACTTCTCGATGCGCTGGAGTGGCAACTTCACTCCGCCTGCTCCAGGCGACTACAAGCTCGGCGTCCGGATGAACTACTGTTACGCGTGCGAAAACGCGGAGGGATTCCGGCTATTTCTCGATGGCAAGCTCTTCGTCTCCAGTGATCACAAGTCCACCGGGGAGCGCGGCGGGGTGATCGAAGCACCCGTGCACTTTGCCGATGCCAAACCCCACGCCATCCGGCTCGAGTACCTGCACGGGACCGGGAGCGCAGGCATCGATCTTACCTGGCAGGCTCCGGCCGCTGTGTTGCGCAATGAGGCGGTCGATGCGGCGAAGAATGCCGACGTCACCATTGCGCTGGTCGGCCTTTCGCCATCGCTTGAAGGCGAAGAGATGCCGATGAAGCTGGACGGCTTCAGCGGGGGCGACCGCACCGCGATCGATCTGCCGGCCGATCAGGAAGAGCTGCTGAAGGCGCTGGCTGGCGCCGGCAAGCCGTTGATTGTCGTGTTGCAAAACGGCAGCGCCCTTGCGGTGAACTGGGCAAATGAGCATGCCGACGCAGTGCTCGATGCGTGGTATCCCGGCGAGGAAGGCGGAACGGCGATTGCGGAGACGCTTGCCGGCGACAACAATCCGGCCGGCCGTCTTCCCCTTACCTTCTACCGCTCGCTCGATCAGGTTCCAGCCTTTGCCGACTATGCCATGAAGGGCCGCACCTATCGCTACTTTTCAGGCAAGCCGCTCTATGGCTTCGGCTACGGCTTGAGCTATACCACCTTCGCTTACCGCAACCTGAAGCTCGGCTCTCAAACCCTTGTCGCCGGAGATTCCTTGCAGGTTGAAGCCGATCTCGAAAATACGGGAACAATGGCTGGGGATGAGGTGGTCGAGCTTTACCTAAAACAGCCAAAGGCCTTCGAAACTCCGCGCCATGTGCTCGCCGGGTTCACTCGCGTACACCTTGCCCCTCATGCGACGACCCATGTGGCACTCACGGTCGATCCGCGCTCGATCGCTCAAGTTGATGCCAAGGGGAACCGCATTGTCGTTCCCGGCGACTACAGCATCAGTATCGGCAGCGCGCAGCCGGAGGACTCCACGCAGGTACTGACCGCCAGCTTCAAGGTAGCCGGCACAAAGCAACTCGACAAGTAGAGGCATTGCTTTGTACCCCTATAGATCCGATTAGGCAATAGATTACTCGTCCTTTTGGCCGTGGGTACGATTAGTCCCCGGGGAGGTAATGTCCGAGCAGGCAACAAAACCACCAACAAAGGTCGGTTTGCTCAGGGTACTCTCGAGTGAGAGGTGCCGGAATGGATAGTTGGCCAACGGGATGGCGTTTCTGGTTTCTGGTTGCTTTGCTTTTTCTGTTTCCGCCTGTGCTTCATCCGTGGTGGCTGTTTATCATCTCCGACGCTGCATAACAGCCACTAGATCCCTGTAAATTGGAATTTACCTGCATATTACAACTGTTTACAACCTATTTGACTTCAAGCAAGTTAGTGCCGCAGTAATCACGGCAAAATCTCGCAAGTGGCAGATCTCCAGATTTTCAGTTTTTAGTCATATCGAATTATGTTCTAACGTTATATCAATCGGAATCGAATTGCAGGGAGAGTGTTACGAATTCATAACGGACTCCTGATAAGTGCGTAACTGCGCCAGTGCGTCGAGAGCGGCATTGCGCAATCAACTGTTTCGGCGAAGGGAAGGTGGATGGCTCGGTGAGGCGAAATGTTCCGTAGTCGTCATCATTGCACTAGGAATGCTCTTTACGGGTTTGTGGAGTTCTGCGGAGAGTGATGCCTGTGCCTCCAGCAAGAGGCCGGAAGTTCAGGTAGCGGACTCGCAAAGATCCGCGCGGAGGCCGGCACTCGGCTGTTGATCGCTGGACACAGGAGAGAAAATGAAAATCTCGCGCATAGCGTTGTGTGCACTTGTCTCAGGTCTTGTCGGGGTCCTGCCCCTAATAGCCGAGACGAACCGGTCACTTGAGGGTGATAAGAAATGCACCCTTTGTCACAACGAGGCCAGCGGTCATGTGCTTTCCATCTACCAGACCAAGCACGGCGTGAAAGGCGACTCGCGCACACCGGGCTGCCAGTCTTGCCACGGAGAAAGTGTACAACACCAGGAAAATCCAACCGATTCGCCCGATGTGGTCTTCGGAGCGAAGTCGAAGCAGTTGTCCTCCGTAGAAGCCAGAACCAGTGCGTGCCTTTCCTGCCACGAGTCAAGCGTTCACGCGCGGATGTACTGGTCGGGAAGTGCACACGAGAAGCAAGGCGTGACGTGCACGGATTGCCATGAGATGCACAATCCCGAACAGAAGGTGCTGAACAAGCTCACCCAGCCGGAAGTCTGCTTCCAATGCCACCAAAATGAGCGCGCGCAGTTTCATCGCTTCTCAAGGCATCCAGTCCTCGAAGGGAAAGTCTCCTGCACCGACTGCCACAACCCCCACGGATCCACGGGACCGCGGCTGATGGTTAAGAACACGATCGTTGAAACCTGCTACACCTGCCATTCGGAAAAGCGCGGACCATTTTTGTGGGAGCATACGCCCGTCGTTGAGGACTGCACCAACTGCCACTCACCGCACGGATCGAATGTGACGCCGTTGTTGAAGACGCGCGCACCCATGCTCTGCCAAAGTTGTCACACGAGCGATCACGCCAAGGGCCTTTACAGCGCTGCAAACCTGCCCGGCGGAACCTTTGTAACGGGCAACGGGACCATTCCACTGGGAGGCCAGAGTCCGACTGACCAGGCTAACGGACGCGCTTGTCTGCAATGCCATTCAGAAATCCACGGCTCGAATCATCCGGGCGGGGCTAAGTACAACCGGTAACCAATTGAATCGGAGAGACGCAATCATGAAACCAGGAAATACACGTCGCTTCAGCGCCGGTTCGATGAAGGCTCCCGTTCGCACATCGATCCTGTCCGCTATACTCGTAGCGCTGTCCGCTTTCGCGGCCGCGCAAACCGTTCCTCAAAACACCACTGGACGCAATCCAGGAACCCAGGTCCCCCCGGGGCCGTACATTCCGGAAGAGTTCACGGCTGCCGAACAGACCAGGCCACACAATAGAAGTCAGATTGGCGTCGCCGGCATCAGTGTCAACTCATTCAAGTTCGGCGAGTACAACGGACTGAATAAGTTCCATGCCTTCGCCATTGGCAACTCCGACTACCACGGCGGCGGGGCTTACGACAGCGCGGACACATGGCGCTGGCGCTTCCAGGGTTCGAGTCTTGGGCTCGAAACTCGAAACGGTATCCTCGATCTTGGAAGGCAGGGCAAGTTCCATTTTCGATTCGCCTATAACGAACTTCTGGCCAACACCTCCGACTCGTTTCAAACCCCCTACCTCGGTGTAGGGACCGACACTTTGACATTGCCATTCAATTGGATTGTGCCGGTTTTGCCGCAAAAGAGCGCCACCGCTCTGAACTTCTTCGCGCTCAATCCGGTGACTGCGGCCGGCAGCGTCTACAACACCTCAGGCGTGCTCACACCTCCAACCCAGACTCAGTTGGCCACGATGGCTGCAATCCGTGCTGCCGACCTGCCCGCTTTCCGGAATGTGGATCTCGCACTCACACGCAAGCGGGGCGAGGCGCAATTCCTCTTCACACCGACCGAGATGATCGATATTCCCGTCAGTTACGCCCGCGAGCACAAAGACGGGCTGAGGACCATCGGTGGGGTGATCGATCGGAATACGCAGGATTCCGCGACGCTGCCGTACAGAGTGAACTGGGATACCGATCAGGCATCCGCGGCAGTGAATGTCAAGCTCAACAAGCTGTTCCTTTCATTCGCTTACTACGGCTCGTTCTTCCGCAACAATACCGAACACATGATCTGGACTGACGTTGCCCAATCGCCTACCTTCACGACGGCTCTGGCGGAAGAACCCAGCAGCCAGTTCCACCAGTTCACGGCAACAGGCAGCTATAAATTGTCGAAAAATGCCAAGCTGGTGGTTGTGGGTTCGATTGGTCGCGGAACCCAGAACCAGGCGTTTATTAACCCATCGCTTGTTCCAGATGGAGCGCTACAGTTCGGGCTGCCGCGCCCCTCTCTCCAAGGTCTTGTATACACCGGCCAGGGCTCGGGCAAGTTCACCTTGAAACACGGCAAGTGGGATTTGGTGGCAGACACCCGGTTCGACGATCGCGATAACCAGACGCCCGTCGGCATCTTCCTGTTCCAGGATGACGCCTCGGCAAAGACTGGTACCTCGCCGTTTAGCGGCCTGTACGGGCTGCCCACGGGACTCGGAAGCACTACCAACATCTACAACAACCGCTCGCTCACCAAGCTCTCCTACAAGGCCAATGGTGAAGCCGAATATTCGTTTACGAAGTCCGAACACTTGATGCTCGGATACGGATGGGACAGAGCGGATCGCCATTGCTCCTATTCGTGGATCACCTGCGCTGACGCAAAGGAGACGAACGAGAATACCTTCCGCACTGAGTGGCGCAAATCGAAAGGGGCCCTGACGGGCCGTCTGGAGTACGCCTTCTCCGAGCGCCGCGGAGACTACAACGAGTACGCCTTCCTCGCAGAGACGCCCATGGCGAACCAAGTGCCCGCGGGCGGCGCATCACAAAGTCTCTACTCCTATCTCAAGAGCACTGGGCTTACCGGTTTCGGTCCGGTCGCTGGTCTTCCCAGCGCGCCTCTCACCGGCGACGCAGCCGTATACACGCCCAACAATAACACGGTTCCGCAGGCGCTCTACGGCACTCGTAACATCCTCAACGAGATTCCCGGCTTCCGGAGATACTACGTCGCAGATCGCGACCGGAATGAAGCGCGCGCTCAGTTCCTTTGGCTCGCCAAGGATAAGGTCGCGATTGAGGGAAGTGGCGAGGGGAGCGACGACGATTATCTCAACAGCAAGCTGGGAATGAAGAGGCGCACCTGGTGGGCGGCAACGATGGACGTGAGCTACACCGCATCTGAAGACCTGGTCGCCGACGTCTTCTACACCTACGACAACCAACGTATCTACAGCGCCGGCGATGCGTACGGCTCCAACAGCGCAGCCACATTCCAGGGACAGGCGGGGAATACCGTCCTTGGAGGTCCCTGCTTCACCACCGTCGCAGCCAGGAACGCATCCGCTAAAATCGATCCGTGCCTGAACTGGGTCAAAAATGACCGCGACAAGATTGACACGGCTGGCCTAACACTCCGCCGCAAAAACCTGGCCGGCCGGAAGCTCGAACTGGCAGGTGAGGTGGTCTACACGCGCGGACGCACTGAGAACGCTGCCGTCGGCGGCAGCTACGTGAACAACCCGTTAGCGCTGGCAGCCCCGGCACCGCCGCTGCCCGCCGGTACTCAGGCAATCTTCTTTATCCCGGCGCAGAATTACCCGGTGGTCCGGAGCGACGAGCTCAGCGTCAAACCAAGCGCTTCCTACGTTATCAGCAGGTCGGCCAGTCTGCAGGGCTTTTACTGGTTCCAGCGGTTGACGCCCGCGGACTGGAGATACCAGGCACTGCAGTACGGCGGCAAGCTGAACTTTACTCCCACCAACGAGACAGTGCCCAACTACCAGGTACACGTAGGCGGCGTCTCCCTCAACTGGGTGTTCTAACGGGTATCAATTGATTTGGCCGGAAACTGCTCCGACTTATGCGAGAGGGCCGGTAAACTCAGGCAAATATAACAGTTTGCAGAGAGCAAGAAGCGCGGAAAGAAAGTTGTGGTGAAGCGACTCAATTCACTGAATAAGGAGAGATTCGTGTGATGAAAGCAATACTTCGTATTTCAGCAATTCTAGTGTGCGCGAGCGCAGTTATGAGTGCGTGGGCCGAGCAACCTGCAGCAGGCGTATTCAAGACGAAATGCGCACCGTGTCATGGCGCAGTGGGAGATGCCAGTACTCCTGCTGGCAAGGCGCTCAAAGTTCCCTCGTTCACCTCCGAAGAGGTATTGAAGGAGACTGATGCCAATTTGCTCGATATCGCGACGAACGGTAAGGGCAAAATGCCCGCCTGGCGCGACAAACTATCCGATGATCAGCTGAAGGACCTTATTGTCTTCATTCGAACGATGCAGAAGAAATAGGTTCTACTAAAAGGCGGCTTCTTCGCCGCCGTTGCCGTCCCGGGAGTATCACCCGCAATCCGGAGGTAACTCCGGCTTAACTCACCGTCCATACGGTTTGCACTTTCCCGTCGTGGGGCACTACTTGCTCAGCACAGCCTCTTGCATCTCCGCCTCGACCGGCTTCTGTCCCTTGTAGTCGGAAAAGTGTACGACGTTGTCGTACGCGTCCTTGATCAGGTCTTGCAGGGGTATGACGCTGCCGTTGACGCGCTGCTCGTCCAGCAGGTCCAGGTCCACATCGGCAAAGATCATCTGCTCCTGGTTGATGGTGCCTTCGGCGGCGATGCCGTCGCGGGCGAAGAAGTAATCCGAGGGGGTGAGGATGGCGGCCTGCCCGTAGTTCGCGGCCATGTATGGCACCAGCGGCAGATTGCCCACCGTGCCGGTGACGGCCACGTAGATCTGGTTCTCGATGGCGCGGGCCTGGGCGCAGTAGCGGACACGGCAAAAGCCCTCGCGACCGTCGGTGCAGGAGGGGACGAAGAGAATCTCGGCGCCGGCCTCGGCCATGACCCTGGCCACCTCGGGAAACTCTATGTCGTAGCAGATGAGGATGGCGATATTGCCGAAGTCGGTGTGGTAGAGGTAGAGGCCGTGGCCGCGGCTGAGCTGGTAAGGGCCGCTCTCGGTGGGCGTCAGGTGGACCTTCTTCTGGCGGAAGACCTGGCCGTTCGGTGTGAACAAGTGCGCGGCGTTGAAGACCTTGCCCCGTTGGAAGACGGGATGGGTTCCACCTATGATGTAGATCCCCGTCTCCTTGGCCAGGCGCATGAAGAGCGATTCGTACGCGGGCGCCAGCCGGGCCAGGCGGCGCACGGCAAGGGCCGGCGCAGGCTCGTTGATGTAGCTTAGCAACTGCATGGTGAAGAACTCGGGGAAGAGGATGAAGTGAGCCTTGTAGTCCTTGGCGCTGTGGACGAAGAACTCCACCTGGTGAGCAAAATCCTCAAAGCAGGAGATGGGCCGCAGCAGATACTGAACAGCAGCGATGCGCACGCGGCGAGGGCGGGGCGTGCCGCGCAGAGCCTCGGCGGAGGCCTGCTCAAGAGCCGCGTGCTGCAAGCTGGCTTGCAGGCTTACCGAGGAGGTGTACTCGGGATTGAGCCACTCCAGCACCGTGGCGAAACCGTGGGAATCGGTGTCTTGCATATAGCCGGGCACGACATCGAGGACGACCAGGCCGTTTTCAAGTTGAAAGGTAAGCGCGGGATCCCTTCGCTTGCCGTCCACCACATCGGCCACGTATTCCTTGGCGGTCATCTGGCCGGCGACAGCGGCGTAGCCCGGGATGCGGCCGCCGGTGAGCAGGCGCTTGATGCCGCGCTCCCGGATCAGCTCTTTGCGCGCCTCGTAG
>Ga0182013_10008748_pt1 | contig 10830 bp, 8 predicted proteins | sample 612S2MmetaG_FD_120487 | JGI IMG/M metagenome (GOLD analysis project Ga0182013, IMG submission 120487) | Permafrost microbial communities from Stordalen Mire, Sweden - 612S2M metaG | ecosystem: Environmental > Terrestrial > Soil > Wetlands > Permafrost | place: Sweden: Stordalen | collected...
CGCAAAGCCAGGTCGCGGCGCCGCGTGTCGTTGGTGCGGCCCTGCACCGTGTCTGCATCGGCGCGCGTGCGCACCAGGTAGCCTTTCCGTACCAGCGCGGCAATCGTCTCGGCGCTGCCGTCGTTTTCCTCCACAAACGCCGCGTCGGCTGCGCCCGGCGTGGCATTGGTAAACAGCACGCGCCCACGCAGGGCAGCGTGTCCCTCAAGGTACACACGCCCCACCGGCTTCTGATCCATCAGGAAGATCACCTTGCCCCGCGCCGCAGCAAGCGTGGGCCAGCCGCCATGGCGCACCCCTTCCGGTAGCGTTCCATAGCGCCCGCGCACCTCATCCGGCACGATCGTCTCGTCGCTCGAAAACACAGAGCGGATCTCCGCATCCAGCGCGTCAAAGTTCTTCGACGTAAACGGTTCCGGCGTGGTCCAGTTGAACTTCTCTTCCGGCATGTCCTGCTTCGTTTCCACAAGGATGAAGATGGGCACGTGGCCCGGATGCGCCTTCGACCAGGTCCGCACCAGAGTGAGGCACGCGATGAATGGCTGGCAGTTGCTCGCGTAGTCCAGATCCTGCACGTGCATCACCTTGAATCCCGGCTTGCTCATTACGCCTTCAGGATATGGATCGGGATCGGCCGGCAACCCCGCCTCGGCCACGGCGACAACGCTCGATGGGTGAGCATAGCGTCCGCCCGCCGTGTCGGCAAAGATATCCAGCTCGATCTGGCGGATGCCGTGATCGAGTTGCTCCGTCAGCCCCGCGTGCTGGTAGTCGAGCCCGTCGAAAGCCTTGGGGTTGGTCTTCTGCAACAGCTTGGCGATGCCCGGAAGCAAGCCGGCATGATAGCTATTGTGGGTGCCGATCACCTGGATCTGGTTGATCCGCGGCGAATCCGGTTCTGCTGTTTGCGCCGATGCTGCCGCCACAATCAACAGGATTGTGCCCAAAAGTGCAATGGCCCCGCGCAACGGCCCAACCAGAAACGAATCACTCAAAACCGATAGAAGCAAAGCCCTGCCCCTCTTCTCGCTCGATGGCGCTCTCTACGGGAATCCTATATTCAAATTTTCAGACCGCACAGTGAACTTTCCGTGACATGTGCGATCAGTGTTCCCGAATCGCCGCTATGGGATCGGTCCGAATCGCCCGCCTTGCGGGCAGAAAACACGCCAACAACGACATGGCCGCAAGTAGTGCCGCAACGACAATTACTGTGACCGGATCATTCGCGCTGACTCCATAAAGCTGTGCGGCAATAAACCGCGTGAGCCCGTACGTGAGCGCCAGCCCCGCCCCGATGCCGAGAATCGTTAGCCACAATCCCTGCAAGAGCACCAGCCGCAAAACGTTGCCAAGCGAAGCGCCCAGTGCCACGCGAATCCCAATCTCATGCGTGCGCAGCGCAGTCCGGTACGCTACAACGCCATAGATGCCCGTGGTCGCCAGGAATAGCGCGATTGCAGCGAACATTCCGGCAAATGTACTTTCCATCACCACAAAGATGCCGGCCATCTGCGTCGTCTCGCGCATGGTGCGCACATCGAAAACTGGGATTTGCCCATCGATCGCGTGTATCGTGTCCTCCAGGGCCCGAGCCATCTCCGCGGGGTTGCCGCGCGTCTTCACCTGCACGATCGACTCATAGTCCGCATCCTGGAAATAGCTCAGGTAGATCATGGGTTCGGGCGGCTCACTCATGAATTGGTGCTTGGTTTTTCGCGCCACGCCGACCACGGTGAACGGTCGTCCGAATACCATCAGCTTTCTTCCTAGAGGATCCTGCCCCGGCCAATAGCGCGCTGCCGCGGTCTGGTCCACGATCACTACCTCGGGAGCTTTCCCATTGTCGTCCGCTGTAAACTCGCGCCCTTCGAGGATGGGAATACCCAATTGCTCGAAGTACCGCGACGTCACTTCGGCCCTGCGCACTTCGAGCGATTCATGCGGTTGAGGAACGTATCCCTCCGGATAAACATGCGCTGTCTTCCGCGTGAAGTCCATGGGTACCCAGTCCGTGAAAGTTGCAATCGTCACGGCCGGTAGTGCCGACACACGTTCGAGAATCTTACGGCGCACCATTTCTGCTTGCGTTGCCGGGTAGCCGGCGATATTCAAGCCGACTGAAGCAGTCAGAATCCGGTCTTGCTCAAATCCCGGATCGGCCGTCGCAATATTTCGCAGCGTGCGCAGAAACAGCGCGGAGGTGACCAGCAGCGCGAGCGACAACGCAATCTGCGCCACCACCAGTCCGCTGAGCAGGCGCTGGTTATGCGCGCCGCTCGCTACACTGGCCGACTCGTCCTTCAAAGCTTCGGCGGCGGGCACATGAGACGAACGCCATGCTGGGAATGCGCCGCACAGAAGGCTTGCCACCAGCGCTAGAAGCATGACCCCGGTCTCGACCGTGGAATCCAGAGCACCATTCAGTGCGATCGGGTTCGAACTCGGCGGAACGAATGCATCAAAGGCATGCGCTGTCCACGATGTGAGCAGCAACGCCAGGCCGCCTGCGCTGAGTGAGATTGCGGCTCCTTCCATAACCATCTGCCTGACCAGCTGCAATCGCCCCGCGCCAAGCGATTGGCGAATCGCGATCTCGCGACGCCGCGACACAAAGCGCACCAGCGTCAGTGTCGCCACATTCACGCAGGTCAGCATCAGTACCACGCCGGCAATCGCCAACAGAGGGGGCAGCGACGACGCCATGTAGCCGTTTGCACCGAAGGGCGAGCGCCACAACGGGTCCAGCGTGATGGTGTTATTCGCCAGATGGTCGTTCGGGTAAGCCGCCACGATCCGCTGCATGATCGTCTCAAGGTCGCGTGTGGCCAATTCCCGGCTCACACCCGGCCGCAGCCTTGCCAGCACGTTGTAGTGGGCGGCAGTTCGATGGGTCATCTGGTACGACGCCGTTCCATCCGGATTCAGCGTCAGCCACGCTTCCTCGCGTATCCCCGGCATCGCCCCGATGAACCCCTCCGGCGCGACGCCGATTACCGTCACCGGGTGCCGGGCGATCTCCAGTGATTTGCCGACAATTGCCGGGTCGCCCGCAAACCGCGTCTTCCACAGGCTGTGACTCAGCACAACGTAAGGAACGGCATCCGGCCGCGTCTCTTCTTCGGGAAGAAAGAAGCGCCCCAGCAGCGGCTTCACACCCAACAGGTCGAAGAAGTTCGCCGAGACGTTCGCCATGTAAATTCGGTCGGGCGCAGCGCCGCCATGTGTTAGCGCGATCCAGTCGTGGGTGTAGGCGAGCATCCCCACCAGGGTGCTGCTCTGGTCGCGCAGATCGCGATAATCGAGATACGAAAGCGGCGGCGAAGGCGAGGGATTCCACTCCCCGCGCATCACGCTAACCAGGCTGCCGGTATCCCGCGCCCCCGGAATGGGATGGAGCATGGTGCCGTTGATCCAACTAAAGACCGTGCTGTTGGCGCAGATAGCGACCGTCAGCATCGCTGTCGCCGTAATTGTGAATCCGGGATTCTTGCGCAGTTGCCGCAAAGCAAAGCGTACATCCTGGAGCAGTCCAGCCATGACCGCCTCCTATGGAACTTCGCCCTTGGGGAATGAGCGTATTACTTCCTATACGTGCAAGCAGTGCTCCAAAGCACGGTCGCACCTAAATGCTTGACCATCAGAGACATTGCAGGTCAACCAAAGCTGGCTCCCACGCCTCACCGTGTCCGCAGGCGAATTATTTGTCCATTTTTGAACAGTCACGCTCTTTGCTTCCATCCGCCTCGCAGAAGCGTTTGCTCAGAGTAGTTGAACTTCTGATCGCGGTTGTGTAACGGGCTAATCGTCATTACGACTCGGTCACTCGCAAAGAGGCGATAGTCCCAATCGAATAGATCCAGGGGAAAATCCCATCACGGCCGCCCGCCTCAACGTCCGCCGCGGAATTGAATAATGCGCCGCCGGTCGCGCTTCGACGGCCTGTGCTCGGGAAGCGGCGCAAACTCGCGCATCGCCTTGCGCTCCGCCTCCGCCTTCAGCCGAGCTTCCTTGCTTGCTTCCGTCTCGCGATAGAGCGTTTGCGCCACCGCGGCCGGCCCGCGCATCTCGCTCAATGCGAGCACTTCCACCTCGAAATCCCCGCCTTCGTTTTTGATCCGCAGCATGTCGCCTGCGTGTACCTCGCGCGCCGGCTTGGCCTGCACGCCGTTGGAGTGGATCCGCCCCAGTTCGCAGGCCTTCTGCGCCTGCGCACGCGTCTTGAAGAACCGCGCCGCCCAAAGCCACTTGTCGATGCGTACAGACGTCATGGATTCATTCTCATACACAGGTCTCGCCCATCGCGATATTCTCCTAACCACCGCGCGAAGAGCCGGTCCAATGACATGTGGCCAACGATTCTGCGAACATCCGCGGGAATCCGGGACAATCGGATAGAACAGGAGAAGACATCATGCACCTCACAATGCTGGTTCGGCTGGCCGCCCTGGCGTGCCTCTCCGCCCCGATCCTCGCCCAACAAGGCGCTCCGGCGGTCGAGCCTACGCCTCCCCAGCACCAGTCGCTGCTCTCCGCAGGGGTTGACACACCGGCGCCGGCATGTCCGCGCTTCGACAATCGCGAGCGCCCCGTGAACACAACCATTCAGGCGCGCGTTACGGAGCTGATGGATTCTTCGCATCTGAAGCCAGGCGACACCGTCTTCGCAAAAGTGCTTTATGAAATTACGTACGCGGGTTGCGAACTGGCGCCCGAAGCCATCGTTTATGGACACGTGACGGCTGCGCTTGCGTCGAAGAACCCCAAGTCTTCCGAACTGGGATTGGTCTTCGATCATGCCGACTGCACAGGGAGTCAGAAACAAGACCTGCACCTGCGCTTAGTTGGCCTGGTCGCGCCACCGGAATCGCAGGAGATGGAGCACGAAGTATTGCCGTCCGAAGTGCGTGGCGGACTTCATCAGCTGCCCTCGACCAGCCGCGCCGGTATCGACGATAACTTGGACCCATCGAAATACCCGCAGACAGTCCGTCCGGGACTCGTTGTCCGCCTGCCCAAAGTCAAGCTCGATCCCGAAGGCGCGCCCAGTTGCAGTGCCCGCATCAGCACTTCAGCGCACGATCTGAAGGTGGCCCCGGGTTCTGAGCTGATCCTGACCGTAGAAACCCTGACCCAGGCCAGCCCCGCAACTCCCTGAACCGATCGCTGCTCAGCTCAGTTGGCCAGCACGGCGCGATACCGCACCTTGTTCTTCTTCACCTTCTCGATCGCATCGTTCGCCTTCGACATGGGGAACGACTCAATCTGCGCCTTGACGCCGTGCCGCGCTGCCACGTCCAGCATCTCTTTGATCCGGTACGGGCTCCCCGTCGGGTTTCCGCTGATCGACCGCATGCCCGCTATCAGCGGGAACGCATGCACCGAGACCATTGAGGGTGGCACACCCACAAAGCAAAGCGTGCCGGTGGGCCGCAGCGCCTGAATGTACACGCCCCAATCCTGATCGGCGTTAATCGTGCTGATGATGAAGTCATGCGTGCCCGCCACTTCTTTCAGGGCCTTCGATTCGCGGCTGTTCACAAAGTGGTGCGCCCCCAGGGCTCGCGCTTCCTGCTCCTTGGCCGCCGACGTCGAGAAAGCGGTTACATGCGCGCCGAACGTCCGCGCAAACTGAATCGCCAGGTGCCCAAGCCCGCCAATCCCAATCACCCCTACGCGCGACGACGGATTCACTCCGTGCGTGCGCAGCGGGTTATAAACCGTGATGCCGCCGCACAGCAATGGCGCGGCATACTCGCTCTTCAGCTCTTCAGGAATCGGAATGACAAATCGCGCATTTGCCCGCACACGCTCCGCGTACCCGCCATTACGATGGACGCAAGTTCCTTCCGACGACGGGCAAAGATTCTCCATCCCCTGCGTGCACCACTCGCATTCGCCGCACGAATTCGATTGCCAACCCAGCCCCACGCGCTGGCCCACTTGCAGCGATCGCACATCCGCGCCCACCGCCGCCACCGTTCCCACAATTTCGTGGCCGGGAATAAATGGATAATGGCTGATACCCCAGTCGTTCGAAATCAAATGCAGATCGCTGTGGCAGATTCCGCAGTGCGTAATGGCAATCTCCACCTCCTGCGGTCCCAGTTTGCCGGGATCATAGCGAAAGGGAAGCAGTTCTGCTCCCGCTGCGTGTGCTGCCAGTCCTTGAATTTGAGCCATGGCCGTTCAGAATCCTCGTAAGCGGTGGGAGACAGACCGGGACATTCCTCAGGTAGAAACGCCGGCATTTGGCACTTCGCAATGCAACTTTGATTCCTAGTTTAAACTGCCGCCCGGCTCTATGTGGATGTTCAAAATTTGGAAGCCGTTCAAAGCCCCGCCCGCAGGTGCTTCTGCCGCCACTTGAGCCGATTCACCGTTCAAGTTTACGTCCTGCGCGGTTCGCAATGGTTCGAGCGCGTTGGCAACCGATAACGGCAGGCTGGTGAGCGCGTGTCCGTTCACCCCGGCCTGGGCCTCCGGAACCAGCAGGCTCACGTAAATGCGGTCACCGGCATGGCGCAGCCGCCCCTGCGCCAGCACTGTTTCAAGATTCGCTGCATGCCCGGTGAGCCGCGGCTGATCCAGTGTCCGGTCCAGCGTTCCGCCATCTGAAATCAGGATGCGCAGTGTGCCTTCCTGTAATCGCGCCGGAAGCTTGACCGGAATGCGCACGTTGCGGCGTTCCTGCTGCCACGGTCGAACCGTCGCTTCCACCATCACCGTGTCTCCCGCATGCACCATGTCTCCCGACACCAGCCGCGCTCCCTCCAACTCCACGGCGACCCGCCGCGGAATGGCCTCGACATGCAGTTCAATGCCGCGCACTGAACCACGCCGCGTCCCATTCGAATAGATCTTGGCAAACCGCGATCCGGCCAGCAGGGCAAGTTCCAGCGGCGCAGACCCCGTATCGCTCGCCGAGGCCCACTCATTCAGCGGCGCCGGGGCGTCGCCCGCCAGGTCAATAGTGCCCGTCAGGTGATAGCTCGTCTCCGCGGTGCTTTCGTTTGTCTCCAGCAAAACCTGATACAGCCCCACCAGCATCGCCTGCGGAGTGAGCGAGGGAAGATCGAGAATTTCAATATTGAGCTTGCGCTCCTGCGTAGGCGAGTGCACCGTAATGTGTACCGGAATCATGTGCGGCTTCAACCCGAACACCCCGCGGATTGCGGAGTCGCGATCCTCTGTAAAGCTCCCGATCAACTCGCCGGTATTGATAATCTTGAAGGCATTCAGAGGCGAAGCCAGCGTCGCAATCACGTCGGTGGTGGTCATCGGAAGAGAAACCGTTCCGGCCTGCAAAATAGGATGACCGCAGGCCAGCAGCTGTTTCGGATCGACATAGGTCACCGTGCATGTGGCCGCGATCTCCACATCGCCGCGCACCAGTTGCGCGCTCACCGCCGATCCCGGCACAATCGACGCCCTGGCTGCCATCGAGGGCTCCGCGTCCAGCGTGGACGGGCCGCTGCTCCCTCCGGCCGCAACCGTGTCCAGGCCCGTGCCCGCCATCTGTTGCTGCCAAAGCTTGATTGCCTCGGGCCGAAACCCTCCCATCACCAGCGGTGTTTCCATGGCCTGGAAATTCATACCGTCCGCCGATGCGGCGGCTTTTGCGGCAGCAACTCCTGGTCCCGGATCAATGGCCCCTGAACCCTCGATGGGTAGATCGCGCACCTGTATCATCTGCTCAATCGGCGTAATTCCGGCAATGGGATCTTTGGTGAACTGGCCAATGCGGTACGAGAGCGACCCCAGCAGACGGTTGCCAACGTAGACCGGGCTTCCGCTCATGCCTGCCACTACACCGGTGTACTCCGGTTTGGCGCCGTGCAACTGGGCAAGAATCATGTCCTGCCCCGGTCCGCGCGCCCCGCGTAGCACGCCAAGAATCTCCACGTCCATGGCTTCCGGTTTGTCGCCCGTGAATACCGTCCACGCCGTGGCTTTCAACCCTTTGTGTACCTGGCTCAGTGGAAAGATGCCACCGCTCGAGGCCGGTGGAGACGATGCCGCCGCCGGCGTTTGTCCTGCACTTGAGGCCGCAGCCGAAAGTCCAATCAACGCCAGGCTCGCAACCACGATGGCTCGATTTCGAGCGCCGCGGATTGACTTCAATCGGGTTCCCACGTCTATAAGAGTACAGTGCTGCAGCCGCAGCCTTCCAAATGCCGGCCCCCTGTGGTTGGCTGCCCGTTGCTGGCCTCGGGCCGCGCCGGCAGCGTGGCTTCGCCCTCCCCAAACCAGGCTGGAAGCTGTCGTCGCAGCGCTTGAATCCCGTATGCTGTTCTGCAAAGAGGTTGCCATGTCCACCCGGTGCCCATTCCTCCGCGTCCCCGTCCGTTTTCCGCGGATCGCCTTCTTGCTCCTTCTTCTTACCGTGGCCACCGCGACGTTTTCCTTCGCTCAAAACACGCCGGCTCCGACCGCACCCCCACCCCCTGCTCCCGATCAGACCGCCCCCGATGCCGGCGGCCCTACGGGCGATACCGGTGCCATTGCGCTGCCCAAAAAGAAAGAGACCGCCCCGGTCGATGCGCCGCCTCCCGCTCCGGCCGCGCCCAAGGTCGTCAATCCCGCGGGAATGGCCAATTATTCGTTGCGGATTGAAGTGCCTGAAGTGACCGTGGACGTGGGTGTGCTGCTTGAAAAGACGCATCAGTTCGTCCCTGGGCTCAAGCCCGGCAACTTCAAAGTGTATGAAGATGGCGTCGAACAGAAAGTCTCCGGATTCAAACGCGTCGAAGCGCCCATCACCGCGCTCATGATCTGCGAGTTCGCGGCCAATAGTTACAGCTTCATCTACGACATGCGCAATGCCGCATTTTCGTTCGCCCAGCAGCTGCGGCCCCAGGATTTTGTGGCGCTCATGACCTACGACATGCGCACCCAGATCCAGCTTGACTTTACCCAGGACAAGCGCCAGTTTCTTGAAGCGATCAACTCGCTCAGAATTCCCGGCTTCAGCGAGACCAACCTCTTCGACGCCGTGTACGAGGGCCTTGACCGCCTCGAACGCATCGAAGGGCGTAAGTACATCATCCTTATCTCTTCGGGCGTCGATACCTTCTCGAAGCTAACCCTCGACAAGATTCTGAAGAAGGTGAAGGCCGCGCAAAACATCACCATTTACACGGTCTCAACCGGCGGATTCGCGCGCGCCATGAGCCGCCGCGGCGACAGCCTGACCTATCTCCAGGGCGACAACCAGATGAAGACTTTTTCGAGCCTCACCGGCGGCGCCAGCTATTTCCCCCGCTTCAGCGGCGAGATGCCCGATATCTTCAAGGAGATTAACGAGAACATCCGCTCCAAATACGAGCTTGTCTATCGGCCCACCAACGCCAAGCAGGATGGCACCTACCGCAAGCTCCGCGTTGAACTGGTCGGCGAGGAAGGGGAACCGTTGCGCATCCAGGACGAAAAACACAAGCCGCTCAAATACGACATCATCACCCGCGAAGGATACCGCGCCAAACAGGAAGTCGAATAGCCACCTGCCACCTGCGGTGGGGCGGACGCTCGCGGGTCGCTCGCAGCGGGTTTGTGCCGCTGTTGGAAGCCCTCCGAGCCGGGTGCCCCATCCATCGCGTTCTTTGCAATGGGTGGGAAGGCACGAACCGCGAAAGCACAAAACGGCTGTAGGCTTTGCTATCAAGCCTTCAGCCGTTCTGATTTTGCGAAGCTACAAGCCGCGAGCTACTTGAACTGGGTGTAGATGTCAAAAATGTAGTAGCCGATCACGAAGACCGTGGCGGCGCCAGCGAGATACAGGATCGCGGTCCGCACCGGCTTCAGCGAGTTGACCTTGGCCGCAATCGCAGCCTGCTCGTTCTTCATGTGCTCAAAGGCTTCATCGAGAAAGATCTGATCGTCTTCGTTCTGGCTGAGCCGGCCTGCGTACACCTTAAGGCTAAGCAACAGGACGATGAGCAATCCCCATACACCCCACATAACTGGTACAAATCCCATTTTCCACCTCCATGAATTGTTCAGGTCCCAGATACCGGCGCGTCCGTGGAGGAATCGCGGTCTCGTGAGTAGAGGGGCCGTACGATTGTCAATGATAGCCCCGAATTGGAACTGCATTCGTGATAAAGATCACAGGATTTTCGCACCAATGAATTCAGCTTTGCGATCGCCGTAAACCTCTGATCGCGGGTCACTTCTTAGGCGCGGAGCTGCGCCTCATTTCCCGGTAAGTCCAGCATTCCGCTAAGTTCCTTCTTCAGGCCTGCGCGGTCTCTGCGGGTACTTAACTTTGCGACCGGCAGGGGATCCGTTGCATCCAAGACTGAGGTGTTGCATTGCGCACTTGTCTCCGCAGTGCCATTGCGGGTACATTGAAGATGAGTCATCCCGTGAACTGAGAGGAAACCATGGCCACAGCAACCGTAAGCCCCGCACAGGAAACCGATAAGAAGGCGCCCCTTTTTCTCACCCCTCAGGCCATCGCCAAAGTGCGTGAAATCATGGCCACACAGGACCCTCTCCCCGCTGGACTGCGCGTTGGCGTCGTCGGTGGTGGTTGTTCCGGCTTCCAGTACTCCATGGCCTTCGAAAACCAGAGCGGCATGATGGACAAGGTATTCAGTTTCGACGACTTAAAGGTGTTCGTCGACGCCACCTCGCTGATGTACCTCAACGGCTGCATTGTCGATTACGTTGAGACGCTTGAAGCTGCCGGCTTCAAGTTCGAAAATCCTCAGGTAAAAAGCACCTGCGGATGCGGCTCGTCGTTCAGCGTGTAAACTTCAGGCATTAGAGCTTAATCTCAGGCCCGTCCCCAGCGGACGGGCCTCTTTACGTGCGCGAAAGCCAGAC
>Ga0182013_10008752_pt1 | contig 10829 bp, 7 predicted proteins | sample 612S2MmetaG_FD_120487 | JGI IMG/M metagenome (GOLD analysis project Ga0182013, IMG submission 120487) | Permafrost microbial communities from Stordalen Mire, Sweden - 612S2M metaG | ecosystem: Environmental > Terrestrial > Soil > Wetlands > Permafrost | place: Sweden: Stordalen | collected...
CAGAGTCTGCTGGCCGTCCACCTGAGCAGCTTTTTCAGCACCATCCAGCTCTCTTATCCTCCTCTTGAGAACGGCAGCCTGATCACCGACGATTGGAAGTGGGTCCTGCGCACCGCTACTTCCACACGCCCCATCATGCGCTTCGCGGGGGATCCTGCCAGCTCCACCGAGGCCTCCACCCGCCCGGCCTTTTTCTCCGAAACGCGCGGCATCCTGACCGTGTCGGCCGGCGAGGGGGGAACCACCACGGGCGTCGCCAATCAGGCCGACATGGGAACCGCCTTCGCGCTTGCTACCTCCATCATGGGCAGCAATAATTTCGCGGTCAGCGGCAATTTAGGCTACGGCTCGCAGACCGGAGTGCCCGCCACCGCCTTCCGGACCACGTATAGCCGCAACGCCATGGGCGGTAGCCCGCAAGTCTCGCTCACCATGCGCGAGCTGTACTTGCCGGGACGCCTGGCAGCCGCCATGTCGGGCTCGGAACCCGCGCTGCCGATGCTGCGCACCTATTCCGGCAGTTTCGACGACCACATGAAGCTGAGCGACGACATCACACTGAAGTATGGCGTCAGCATGGATAACGTGGTGTTCCTCGATCGGCTCAACTACATGAGCCCCTACGCGCGGTTGACCTACCATCTGGGCACCGGCGCTGAACTGGACGTGACATTCACCTCCGGCAATGCGCGCCCCGAACTCACCGGTGCCACCACCGACAATCCCGACTTGGCCCAAGATCTGAATGCTCTCGGCCTTTTCCCGCGCATCTCCGTGGTGAATTCGCGCACCCAGGTGCAGCGCGGCGAAGACTACGAGGCCACCTACTCACGCAAGGTGGGTTCGCGCACCTATAGCGCCACCGTCAATCATGAATACGTCACCAACGCCGCGCTGAGCGTTTTAGGTACCGTTGGCGGCGCCGCCGGAGTCGATATTCTTCCCGATGTCTTCTCCAATGCCTCGATTCTGAACGCCGGTAATTTTCACAGCTGGGGTTACAGCGGCGCCATTACACAGCAGCTCGGCGAACACGTTTCCATCACCATGATGATCGGTAGCGAGGGCGCCCTCACGGTCGACAATTCGGCATTGGCCGCCCCCAGCCCCGAGGAGTTGCGAAGCTTGCTGCATGAGGCGCAGCGCCACGTCGCCACTTCGCGAATCGATGCCACCGTGCCCTGGACCAAGACGCACGTCGTCGCCAGCTATCAGTGGTCCGATAACGACCGCTGGGCTACGCCGGGGGACGTCTATAGCACCCAACCCAACCGGGTTATGCCGGGACTCAATCTGTGCGTCCATCAGCCGCTGCCGGGATTCGCCCGCCGCGTCGAGGCCACTGCCGATATCCGCAATATGCTGGCGCAGGGTTACCTTCCCGTCGGCATGGCAGGCCCGCAGCAATTGATGCTCATCGAAACTCCGCGCACCCTCCGCGGCGGCCTGGCCTTCACCTTCTAGCCGTTTTGTAAGCGATGCGCGGATTTCTTTCCGCGCCGCGACGATTGTCCCGAACCCCACCCCTCTGCCCCCTCAGCGCTCTCCGGTTTTGATTTTGACATTTGTTTTTCTCAGCGTCTGTGGGACATGCTTCAGCTTGTCCACACTACAATAGATTTTGCGCATCGATTCCCACGTTTGCTTCTCACCCGATCATCCGCCGGAGCACCTGCAGGCCATCCTCACACGTAATCGATTCGATGGCGCCATCCTGGTGGTAGACACCCTCCCATTTCCCGAAACCGGGCCGCACATCGCCGGTCTGATCGTGCGCCACTGCGCGTCTCTCGAGGAATGCCAACCAGACGCGCGCTTCCGCGGCATCTGCGCCTCTCTCTCCGACTGTGTTCCCGCCGCCGCGCCCGAACTGGCCCGCCGCGACCTCACCCTCGATCTCGCCATGCGCCCCGCCGATTTTCCCGCGCTCCTCCGCCTCGCCGAACAGTTTCCCGATCTGCGCATCGCCATCGACCACCTGGCTCGCCCTTCGTTTCAGCACCTGCCGGCCGAAGATTGGCTCCGCGGCATGGAATCGGCCGCCCGCTTCCCCAACGTCTTCTGCAAAATCAGCGGACTCCTGACGGAAGCCGTGCCGCTTCCCTGGCGCGCCGCGCCCATCCGCCCCTTCGTCCAGCATGCCCTCGCGGTCTTCGGTCCCCGGCGCCTCATGTTCGGCAGCGACTGGCCGGTGCGCCTGCCCGACGTCACCTGGAAAGAAAGTCTCGCCGCCTTCACGCAGTCCATCGGCGCGCAATCCATGGAAATCCGCGAACAGTTACTGGGCGGCACGGCGACCGAGTTCTACGGCCTTTAGACGTGGCGCGGGCACTCTTGGCTGCTGGGTCGAGACTCGGATGAGCTCGGTTCGCGTTGAGGCAAAACATTATGGGCCACGGATTCACACGGATAAGTAGAGACTTGCTTCTTATCTGTGTCCATCTGTGGCAAATCTGTTTTTTGCAACGCTGAGCTCAGTTCTCACCAGTCGCGCGAAAGACAAGGCGCATAGATCGCTGCGCGGCGCTCGTGATATACTCCCTCCACAACCGAATCTCAGAGGCCTATATGCGAATCTCGATCCGTCTTTACATCCTTTCCATAGCGGCAGCCGCAGTCCTTTTGAGCCCGCTCGTCTCCGCGGTACCCGACGTCCCCCTCTACCAGAAGTTTATGAGCCCGGCGTCGCCGCAAGAGATCGCCGTCGCCAAAAAAGTCGACAAGATCGCCTGGGTCGACTATGCCGAAGGCAGGCGCAACGCCTTCGCCGCCGCCGCGCCCCTCTTCACGCCCGTGCGCCTGACTAACTTCACCAAGGACGACGGCATCATGATGTCGGCCATCAAGATTTCCGACGATGGCAGCACCGCCGTCTTCCTCCGCGGCGAGCAACCCAACCGCGAAGGCTGGTCGCCCAACGCCTCCGCCGACCCCAATGGACCGGAGCACGCCATCTGGGCGGCGCACACCAATGCCCCGGGCGCGTGGCGGGTGGTGGACGCCGCCAACCCCGAAATCGCCCCCGATGGCAGCTCGATTCTCTTCGTCAAAGAGGGACAGATATATCGCGCCAAACTGACGCCCGTGAAGCCCGCCACCGAGGTCGACCGCGGCGAGAAGCCGTTCATCACCGAGTGGGGCGTGCAGAGCGATCCCAAATGGTCGCCCGACGGACGCAAAATCGCCTTCGTCAGCACCCGCACCGATCACAGCTTTGTCGCGGTCTACGACGTGGCAACCCGCACGGTAAAGTACATGTCGCCGGGCGTCGACTTCGACGCCAATCCCATGTGGCTCGCGGACAGTAAGCACCTCCTCTTCGTCCGCCAGCCGGGATTGCCGTTCGGCCAGCAGGCGCAACAAGGCACAGGCGGACTCGGGCTGCCGGCCGGTCCGGCCGTGCAAGCCGGGGCGGCGCGTGGTGGACGCGGCAACGGCCGCGGCAATCAAACTCCAGCCGCTGCCCCGCCCCCACCGGTCATCAACAACTCCGCGGGCCTGATGCGCGCCACCTTCAAGGGCGGCTACACGCTCTCCGTCTACAAGGCTGACGTCACCACCGGCGACGCGCAGGAAACCTGGCACAACCAAGCCAACGACCTGCTCGTCACCAATTTCTCCAACGGGCGCCTTGCCGGCGATCTCGTCATTTTCCAATTCCAGCCAGCCGGCGGACGCGGAGGCAGAGGCGGCCGACGTGGTCCGGAAGGTGGACCGGGCGGCGCTCCCGCCGCACCGCCGGCAGCTGAAACCGCCCCGGCAACTCCCGCGGCTCCGGTGGACGAATGGGATCGCTACTATTCCCTGAAAATCATGGACGCGTCCGCGCGCCCCGTGCTGCTCACCACCACCGATGGCCTGATCGAAGATCGCACCTCCATCGCCGTCTCGGCCGACAACAAGACCTTCTACTATTGCACCAACGCCAAGGACATCGAGCTGCGCCACATCTGGGCCGTACCGGTCGGCGGCGGCACGCCTGTCGAGATCACCACCGGCGATGGCGCTGAGACGTCGCCCGCGCCGCTCCCGTCCGGCAAGTACCTGGCGACTATCAGCGCCAGTTGGAACATGCCGCAATCGGTCGGTGTATGGAAACTCGCGGCCGAAGGTCCCACCACCGCGGCCGCCCCGCAGAAGATCGTCTTCCCCACTTCGCGCCCCGGATTCCCGGCGGACCTGCACGTCAAACCGGAGATCGTCATCACCAAGGCCGCCGACGGCCTCGAGATCCACAATCAACTCTTCCTCCCGCCCGGCCTGAAGCCCGGCGAGCGCCGGCCCGCCATCGTCTTCGTACACGGCGGACCCGTGCGCCAGATGATGCCCGCCTACCACTACATGCAGTTCTATCACTGGGCCTACGGCATTAATCAGTGGCTCGCCAACCAGGGCTATGTCGTGATGTCGATTAATTACCGTCTCGGCATCGGCTACGGCCGCAGTTTCCGCCAGGCGCCGAATGCCGGCGCCGCCGGCAACAGCGAATATCAGGACGTCGTCGCCGGCGGCAAGTACCTGCAATCCCGCCCCGATGTCGATCCCAACCGCGTCGGAATCTGGGGACTGTCGTACGGCGGACTCCTCACCTCACAGGCCTTGGCTCGCAACTCCGATATCTTCGCGGCCGGCGTCGACCTCGCCGGCGTCCACCTTTTCGGCAGTTCGCTCGATCCCGAATCGGTCTCCTACAAGTCGTCGACCATCGGCGCGATCGATGGCTGGAAATCGCCGGTCCTGCTCATCCAGGGCGACGACGACCGCAACGTCGCCTTCCAGCAAATGACCGGCCTCATCCAACTCCTCCGCCAGCGCGACGTCTACTACGAGCTCATCGTCTTCCCCGACGACGTCCACGAGTCGCTGCTGCACAGTCGCTGGATGTACACCCTAGGTCGCATGGAAACGTTCCTGCACAAGTTTTTGTGGGAGAAGACCCTGACCGCCAATAAGTAGATTCTCTTCGCCGAATGCCGCTAATCCACAAAAGTGGGCTCGTGATCCGCCCGGCACTCCTTACGGGGCACTGCCGATCTCGCCAGAGCCGAGTTTCTTCGTTCGATGGTGAGTTGGGATTCCGCACCAGAAAACCGGCCGTGCGTCGTCCCTCCCCACATTCCGGGCACCAGGTAACCCGTGACGTCCAGCTTGGGGAAGTAGAACACCGTTTGAATATAAACACCTTAGGCGTCTCAGGCGACAAACTGCGTGCACCCGGAGTCAATGGTTTGCCGCCCTCCAAGAATTTCGCGGTAAAGAAGTGCAGTAACGAAGTCCGGCGCCTTTTCCTATCGCAAATGCAGTCCATTCAGACGGCGCCTTGAAGACGCTGCCCGATATCGGTTCGTCCCATGTTGTGATCGCTCCGAGTGCGAAACCCGAAAAATTATTGACGAAAAACACCTCGGTTTCATCGTCCATAGGCCGAAGCAGCGACCCTTGCGCTTCGTCGATTATGGTCGCCACGAATGTACCGTCGGGGTTCAACTGAAATTGCTGGATATTGCACGCCTTGAGACCGGAGCTTCGCGATCTGCTCCCGGAGCCATACCCGGAAAACGGCCCAGTGTGTGCAAGTGTGCGAAGATGTGTACAGGCGAGCACATCCTATGAGCGAAACACTCTCGATACGGGTCGACGCGGGTACCAAGAAGCGCCTGGACGCACTCTCCCAACGCTCGAAGCGGTCGAAGTCCTTTCTTGCCGCCGAGGCTATAGCCGCCTACGTCGAGTCTGAAGAATGGCAGCTCGGCGAGCTTGAAACCGGAGTGGCCGAGCTCGATTCCGGACAGGAAGTCAGCCACGAGAAGGTCGCAAAATGGCTGAAATCCTGGGGCAAGCCCAGTGAGACAAAAGCCCCGAAATGAAAGTCGTCTGGTCCCGCCGGGCGATCCGCCACCTCGTCCACCTTCGCGAGTACATCGAACGGGATTCGGAGCAAAATGCGGCTCTCGTCGCCAGCCGAATTCTAAAGGCAGTCGACCTGCTCCAAACACACCCCGAGATGGGTCGCCCAGGACGTGTTCTCGGCACGCGCGAGCTGGTGGCGCCGGATACCCCCTACGTCATTCCGTACCGGGTCCGCCGCGAGCGGCTGGAATCGATCGCAGTTTTTCACGGCCGCCAAAAATGGCCCGGCAGATTGTAGACGCCCTACGCATCCCCGCTCACCCGGCGCGACGTCTACTACGAACTCATCGTCTTCCCCGACGACGTCCACGAGTCGCTGCTGCACAGTCGCCGGATCTACACCCTGTGCCGCATGGAAAACGTTCCTGCACAAGTTCCTGTGGGAGAAGACTCTGACCGCCAGCAAGTAGATTCTCTTAGTTAGCTCAGCGCCACTAGTGGCAGGTCTGCTTTGTCTAAGTCCATCCCAGCGAAGGCGGGGGCTCGACACAAACCAACGAGGCGATAAGAGTATAGTTGTGGCAGGCAGGCGAACCCGGATTTCACACCGCGCCTCGGAGGAGACCTGAGAATGCGACACGCGATCGGGACTATTCCTTTTTTATTGGCTATCGCCGCACTGCCGGCAGCCGGCCAATTACCGGCCTCCTGCGGCGCCGTTGGCGCGAAAAGCTATACACCTCCAGCGGTCACCATTCCTCCTGTGGTCCTGAATCGCGGCACGGTGATCGTGGTCACCAACGCCACGGGCGCGGTAAATGGCGACACTTCCTCTGTGAAAGCGTTGGCCGCCAATCCCGGCCCGGATGGAATCTCTCTCATTGAAGCCATCACGGCTACCAACAACGACCCGGGCACTTGGAACATCCAGTTCGATCCGGCTCTGAAGGGATCCACTATCCTTGGAGGCCTGCCCTACTTGAGCGGGGGAAACGTCACCCTCAATGGTGACATCGATGGCGACGGACAGCCCGATATCACGGTCACCAGCACGATCTTTATTCTGTCCGGAGGCAATACCGTCAATGGCCTCGCTTTCCAGAATGGAGCTTATGTTGGGATCCAGCGCCCATCGGCGAAATTCCAGCTCCCCGCGGCCACCGGGACCACTTTCGCCAACATCACCATCAGCAACCTGGTGATGACCAACATCCAAAATGAGGGAATCGTGCTGAATCCGACTCTTGGCGAACCCGGCACCGCGCCTCAAACTCCGGCCGTGGTCACCGGGAATACCTGGGACCACATTCTGATTACCGGCAATACGATCTCCAGTACCGCCCCCGGCCGGATTCTGGCGATCGATTTGCTGATCGGCGGCACGGTGGGTGACACGCTGCAACACACCACTATCGCCAACAACCATATCGTGATGCAATCGCCTGGCGGGATCGGGATTCAAGTGCTCGCTGGAGCTGGGCTTGGATCGACTAGCAACCAGGTTCTCGACACGATGATCGCGAGCAATGTCATCGCAGGCACTTCCACCGAGTCCGCAATCCACGTGGGAACGGGCGTAGGCAGCGCCTCGAAAAATTCGCTGAACGGCATACAGATTGTCGCTAACCAGATGACGATGACCGGACCCGGGGATGGCATCGTCATTGTGGGTGGCGATGCAGCCAGCGACGATATGAACCCGCCGGTGTTACCGATCCAATATTCGGAGAACAACACCATCAGCAATCTCAGCATTCTCTCGAACACTATCCAGGAAATAGCCGCCGTCCCTGCGGTGACCGGCTTCGCCGGTATGGGAATCAACCAGCAGGAGTCATGCTGCGGGAACCGCAATAACACGCTCAATGGCCTCTCGATTCTGGGGAACACGATTTCGGGAGCGTTGAATGTCGGAGTAATGCTGAACAGCGGTTCCAGCGGCGGGTACTACAGCAGAACCACAACCGCGGATGCGCTCTCCAATGTTTTGGTGCAGTCCAACACCATACAGATGACATCGCCGATTTACAACGGCTGTAATTGTTACCCGGGAACGATGGGAATCACCTTCGGAGGGATTCAGGTTTGGACCGGATCGGAGGAGCCGGGGGATAGTGTCAACGGGCTATCGATTCTCAATAACGAGGTAGACACGCCGTTAGTGGGAATCAGCGTAATTGGAGGATTGGGAGGCAGCGGAGCCCTCAATGCCCCGATCTCCCCTGCGGACAATAACGTCGTGTCCGGTGCGCAGATCTCCTGCAACCAGGTGGACCAGGCTGCCACGGTGGCGATTGCGCCGTATACCGGAATCAAGGGCATCAACGTGGTGGCGGGAATGCTGAACGCGAGCGGAAATCAAGTGCAGCAATTGAGCGTGCACGACAATCTGGTGGGGGGCGTACTGAATGACGTCTCCTTGTTCGACTACCTGGGCAGTGGCGGCTCCGGGAATTCGATGTCGCTTGCGGGGGCGTCCGGAACTATTAACGGGCCTCAGACCGGGACGGGGGGATTGGTCAACGCTGCCACGTTTCAGCAAGGCGCTCTGGCGCCCGGCTCCCTGGTGAGCATGTTCGGCCTCAACCTGAACGGGGCAACTGTGCAGTTCAGCGGCGTCTCCGCTCCCATCCTCTATGCCTCTTCGTCGCAACTGAACTTGCAGGTGCCTTGGGAGTTACAGGGCGCGTCGACAACCACAGTTACAGTGTCGGGCAATTCGATCGGCGCCGAGCTGGAGTCTGTTCCCGTGGGGCTAGCCGACCCCGGTATTTTCTCCCTGGGCGCGCCTCAGGGCGGACAGGGCGCCATCGAAAATATCGAGGGAGCCGTGGTGGATGCCAACTCGCCGGCCCATGCCGGGGACTACATACTGGTTTTCGCTACCGGGCTGGGCGCGGTCACCAACCCCCCGCCGACCGGAGCGGCAGCTCCCGTAACCTCGTTGTCCGGCCTCAAAGGCGTTCCGGCCGTCACGATTGGCGGCCTGCCGGCTTTCGTCAGTTTCGCGGGACTGGCTCCCGGCTTTATCGGCCTCTACCAGGTGAACGTCCAGGTGCCGCAGGGAGTCGCAGCCGGGGACGCCGTGCCGGTTGTGCTATCGATCGGCGCCACCGCTTCGAATCCCGTTACCATTGCCGTCCGTTAGCCCTCGACGGGATTTGGCCCATCTGTGGACGCTGCTCAGGTTGCGGACGGGTCAAAGCATCGATGTCTGCCGATGAACCGCTCCTGGCAGTGCCGGCCGGCCACCGTGTATCTGTTCACTTGGCCGCAAAACGCCGGTTGATGACATTTGCTCGTCATACAGCGCGATAGATCTCCGCTGATGTTAGCTCTCTATCGGCGTTTTCGATAGAGCCGGTTGAAGTGAGCCGCTATCGTTTGACGTATGCAAGTCTTCGGAAGCGATGCCTGCGGCAGGCGGAAATGAAACGATGTGCCAAGCGTTTCTTCTTGGCTTGTTCTACCCAGGTTCAGCAGCCGACACTGCGGCGCCGTCCACGAATGCGTCGATCTGTTGAAACAAGGCGCCGGGCGTCACGCTGCTGAGCGGAAACTGCCGGTGACGGCATGGGACGGGGACTAGCGCCGACCGGCCCCCCAGTTCGAGATGGACGAACTGCTGCCCCCGCACGAATAGCGTCACATCTTCTTTGTAGACCACATGGCCGGTGGAAATGCAGTCGTAGACAATGCCCAGAAATGCGGCTTCCCCCCAACGAAACAACGTATCCGGCTCAGCCAGCAACTGTGCCAGGTTCTGGACGAACTGGAGTACGGCTTCATCGCGCCCGCGGATGCCGAATCGGCTTTGGATCAAGGGCAGGCGGTTAAGGTGGAAGACGGACACATACGCGCCTTCCTCATTCGCCAGCCGGACAATTGCCCGCTCCGCCCGGGTGCGGTTGGGCAGGCCGGTTAGCGAATCCACATTCCTCGTGGCCGAGTCGTCGGCAACCGCACTGGCCTCGGGTTCCGCGGAATATTCCACGATCTGACGGCAATCGCGAATGACTTGCGTGATCGTGTCGCTCACGAGCGAGCTCTGCTTGAGGCCATCGAACTTTGCAGTGTCCAAGAGCATCGCCAGGCTCGACCGGAAGGATTGCAGGTCCGCCGCGCTGGAAGACTCGGCGAGTTCCTTTTCGACGGTCTGCACGCGAACCGATGCCGACTCGTTGATCTCGTGCACGGATTGAAGCGAGGCAGTAAGCCGGGAAAGGATATGGGGAAGCGCGGAACGAACCGTGCGCACCGATCTTGTGACGCGAGCATTGTGCTCCAGAAGCTGGTTTAGGGCACTTCGAACCACCCTGATCGCGTCACCATCGGAATTGAGCTCGCCGCGCAGGCGGCGGAATTCGCGTCTTAAGGCGGTGAACTCTTGGGAGTTGTCGAACACCGCGTGGGCTGATATTCCGTCCAATAGCAGGCGGAGCGCTTCGAGCGCCTCACTCGCTTCGGGTTGGGTTGCCATCAAGTGGGGCCTTGCAAAAATAATGATAAGGCTAACTAACGAAAAAGTAATCATCCATTCTGATAATGCTAACCTACCTAAAATTGGGGATACGCCAGTCGTAGTGTTGAAGAATTCAACATTTACAGCTTGGGAAAGCGACAGCCAGGGGATGGCGTATAAACGCCTCTTAATGAGTGAGATGCACAACCTTCCCTTCTAGCTGGCACCGCCCGATGTGACTTTCACCGTCGAGACCGTGCCGTCCATGAACAATAAGTCGCTATCGTCTCTGACGCCCCTGTCAACCCATCCTTGAGGGACTGCTTGACGCCCCCTGGTCGACGATTTAGTTTCCAGCTTCCAGGTCTAATCCCTTCGCCTTCTTTGTGGGGCGGACCCCCTGGATCGGGTCGAGTGACGGGGATTGCGCCCCGTCACCCTCCCACACCACCGGACATGCGGTTTTCCGCATCCGGCGGTTGAACGCAGCGGCCCTTATTTCGCCGCAAGGTCTGAC
>Ga0182013_10008762_pt1 | contig 10825 bp, 11 predicted proteins | sample 612S2MmetaG_FD_120487 | JGI IMG/M metagenome (GOLD analysis project Ga0182013, IMG submission 120487) | Permafrost microbial communities from Stordalen Mire, Sweden - 612S2M metaG | ecosystem: Environmental > Terrestrial > Soil > Wetlands > Permafrost | place: Sweden: Stordalen | collected...
CCAGTGAATTAACGTGGAGTGGAAAGCGCCTTCAGATAGTGGATGACTGCCGCGCGCTCCTGTGCGCTGGCCAGGTGAAAGTCCATGTTGTTGTCAGGCACCACGGAGTCAGTGTCGGTGAGCCATCGGTCGAGATGCTGCTCATCCCAGGTGAAACCCGCCGTCTTCATTGCCGCCGAATAGCCAAAGCCATCCACCGAGCCCACCTTGCGACCATAGACGCCGGCCAGCCGCGGACCTTCCTTATTGCGGTCCAGCGCATGGCAGCCCGTGCAGCGCTTCTCAAACAACTGCTTGCCCACCTGCGTGTCATCGGCTGCGCTGCTCATCGCCGGTGCCAGCATCAGGATGAGTGCGACCACTGCCAGTAACGAGGCGAGGGCCGGCCTTGCGAGTTTGTTCGGGCTCATCATTTCTCCATCAGTTTGTCTACTGGTTCGTCTGCGCTTTCAGGCGGCTGCGCTCGGCCCTGGCCCATGCGCGGAGTTGCTCCTGCTCTTCGGCGCTGAGCTTTGCCTCGGCGTGCATCAGCAGGTACGGCTTGGGCGGCATCTTTGCCTGGCGCAGCTGGGTGGCAATGCGTGAGAGTAGATCAATGCGCTCGTCAACGCTGTACTGCTGCCAGCGCGACAGGTTCATGTGCCCGCGCCCCTCGTGGACGTCGTGCTCCACCAGCCAGGATACCGGCGCTACGCGGCTGTATGCGGGCCATTGTGTGCGCTCGGAGTGGCAGTTGCCGCAGCCGCGCTCCAGCATGGTGCGCATCGGCTCGGTCGCGCTGCTGCCCTGCAACAGCTCGGCCTCTGCGTCTACGCCCGTTCGCAGCTCTCCCCAGGGATGCACCAGCGAGGCCGCGGCGACGGCCAGCATTCCGCCGGCCATCGCGATGCCAAAAACACGAGGAGGAAGGTTCATGCCCGGCCTCTACCGCACCATTTCGGCCGCCGCGGCCAACGGTGAGTCCACCACTGCGAGATGGTGATTGCCGGCAATAAAGCTGACATCGGTGATGCCCAGCACTTGCTGCAGCTTTTCCGCCGGAACCTTCATCGGCCCCGGCAAGGGAGCCGAGCCCGGCGCCGGTTGCGGGAAGGCCGTGGACATCGCGGTATGGAACGTCACGCTGCCTTCCACCTTCTGCATCACCTGGTGAATGTGCCCGTTGAGCACCGTCACCGATCCAAAGCTTTTCAGCAGCGCCATGGCCTGCTCGCTGTCTGAGGTCGCCCATCCCCACTCGGGATAGGCCGCCCACAGCGGAATGTGCGCGAAGACGACGATCGGCGTGCTGCCGCGCAAATCGCCCACATCCTTCTTGAGCCACGCCAGCTGCTCCGCGCCCAGCTTGCCAATGCCATCCACCTGCTGCACGTTGGAGAGGCCGACAAAATGCACGCCCTTGTGGTTGAAGCTGTACCAGCCGTTGCCGGATGTGCCCTTGCCGTAGCGCTGCAAATACATCTTGCCGTCGTCGGCCGCCGTGTCGTGCTCACCCGGCACAAAGTGCATCTGCCGGTTCGCGCCCTTCAGCACCTGGTCCATGGTGTCGAACTCCGCCTCCTTTGCGTTGTGCGACAGGTCGCCGGTGTGGATGACGAAGTCCGGTTGCATGGCGGCGGCGCGAATGCGGTCCACCGCCTTCTGCAGGGTCCCGGTTACATCCGGATTGGCTGCCTTGGAAAAGCCGATGTGGCTGTCGCTGATCTGAACGAAACTGAAGTCCTCCGCGTGTTGTTTGGGAGGCGTGGCGCCAAACAGGTAGGAGACCGGGACGCCTCCGGCGAAGCTCCATACCAGCCCCGTGCCGGCCCAGGCCATGCAGTGCAGAAAGCCGCGGCGGTCAATGCCGTCGGCGCTCGGTTGCGGGTGTTTGTCCTTAGATGGGTTGCGGCTCATGGCAGCTCCTCCTCACACGACGCATCGGCGTCTGTTGAGAAGAACCGCACCAGGCGATATTTATTCCCGGCAATAACGCTTAGCCGGGAATTATTTTGTGCGTGAAACCAGAAACACCACCGATCGTGGTCCGGCGCGATAGGAACCAGCCGGTATCACCGGGGCGGTCTTCCATTCCTCAATGTCGTGCGGCGAGTCGAGCGAGGTGTCAATCCACCGGCGCCATTGACATCCGGAGCTCTTCTCCAGCGCAGGCAGCTCGAACTCAAGTGATTCTTCGTAAGCATTCAAGATTGCATAAAAGAACTGTTTGCCATTGGCAAGATCAGTGCTGATCGCAAGGCTGTGCGAATCGTCGTTCCAGTCCGGCTGGTTCAGTTTGACGCCGTGCCAGGTTTTGTTCGACGCGTCGAGCAACTGATTCAGAGTCTTGCGCTCCTGTTCTGGAGCCAGGTCTCTCAACAGGCGGCGTTGGTTCAGCAATCGGACGAAGCGAAGTAAATCGGCATGTTTCTTCAGCAACGCCCAGTCGAACCAGCTGAGTTCGTTATCCTGGCAGTACGCGTTATTGTTGCCCAACTGCGTCCGCCGGACTTCGTCGCCCATAAGAATCATCGGCACGCCAAGGGCCAGCAGCGTCACGGCCAGGAAGTTCTTTACCTGCCGGGTGCGCAGTCTCTCAATTTCCTCATCCCGGCTGGGGCCTTCGCAACCCCAATTGCAGCTGCGGTTGTCATCGCTGCCGTCGCGATTGTTCTCGCCATTGGATTCATTGTGCTTGTGCTCGTAGGACACAAGATCGTTCAGGGTGAATCCATCATGGCAGGTAATAAAGTTGACGCTCTGTTCTGCTTCACGCTGCTTGTGGCCGTATATCTCCGGACTGCCGAGAATCCGGTCGGCCAGGTGCCGGACGGTGCCTCTTTCGCCGCGGAAGAAATCGCGCACATCATCGCGAAACCGTCCATTCCACTCTTTCCAGACGTCTCCGACAAAGCTCCCCACCTGGTAGAGGCCGGCTGCATCCCACGCTTCGGCGATGAACTTCGTACCCACCAGCCGCGGATCCGATTCAATGTCCCAAAGGATTGGCGGATTAGACATCTGGCGGCCGGAAGAATCTCGCGACAGGATGGAAGCCAGATCAAATCGAAAGCCGTCCACGTGCATTTCCTGCACCCAGTAAACGAGGCTGTCTATGATCATTCGCCGGACAATGGGATTGTTGGCCCGGATTGTGTTCCCGGTTCCGCTGTAGTTCGCGTAGGTCGCGCGATCCTCTCCGAGCATGTAGTACGTGCTGTTATCCACTCCCTTGAAACAAAAAGAAGGACCATCCTCCGCGCCCTCCGCCGTATGGTTGAAGACGACGTCAAGGATGACTTCGATTCCAGCCCGGTGGAGCGCTTTCACCATGTCGCGGAACTCGTTGATCGGGCCAAACCGTCCCTGGCGGGAGCTGTACGCCCGGTGTGGCGCAAAGAAGGAGACGGGCGCGTAACCCCAGTAGTTCACCAGTCCCGGCGGACACTCCTGCGCATCGAACTGGAACACCGGAAGAAGTTCCACGGCCGTAATGCCGAGTTCCTTCAGGTATGGAAGTTTCTTTGTCACGCCGGCATATGTGCCGCGTAATTTCTCCGGGATCCCAGAGCTGGGATGGCGCGTGAATCCCCGTACATGCAGCTCATAAATGATGGTCTGCGCGGATGGCAGCCGCAAGGGGGCATCGCCCTCCCAATCGTATACGTTCGCCTCCGCCACAACGCTCTTCATGGCGCTGGCCGCATCCGCCAACCCCTTGCATGCGGACTCCCGGCTGTAGGTTTCAGGCACCATCACCCCGCGACCGTAGGGATCGAGCAAAACTCTGCTGGGGTCGAAGCGAAGTCCCTCCGCCGGATTGAAAGTTCCTTCCACGCGATAGCCGTAAATCTGTCCGGGATGCACATCCGGCAGGAATACGTGCCAGTAGTGATATGTACGGTTCTTTACGGGATCGAGATGAATAACGCGCGAGGGCTGTGCGTCGTCTTCATGGTCGAAGAGGAGAAGCTCCACGTTCGTGGCGTGGCGGGAGAAGAGGCTGAAGTTCACGCCGGCGTTACTCGCCGTTGCGCCGACAGGGAAGCTCCTCCCCACTCCTGTCGCCTGGCTCGGTGCAAGTCGTCTCCCAATGTTGGACATGGGTTCCATCCTCAGACGTCAGCCATGATAGTAACGGGGATCGAGCCGGAAATGTTGGCATAACTTGAAAGGGCAGAGTGCCGCCGGCGCGACGGCACCCATCCGGCCGCTTCGATTCCGTTCTGGGGCTCCAAAGTTTTCCCCACAATGATCCGCTACAATCAGCGCATGAAGCTTGGCGTCATCAGTGACACGCACGGACTGTTGCGCCCGGAGGCTCTACGCGCGCTCACCGGCTGCCGCCTCATCCTCCACGCCGGAGACGTCGGCCACTGGGAGGTTCTGCGCGATCTTCGCCAAATCGCTCCCGTGGTGGCCGTACGCGGCAACGTGGACACCGACGACTGGGCCAAGTTCCTTCCCGCCACCGAGGTTGCTGAAGCTCCTGTCTCCGCATCGAAGTCCGCGCCGACCCTCAGCTTCTACCTCCTGCACCGCATCGCCGATCTCGACCTGAAGCCCGAAGCCTCCGGCTTTGCCGCCGTCATCTACGGTCACTCGCACCAGCCAAAAATCGAATGGAAAAACGGCGTGCTCTACTTCAATCCCGGCAGTGCCGGGCCAAGGCGCTTTGCCTCGCCTGTGACGGTGGGAGTGCTGCAGATTGTGAAGGGGGAAGTGCGGCCAAAGATTGTAACGTTACTCAAGTAGATGGTTACTCAAGTAGTTCGTGCTTGAGTGGTCTTTGTCTCCCGCTGACGCAGGAGTTAGCGCGTTGTGCGATGGGTACTGCTGTGGGCGCCTGTTGCCGTGGCGCCCAGCTTGTGCAGCCGCTCGCGGGCCTGGGTGGCTTCAATCGAGCGCGGATAGCGGTTGATCAGCGAGTTCAGTTCGCGCACGCCGGCCTCCTTGCGGCCAAGCTCCAGTAGCGAGTAGCCCTTCTTCAGCTGCGATGCCGCGGCCTTGTTGCCACCCGGGAACTGCTCCAGAACCTTGTCGAAGTCCTTCACGGCGGCCTCAAAGCTGCCCGCGCGGTACTCCATGTCTGCAATGTAGAACTGCGCGTTGCCCGCCAGGTCCGTGGTGGGATAGTAGTGCAGGTAATCCTGGAACTGCTGCAGCGCCAGGTCATAGCGCGCGGCGTTGTAGTCGCGCAGGGCATTGTTGTACAGCACATCGGCCGGCGGAGCCGAAGCCTGCGGAGGCGCCACCACGGCGCCCGGTGCCTGTCCCGGCACCAACGGTCCCTGCGGAGCTGCCTGCTGCTGCAGGTTCTGCTGCTGTGACTGGATGTCTTCCAGCTGTTTGCTGGTCTTGGTCAGCCGCGCCTTCAGTTCGTCAATCGAATCGTTCAGGGTCTGGATCTGCCCGCTCACCTGTTCGATCTTCGCCTGCGAATCCGTGTTCTGCTGTTGCAGAGTGCGCTGCATGGTCTGCACGCCGTCGGCCAGCTTGTTCACGTTGTCCGTGCTCTGCTCCACCAGGCTGCGCATCACGCCCATGCGCTCGTCGAACGTCTGCTGCATCTTCGCAATGCGGTCGGCCAGGTCCTGCACCTGCGTCTGCAGTTGGATGATCTCCTTGCTCACGGCGAAGGCCGGGGTCACGGGAGCCAGCATCATCAGGGTCAGCAGAACGGCGGCGGTCAGTTTTCTCATTCGCATCATTCTCTCCAGCCCGGCCGGATCGCTCCAACCTGGGCGGCGCGTCGCCTGGGCAGTGGCGCGCATCCATCTTCAAAACGAGTGTAGTACACCGCGGGCGCCCATGTCAGTCACCCGTCGCGCCATGGATAACAAACGCAATCCAAAGAAAGCGGCGGAGCGCCCGTAGTGGAACGCCCCGCCGGATTCAGTCTACCTCTGGGGCCCGATTACTTCTGTCCGTAAACGAAGTGGGCGCGGCGATTCTGCTGCCAGCAGCTCTCCGTGCTCTCCGTGCAGAACGGCTTTTCCTTGCCATAGCTGATCACGCGGATCTGGCTGGCCGGAATGCCGGCGTTGACCAGGGCCGTGCGGGCGGCGTTGGCGCGGTTATCGCCCAGTGCCAGGTTGTAGTCGGTGCTGCCGCGCTCGTCGCAGTGGCCTTCAATGGTGAAGCGGATCGAAGGATGCGCCTTCAGGAAGGCCGCGTCGGCGTCAATCGTTGCCTTGTCCTCGGCGCGCAGGTCGTACTTGTCGTAGTCAAAGTAGATGTCCTTGACCGACTGTGCGAAGAGCTGCTCCTCGGTGTAGTCCGGAGCTGCCGGTGCGGGCGGTGCCATGGCGGCGGTGACGGTCAGCCGTGCATTGGCGTCCACGCTGCCGCCCGGGCCGGTGGCCGTCACGTGATAGGTCGTGCTGGCGGCAGGCGTCACCGTCTGCGTTCCGGTGGAGGCCACGGCGCCAATGCCGTCAATCGTCACGTTCGTCGCATTCGTGCTCGTCCAGCTCAAGGTGGCCGAGCCGCCACTGGCGATGCTGTTCGGGCTGACCGAAATGCTCGCGGTCGGCGCCGCCGCAGGCGGCGGAGCAGGAGCGGCGGGTGCTGGCTGTGCCTTCTTATGGCAACCGGCCGATATCAGCACAACACCAAGGGCCAGAGTGAGAAGTGTCCATTTCATCGTTGTTTTCAATGCATCCTCCCGTGCGAGAACTCTCGCGCATTGGGCCACGGCCACATGCCGCCGCCCGGTTAACAGAAAAACTCGCTTACAAATCCATTACTACACCCAAAACCCTCTGCCTGACTACTTCCAGCTCCAGTTCGGCTGCGTGTTGGAGCCCGAGAAGGTCAGTTGCACGTGTTCGCTTCCGTCGGCCAGCATTGTCCATATCTGCTCCTGGCCGCCGCGCGTGCTCTGGTACACAATGTGCCTCCCATCCGGCGACCACGAGGGCGAATCGTTCCGCCCGCCGTCATGCGTCAGTTGAATCCACTTTCGGCTGGCCACGTCCATCAGGTAAATGTCGGAGTGCCCAGGCGCACCCGCGCCATAATGCCGAATCCACGCAAATGCCAAATACTGGCCATTGGGTGACCACGACGGACTCACCGCATATCCCTGGTCGGTCAGCCGCTGGATGTTCGAGCCGTCGCTGTCCATGATGTAAATCTGCGGCAGCCCGGTGCGGCCGCTCACCCAGGCAATTTGTGCGTTCGTCTTGGGATTCCACACCGGGCTCACATCCGGCCCATGTACGCTGGTCAGCCTCTGCAGGTGGCCGCCGTTGGCGTCGGTTACGTAAATCTCACTGTCGCCGGAGCGTGAGCTGGAAAACGCCAGCTTCGCCCCGTCGCTGCTCCACGCCGGGCTCACGGTTGTTCCGCCCATCACGGGGAAGTTCAGCATCCGTCCCAGCTCCAGTGAATAGATGGAGACATTCGGCCCGCCCTTGGCATAGCTGGCAAAAGCGATCTTCGTGTTGTCCGGCGAAACCCTCGGCGACAGTGCGATCGAACCCAGATGCGTCACCGGATGTTGGCCCGCGCCGTCGTAATCCATCGCCCACACTTCTTTGTGGCCGCTGCGGTTGCTGATGTAATAAATCTTGCTCTCAGCGATGCCGTTGATGCCGCCGCCCAGCCGGAAGATGATTTCGTTGGCGAAGCGGTGCGCAATCAGGCGCGCGTTGTCGTCCGTCGCCGCCTCGCGATACTGCTTGGCCAGCACCTGCGGAGCCTGCGGACTCTTCACGTCGAACAGCCACCCCTGCACCTGCATGGCGCCGTTGCTCACGCCCAGGTTGCCAAAGGCCAGCATGCTGGCCTTCACAGGCGGTGCGCCCCAGTGGTCCAGGTAGGCCTCATTGGGATAGCCCACCGGCTCCACGGGATAAAAGCTGCGGCTCACCAGGTCAAAGATACCGGCCTGTTGCAGGTCGCTGAACAGCACATCATTAAAGGTCTTATCGAGCGGCGTGGCCGTGGGGTCGTTGCGTACCACCCGGAACTCCGGCACGGCGATGCGGATCTTTTCGCCGCCCACTCCGGTGCCCGTGCGGATCCAGTCCTGCGCCGCGGCCGGCAGGGTAGTGCTCAATAGGCCAGCCAGCAACAGTGCGCCAACGACGGTCATTCGCTTCATTCTTATCTCTCCATCGCAGAGCACAATTTGCCTATCCAGCTAGCGCCGGTAGTCAAACCAGAACTCTACGGAAACATAATTGCCGTTGTATCCCTGCGGCAATGGCCCAAAGGTGTCTATTCGTTGAATAGCTCTTACCGCGGCCTGGTCGAGCGAGGGTACACCGCTCGACTGCTCCACTTTTACGTGCGATGGCGACCCGCTGCGCGAGATGTCGAACAGGATGTACACCCGTCGAGCCGTGCTCACTCCCGGATTCACCTCGTTCTGCCACGCGTCGTGAACCTTGCGCGCCACCACGTCCGTGTACCAGCCAAAGCGGCTGCCAAAGCTACCGCCGCCGCCTTCGCCAAAGCTCATTCCGCCCGTGGTGTTGCCCGTCTGGAAGGTGGTAAACGGCCCCGCCGCCGGAGCCCCCTGCCCGTAGGGAATACTGTTATCCGCGGGTACGGGACGATTCTTTGCCAGCGCATTTTTCGCCAGGGCTGCCCGCAGCTTTTGAATATCTTTCTCGTGCGCGGCCTCGCGCGCGGCTTCCTCGGCCTTTTCTCGCGCTGTCTGTTTTTTAGTCTTGGCGTCGCGGTCCGGGATGGCGATGGCTTTTTCGTCCGGCTTGGCGATGGGTGCCGGCAGGCTCTCGCTCAGCCCTTTGCTCTCGGTGGCCAGCACGCTCTCCTTGCTGGCATGCGGATTCGGCGGCAGGGGAATTCCGCTCACCAGGGTCGCGCTCATCGCTCCGTCACCGCCGCTGCCGTTGTTGCCCCAGTCACTGCCGTGGTGCCCCATCATCGCGGGCACAAACAGCACGCATGCCACCAGCGCGGCATGCAGAGCCGTGCTGAAGGCCAGCGATGGCGCTATGGCCTCGCGATACTCGTAGATGTCAGCGTCCTGTGGCATGAACCTTGCTGTCCAGCGGTTGCGTCACAATGCTTACGTTGGTGATGCCCGTCTGCTTCACGGCGTCCATCACGGTGGCAAAGGCGCCGAAGGGAACGTTCTCGTCGCTGCGGATGAAGACGCTCTGGCCCTCCGGGTCGCGAATCTTCTCGTGCAGCCGCTCGGCAATCTGGTTGATGTTGATGGGATCGTTGCCGAGATAAACCTTTTGGTCGCGGTCAATGGTGATCACCAGCCGCTCCTCGGTGATCTCCTTGACGGTCTTCGTCTTCGGCACCTCAACTTCAATCCCGGATTGCAGAATCGGCGCGGTGACCATGAACATCACCAGCAGCACCAGCACCACGTCCACAAACGGAGTGATGTTGATCTCGCTCAGCGAGCTCTGGGTGCGTCCTTTGTTGTTGGTAAACGCCACCACCGCCTCCTAGCGAACGTCCTCATTGCGGTCCAGAATGTTGAGCAGCTCCATGCTGAAGTCGTCCATGCGCGCCGCGAACTCCCGTATGCGTTGCAGAAAGTAGTTATAGGCCACCACGGCGGGCACGGCGGCAAACAGTCCGGCGGCCGTTGTAATCAACGCCTCGCTGATGCCAGGCGCCACCGCTCTCAGCGTCGCTGCTCCCGCGCTGCCCAACCCGTGGAAGGCGTCAATGATGCCCCACACCGTGCCGAACAATCCCACAAACGGAGCGATCGAGCCGGTGGTGGCCAGCCAGGAGAGGCGGTTTTCCAGCCGTGTCAGCTCTTCGCTGGCGGCAATCTGCGTGGCCCGCTGCACGGTCACCGTGCGGTTGCCGCCGCCGCCTTTCTTCAGCTCTTCCACCGCGCCTTCAAAAACCGGCACCAGCGGAGAAGGCCGGAACTGCTCGCTCACCGCGGCCAGCTCCTGCAATCGTCCCGCCTTCCGGAAGGCCTTGATGAAGCGGGCGCTCTGTACCTGCGCTCTCCGGAACAGTCCCCATTTGCTGACGATCACGCCCCACGACATCAGGCTCAGCAGCAGAAGGATCAGCAAAACACTCTTGGCGACCAGTCCCGTGTTGGAGACCATCTCCAGCACTTCGCCGCCAATGGCAGATGCAATCAAATGTGTAATTGGCATTCCTCTCCCGTCAAAAACGGTGTTGGAGCGGCCACTCCCGGGCCACCATGCCCGGCAAACACGCCGCAATGTTCTTCATTATAGACAGCCACGCCGTGCTTTGTGCGCCCCCGCGTACCACATCACGCAATGCTGGATACAACCTCGCACCCTCCGCGCGGACGCAAATTCCTTTCGCCACGGCGCCGCATCGCCGTCAACTCTCGCGCAGTGTACACCCCCGGTTGCGGTGTACACTGCTCATGTTTGACCATCCCGGCCCGGGGGACTTTCATGGGGGAATACTCAACAATGAAGAAGAAGCTTCGCTCCGCATCCTCGCTCGTCCTCACCATCGCCTTTGCCGCCATATTCGCCTTTGCCCAGCCCGCGCCATCCACCGCGCCCGCCCAGCCCGCGCCAGCGCAGATGAAAGAAGCCCCGCTCCCGGCCTTGCCCTACACGCCCAGCCTCGACCTGCCATCCCTCGACCGCTCGGCCGACCCCTGCGTGGACTTCTACCAGTTCAGTTGCGGCGGCTGGATGAAGAACAATCCCATCCCCGCCGATCAGTCCAGTTGGAGCGTCTACGGCAAGCTGACCAATGACAACTATCAGTTCCTCTGGGGCATCCTCGACGATCTCGCAAAGGCTAAGTCCACCCGTACTCCCGTGCAGCAGCAGCTCGGAGACTTCTTCGCCAGTTGCATGGATGAGCCGCGCATTGAAGCTCTCGGCGCCGCCCCGCTCGA